>CDZB01073913.1_pt1 | contig 17295 bp, 15 predicted proteins | sample 554961 | NCBI WGS metagenome assembly CDZB01 (sample SAMEA3182106, study PRJEB8094) | gut metagenome | biome: human; feature: gut; material: Stool; isolation source: human stools | place: Canada | collected 2013-02-26
ATTCCGACCGACTGCCCGCAGCGGGACGAGCGTCTCGGCTGGACGGGGGACATCAACGCATTCTGCCGCACGGCGGCGTATAACTACGATATCCGCGCGTTCATGAAAAAGTGGCTGAAAACGCTGCGCGACGACCAGACGGCGGACGGAAGGATCCCGCACGTCGCACCGGACTGTCTGGGCGAGGCGAACCGTGCGACGAATGCGATGTGGTGCGACGTGATCACCATGGCTCCGTGGACGCTGTACGAAATGTACGGTGATATTTCCTTTTTGGAAGAGAATTTTTCCGCAATGGAGAAGTTCATCGCGGCACGCGAGGCGACGATGGAGAACGGGCTCATTGCGCGCGGGCACGAGTACGGCGACTGGCTCGCAATGGACGGCGAGCTGCTTTTAGGGAACGGCGTCATCGGCAGAACGGACGTCTATTTTCTCACCAATGTCCTGCACGTTCATACGCTGAAATGCACGGCGGACGCGGCGCATCTTCTCGGAAAAGAAAAAGAGGAGAAGATTTACCGCGAAAAATATGAACGGCATCTTGCGTGCGTGCGGAAAGAGTATTTCACGGAAAGCGGAAGGCTGGCATTCGACACGGTGACGGCACAGGCCGTCGCTCTGCACTTCGGCATCGTCCCCGAACAATACCGCGCGGGGCTCGCCGCACAGCTCAACGAGAACGTGGTGCGCCACGGCTACCGCATGGTGACGGGGTTCATCGGGTCGCCGTTCTTGCTGTTCGCGCTGGCGGACAACGGGTATTTCGAAACGGCGCGGCGGGTACTTCTGAACAACGGATTCCCCGGGTGGCTGTACGAGGTGGACATGGGTGCGACGACCATTTGGGAGCGTTGGAACTCTTTAATGCCGGACGGCACGCCCAACCCCGACGGCATGAACAGCTACAACCACTATACCTACGGCAGCGTCATGGAGTTTGTCTACCGCCGCATCGCGGGCATTGAGGCAAAAGAGGCGGGCTTTGCAAAGATTAAAATTGCGCCGCACCCCTGCAAGGGACTGCCTGTGATGAAAGCCGAATACGACAGCGTGCGCGGCAAAATCGTTTCGGGGTACAGCCAAAAGGACGGGAAAATCGAATACGTTATAGAAATTCCCGGTCAGCTTGAGGCGGAAATCGTACTTCCGAACGAAGCGCCCGTTTTCGTCAAAGGCGGCAGGTATGTTTTCGGGCGCGACGCGGAAGAGCTGTACCGCGAGCCGTACACGCCCGAAAGCGTGGTGACGGAAGTGTTTGCAAACCCCAAGGCGGTGCGGGCGTTCAACGAAGTGTTCGGCGGCATTTTCACGGGCAGCGAGATCGCGTGGATGAAAAGCGAACCGAAAACGTTGCAATTCATGGCGGAATTCCGCGACATGGAAAAGAAGATGAAACTTACCGACTTCCCCGAAATGCTTGCTCGGGCGAATGAAATTTTCAAGCGATTATAAGGAGCAGAAATGAAAAGAATAAAAAATCTGACAAAAGAACAAAAAATCAAACTCGTTATGGGTGCAGACTTCTGGACAAATTACGACTTGGACGGGCAGATATATAAATTCGTGGTCTCGGACGGGCCGATAGGATTGCGTCAGCCGTTGGACAGAATGACGACCGAACAACACGATTGCATAAAATCGGTGGCGTATCCGTCTTTCCAGATGCTCTCGCAGACATGGGATGCTGAACTGGCGTATGAAATGGGAAGAAGCCTCGGCAACGACTGCATCGAACAAAAGGTCGATATTCTGCTCGGGCCGGGGGTGAATATCAAGCGTCTGCCCACGAACGGCAGAAATTTTGAATATTTGTCGGAAGACCCGTATGTTGCCGGAACGTTTGCGAGGGAATACATAAAAGGGGTTCAGAGCAAACACGTCGGGACTTCGCTCAAACATTTCTGCTGCAATAACAGCGAAAAATCGCGGCAATGGATGAGCATGGAAGTGGATGAACGGACAATGCGCGAAATCTATCTCCGTGCGTTTGAAATGGCGTGCGAGGCGCATCCGTGGACGGTTATGTGCTCGTATAACCTCGTCAACGGCGTGCGCATGAGCGAAAACGCAAAGCTGTACGGCGTATTGCGGAACGAATTCGGGTTTGACGGTCTGATCGTTTCGGACTGGGACGCGGTCAAAGACAGCGAGGCGAGCCTGAATGCGGGGTTGAGCCTGGAGATGCCGTATAACGCCGCGCATCAACGGGAGATGCTTGCAAAGGCGGATAAGCTCGATCCCGCCAGGTTGGACGAAAACGCGCAGCGGGTGCTTGAACTTGCCGACAGATGCGAGGAAGAGAGTAAGCTGCGCAAGATCGATATGAATTTAGAAGATCGCAGGGCGGTCGCGTTGAAGATCGAGGAAGAAGGCATCGTGCTTTTGAAAAACAGCGGCGTGCTTCCTCTGCACGGCGGCAAAGTATTCGTTACGGGCGCGGCGGCATGGCGTTATTATTTCGGCGGCGGTTCTTCAAACGTATATCCCGAACGGGAATTCGAACCGCTGGAAGATGCGCTCAGGCATGAGGGTGCGGACGCGGAGTACGCGGAGAGCGTATGGGAGGTGAACGGACACCAGGCAAACCTCGGCAATCTGAAAGGCGCCGTTTTGAAGGCAGCGGCAAGCGACTACACGGTGCTCTGCGTCGGAGAACCGTGCAGCTGCGAGTATGAGAGCGCGGACAGGCAGCAGATAAAGCTGAGCAAAGAAGAAGAAACGGCGATCCATGCCCTGGCACGCGCGAGCGAAAAACTCATCGTCGTTGTTTATGCGGGCGCGGCGATCGATATGAGCGATTGGGTCGACGAAGCGGACGCAGTCGTGTGGGCGGGGTACGGCGGCGAGTTTGTCAACAGGGCCGTCGCCGAAGTGTTGACGGGTAAAGTCAACCCGAGCGGGAAGCTGACGGAAACTTTTCCGTTGTCTTTGGAGGACGTGCCGTCCGAAAACGCCTATCGGGACGAGGCCGTGATGGTATACAGCGAGGGGTTGAACGTCGGTTATCGCTATTTCGACAGCTTCGACGTTCCCGTACTGTTTCCGTTCGGGTTCGGCTTGTCCTATTCGGAGTTTCGGTACGGCAACCTGACGGTCGGAAAGGACGGTGAAAACATCAAAGTACGCTTTGAAATCGAAAACGTATCGGACATGGACGGCAAGGAAGCCGCGCAGCTGTACGTGCGGGAAATCACGAAGGAGGTCTACCGCCCGTACCAGGAATTAAAGGCGTTCAAAAAGGTCTTTGTCAAGGCCCGCGAAAAGGCCGCGGTGGAATTTGTATTGGACAGATCCGCGTTTGCGTACTATTCCGTGGCAAAAGATCGTTGGACTGTCAAGCCCGGGGTGTTTGAAATCCGCGTGGGCGCGTCGGTCAGCGATATCCGCCTTACAAAGAAAATCGTTTTGAATTGAATCGTTCGGAAAAGAAAGACCGTTATGGGAAGCGCCGTTCAAAACAGGCGCAAAACGGGTACGCGTTCAAAATATATTTGTACGTAAATTTATTCGGCCAAATTTGACATATTGAGGAATGCAAACCATGAAGATCAAATATCTCGGAACGGCGGCATACGAGGGTGTGCCCGCGCTCTTTTGCAGATGCGAGGTGTGCCGCGGGTCGCGCGCGGCGGGCGGGCGCAATGTCCGTTCCCGCCAGCAGGCGATTCTGGACGACGTGCTGTTGTTCGATTTCAATGCGGATACGGTAAGTCATGCGCAGCGGTACGGCCTCGATCTCTATAAAGTCACGGACTGTCTCATCACCCACAGCCATTGCGATCATTTATACCCCGACGACGTCGAGATCGCGGCAAAACCGTATAGCCACGAGCACGCGCGCATCCGCTTTTATGCCGCGGAAGACGGCTATAAAAAGCTCATACCGATTACGCAAAAAGAGGACAGCAACGCGAGCGCGGTACTCATAGAGGCCGGAAAAGAATTTACCGCCGCCGGCGCATACCGGATTCTGCCGCTGAAAGCCAACCACGATCCCGCGTCTTCGCCCGTAATTTATGCGGTGGAAAGCAAGGGGAAGCGTATGTTGTACGCGCACGACACGGGTGTTTTTCCCGAAGAGACATTCTCGGCGATTGCTTCGTTCGGCAGATTCGACTTTATTTCCTTCGACTGCACGGGCTGCCTCGGCCTGGGAGGAGACTGGCGGAACGGACACATGAGCCTGAAAACGGTAAAAGAAGTGTTTGCAAGGCTTTGCGCGCTCGGCGCGGCGGACGAAAACACCGTTAAGGTGCTCAGCCACTTTTCGCACAACGGCGGGCAGACATACGACGAAATGTCCGCCGCCGAAGAAGAGGGCTATATCGTCGCGTACGACGGCATGGAGATGTCGTTTTGATGCGCGCGGTGCTGTTTGATAAGGACGGTACGCTCATGCAGTTCGTACCGTTTTGGGCGGCGGTCGCCGATAAAGCGCTTTCGGCGCTTTCCCTGCGCCTCGGCGCGCCGGAGAAAGCCGCGGCGCTCAAAGCTGCGGTCGGCCTGCACGGAGATGCCGTTGCGGGCGACGGCGTGCTCTGCGCCGGCACATATGCGCAGATGGCGGAGATCGTCCGCCGCCTCTTTCCCGAAACGGGCGCGTCCGTCACGGCGGAGGATATGAAAACGCTCTTCCGCGAATTTTCCGGGGAGGGAAAGATCCTCCCGGTTTGCGATAATCTGCGCGGAACGCTTGAAACTCTGTGCGAAAATGGTTTTCTGCTCTTTGCCGTCACGACCGATTCGCCGCAGATCACAAAATTGTGCCTTGAGGGGCTCGGGATCGCTGACCTGTTCGAAGAGGTCTTTTGCGACGACGGCAAACTTCCCGCAAAGCCGGATCCCGCCGCTATCCGAACGATCTCCGAAAGATACGCCATTCCCCCGCAGGGGATGTGCATGGTGGGGGATACGGCAACGGATATAAAGTTTGCCCGCGCGGGCGGCGTGCGCGTCGTCTGTGTGGGGGATGCCGCGGGGGCGGACGACTATCTGAAAGACGTATCGGGGCTTCCCGCTTTGCTGAACGTGCATTGATAAACGAGGATCGTCCGAACGGCGACGATCGATCCTGTTCGCAAAGGGAGGATCGCGCGAGAGGCGCGCCGAAAGTGCTAAGGTGCATGTCGTCGTACAAGACCTGCGCGCCTTCGAAAAGTTCGTGCGCCTCCACAATGCCCGAACCGCCCGCGTTGCGGAGCGAATAAGCCGTTACGCGCCCCTGCCGCGAAACGGTCACGCTGTCGCCCGCGGCGAGGTCGCACTTCCTGTAAATGTCCATACGCGTATTATAACGCATTTTTGCGGGAAAGAAAAGTTAAGTATGGTTAATTTATAAAAAAAATATGCGAGACGATTGCGTGCCGCGCTTGTTTTTGGTATAATAAAACGGCGAGGAGAAAACAGGGCGATGAAGAAACTGCACGTCGTGGGCGCGGCGATCGTAGAGGGCGGCAAGGTGCTTGCCGCAAAGCGGGGCGAAAGCAAATACGAATACGTCGCGCACAAATACGAGTTCGTAGGCGGAAAGGTGGAAGCGGGGGAGAGCGAAAGGGATGCGCTCGTGCGCGAGGTGCGCGAAGAATTGGGAGCCGAGGTCGAGGTGACGGGGCATCTCATCCGCATCGAGCATACATATCCCGATTTCGCCATCGAACTTTCGGTGTATTTTTGCAAGTTGTTGAGCGGGTACCGCCTTACCGAACACGAATCGCTGTGTTGGATGCCCGTTTCCGGATTGAATGCGGAGGAGTGGGCGCCTGCGGACGCGCCCGCCGTGGAAAAATTGAAGACGCTGGCATGATGCAATGATGTAATGCTTGACATTACATCATTTTTTGTTCTATAATGACGGGAAAGGAGAAAGGAGCATGAAGATCACATCAAGGTTCACCGTGGCGGTGCATACGCTGCTGGTCATTTATCATTTTGAAGGAAAGGAAAAGACGACGTCCGAATTCATCGCGGCGAGCGTGAACGTCAATCCCGTGGTGATCCGCCGCACCCTGTTGAGCTTAAAGGCGGCGGGCATGGTGGAGGTGAAGGCGGGCAGCGGCGGCGCGAGCATCGTAAAAGACCTGAAAGACATCACCTTGTTCGATGTGTACAGGGCGGTGGACAGCGTGGACGGCGATATTTTTCATTTTCACGAAAATCCCAACCCCGGCTGCGCGGTGGGGAGGAACGTCCACGCCGTGCTCGATACGCACCTTGCCGACGCGCAGAGGGCGTTGGAGAACGAATTGAAAAAGGTCACGCTTTACGATCTGGCGCAGGATCTGGAGCGCAGGCTGTAACGTGCGGCAAAGGCCGTCCAAGAGAAATTTTATCGCGGAACAGGTGAAAAATTGATACGGGCAGAAAATATCGTTAAAAAGTATATCGTGGGCGAAACGGAGATCCGCGCGCTCGACGGCATGGATTTCACCGTCGAAGAAGGGCAGTTTGCCGTCATCCTCGGGCCGAGCGGCGCGGGCAGCCTGTATGTAAACCCCGAACACACCGTGCAGGTCAAAGACCTGGAAAGTTTCCCCGATATGTTCAAGCCGTTGGCGAATATGCAGGGCGCGGCGTTGGACGATTTGCGCAAACGGAATGATGTAAAATGGACATTCCTTTCCCCCGCGGGAGATTTCGTGGCGGACGGCGAAAGGACGGGCGAATACCTTTTGGGCGGAGAGGAATACTTCGTCAACGATAAGGGCGAAAGCCGCATCAGTTATGCCGATTACGCCATTGCCATGATCGACGAGATCGAAAACGCGAACAACATTCAAAAACGTTTCTCCGTGATCGGGGAATAAAAAGAATACAAGCGCCGCGGCTGACGCCGCGGCGCTTGCGCGTTTGGATCGGGTTTTCAGGCTTTCTTTTCGTAAAGGGGGATGAGTATATCGGCGGAAACGGCGATGGAGCGCGTTTTCCCGCCCGCAAAGAGCACCGTGTACGAGCCGCCCGCCATCTCCTGCACGACGCCCGCGCCGAAAACGGGGTGGCGCACTTTGTCTCCCGCGCCGAAGATCTGAATGTTCGCATGCGCAGGCGTGCATCCCATATCCAATTCGCTCTTTTGTATATAGTTTTTCGAGCGGGCAAGGTGGCCTTCGGAAAAACTGCCTTCCGCGTCCAGCGTCTTTTCGTCTATGTCGAAAAGGAAGCGCGAGGTGTACAGCGCGCCGTCGACGTGCGCGTCGAACCCTTCCGCGTCCGAAAGGTAAAGCCTGTCCTCCGCGCGCGTGAGCGCGACGTAGGCGACGCGCCGCTCTTCTTCCATTTCTTCTTTGCCGCGTATCTTGCGGGAGGGGAACAGCCCCTCGTTCAGGCAGCAGACGAAAACGTTTTTAAATTCCAACCCCTTTGCCGTGTGAATGGTCATCAGCTTTACGCAGTCTTTCTTTTCCTCCGCGTCCGCGTTGGATATGAGGGAAATGCCGTTGAGGTAATCTTCCGCCTTCACCTCTTCCCCGGCGGAGTCCACAAAGTCGCGCACGGAGGCTTTGAGTTCGTTCAGATTGTCCAGCCTGTCCTGATTGCCGCAAAGCATCATGTATTCGGTGTACCCGCTCTTTTGCAGGATAAAGTCGAGCGCGTCGGCAATGTCGTGCGCCTGTAAAAAGGCGATTCCTTCGTCTATGGCGGCGACAAATTGCTCCGCCTTCGTATTTTTGAAAAGGGGATGCGAAAGGTGCGCCCGAAGCGCTCCGAGCAACGTAGCCGAGTTCTCTGCTGCATAGGCTTGCAGGGCTGAGAGCCGCGTTTTGCCGATGCCGCGCGGCGGCACGTTCACCGTGCGCAGAAAAGAAAGGTCGTCGCCGAACACGCAGAGGCGCAGGCAGGCGAGCGCGTCTTTGATCTCTTTGCGCTGATAAAACGCGACGCCGCTGTAAATGACGTAAGGTATTTTTTTGCGCACGAGCGCCTCTTCCACCGCACGCGACATATAATTGCCGCGGTAGAGCACGGCGACGTCCGAAAGGGGAACGCCCTTCTCGTGCAGGCGGGCAATTTCCTGCGCGATGAAATCGCTCTCTTCTATGCGCGAGCGGGCATGGAAGTATTTAGGGCGCGCGCCGCTCTTGCGCGCGGCTTTGAGCGTCTTTTCCAATCGGCCGGCGTTGCGGGAGATCAGGCTGTTGCACGCGGCGAGTATTTCGGGCACGGAGCGGTAATTTGTGTCGAGGACGATCGTCTTTGCGCCTTCGAACATCTTGTCGAACCCGTTAAAGAACCGCACGTCTGCGCCCCGCCACGAGTAAATGGTCTGATCGGGATCTCCCACGATGAACAGGTTTTTGTGGCGGCTTGCAAGAAGGCGCGCGAGTTTGTATTGTTCGCCCGAAACGTCCTGAAATTCGTCTATCTGAATGTATTCGAATTTGTTCGCCCACTTTTCGAGGATCGCCGCGTCCGTTTCAAAGAGGAACAATACAAATTGGATGAGGTCGGCAAAATCCAGAAAGAAGTTTTTGCGCTGGTTTTCGAGGTACTTCAAAATGACGAAGTGCATCGAGTTTTTATCGTCCGCGCAGGGCAGGTCGGGCGCGGGCGTCTGCCGTTTCGGATCGGTCAGGAAGGGCACATAGTCGCTCTGCGATTTGTACATTTCTATCGCGTCGAGGCATTTCTTAAAAGGGAAATTGCGCAGCGTAAGCCCGTTTTCGGTGTAAATGCGCTGCAAGATCGTCTTTTGATCCTCTTCGTCCAGCACCATGAAGTTGGAGGGGTAGGAAAGGTTTGCGATCTCGTATTTGAGTATTTTATGGCAGGCGCTGTGGAAGGTGAGTATCCAGCCGCCGTCCTCGTCGGGCATATAGGCGCGGATGCGTTTTTTCATCTCCCACGCCGCTTTGTTCGTGAAGGTCACGGAAAGGATATGCTCGGGCGCAACGCCGAGCATTTTCGCGATGTATACATAGCGGCAGGTGAGCACCTTGGTCTTGCCGCTGCCCGCGCCCGCCGCAACGCGCACATAACCTTCCGTCTCTTCCACAGCGGCGCGCTGTTTTTCGTTTAAGTTTTCTAAAAGTTGAACAAGTTCCCGCATTTCCCTCTCCGTTTTCAAACATTTGTTCGTAAATATATTATAAGCGCAACGCGCCCAAAAAGCAAGGGGAAACGCGGTAATTTGTAAAAAATAAAAATGCCTCGGCGATAAACTGTCGCCGAAGCGGTCGTTTGTGAATCAAATGTTTTTGCTGATCTGCGTTTTTCCGTCTGCGAATGTATTTTCCGCTGTCGGCAAAAGGCTTTGATAAAATTCCGCGCGGGCTGTATGTGCGTAGGGTATGATCCACAAGAGCAATATGCCGAGCGTGAGAATGCTTAAAAGATACCACCCGATAAAACTGATATCCAGGCAAAACAGCCGCCATTTGTTTCCTTTCATCATCGCCATGGAACGCTTTCTCGCCTCATTTGCAGATATCAGAGGGTTGTCGGCGAGTATGTAAAAACTCATCGAGTAGGAATACGATTTGACGATTCCCGGAATAGTCAGAAGAAGCGTCCATAAATAAGTCAAAACGGTGACGAGCAGATAGAGGGCGAGGGACGGCACGTAATTTTTAAATCCTTCGAAAAGTTGCTCTACACGTACGCCCTGTCCGCGTGCGATATTGATCGACATGATCGCAAACCCGAGGATAAAAGCCCCTGCCGTAAACAGGATCGCGATGCCGCCGACTAAAATAAAGATCAGCCCCGTCAAAGCGACTGTGATCAAAAGATAAATGAGCATAACGAGCGCCATCGTTCCCCAATTTCCGCCCATCTTATTCCAAGCGGCACGCCTGAAACCTTTCGCTTTTAACATACTTTCCCCTTTGCGTGTTGCGCCGCCGCGCTTTTTTAATATTATAGTACGTTATTAACTTACTTGTCAAGTAATAACTTACTTTATGATTATAATAAATTTTATGGAGAAAGTCACAAAATTTCAGGAAAGGTTCAACGAATGTCTGCAATATGCGGGGGTGAAACAGGTCGATTTGGCGCGGGCGGCAAACGTTTCAAAGCAGTGCGTGACCGATTACAAGCGCGGAAAAAGCGTGCCGAGCATCGATACGCTGTATCTTATCTGTAAATTTTTGGATGTTTCTGCAGACTATTTGCTGGGTTTGGAAGATTGAAAGAACAGGGGAGGAGAAGATCTCGCGCGTAAAAGCCGAACGTACCCGCGCTTTTGTGCAAAAGGTTAAAAACAAACGCGGCCCCGCGGACGTAAGTCTGCGGGGCCGCGTTTTGGCTTTTGCGGAATGTTATTTCTTTTCGGGGTTTTCGGGGAGAGGGGATTCCGCTTTTCCTGAAAAATTTTTGGAAGCTTCATCCGCGCCGCTTGCGGGTTTGCCCTGCGCGGCGGGAGCGGCGGAGTAGCGGTTCATCTCTTTGAGGAAAGCCCTGGAAGAGAGGAGCAGGACGCCGACGACGATGACGATGGCGATGTCCGCAAACACGAAAGCGTTGTAGCCGAGGCTGTAAAGCCAGGGGTTATCGCCGCCCGCGTATTCGGAAAAGGCAAACACGCCCGAAAACACGTGCGACACGAAGCGGAGCACGCCCGCAACGATCGCGCCGAGCGCGAACGAGACCTGCGGGAGTTTTTCGAACGCTTTCACGCGGCGGAACATGCCCGTCAGGCCGATCGCCGCGAAGGCGACGGGGTAATCGAGCAAAAACTGCGCGGGGTGGAGGATCCAGGGGTCTTGCACCGCCTGCAAAATACCGTAAATGAAGCCCGCGAAAACGCCCTTGCGCACGCCGAACATATAGGAATAGATCATGAGCGGGAGAAGGCTCGCGAGGGTGATCGAACCGCCCTGCGGCATCGGCACGATGCGGATATAGGAGAGCGCGAAACTCATTGCGATGCAGATCGCGGCGTAAGCGATGCTGCGCGTGTCAAATCCTTTCTTTTCGCCCTTGCCGAAAAACACGGTGAGGAGCGCGACGACGATGATGACGCCCGCCGTGCTCAGATAGAGGGCTAAATCTTTTACCGTGGAAGGGTCGGAAAGGTTGTTGCCCGCCGCGTCGCCCGAACCGTAATAGATTGCGAGGCATACGATGAGCGCGATGAACGCCGCCGCGCACAGGCTTCCGCATACGATGAGGGATACCTTGAAAGTTTTTTGGGAGAACAGGCTGCAAACGTATGCCGCCGCGACGCTTGCGACGAGCACGATGCCGAACGCCACCGTCGGCCAGAGCACCATGTCGAAAACGTAGCCGTTTTCATAAATGTCGTAAAATTCGAGCGCGAGCATCGTCACGATGACGGTGACGGCAAACCCGACGGCGAGTGCGATCGCTGTTTTCACGAAGCGCCCGAACGATTCCTGTTTTTTGAAACGGACAAAGACCCCGACCGCGATCAGGATGACCGCAAGGGCGATCGCCGCCCACAGGAACACGCTGCCGAGAGCGTCTTTGGCGAAGGACGTCCACACGTCGTTGTACGTGTAGTGCGTCTCGTCGCCCACTTCTTCCGCGCCGATATAGGCATGGAGCAAATTGGGTAACATAAAACCTCCTTTGGGTTTTCCGCCGACGTGTATAAAAAAGAACGCGCCCCGAAGCATAAAAAGGGCGCGCCAAATATCTCGTCTTTGCTCTTTCGTTCAAGTATTATCTTGCCCGATTCAAAGGGTATGATCTCAGCTTTTTAAAGCACCCCCGGCGGATATGAAATTTTATTTCACGCGCCCGAAAAAAGGGCGGCGCGAGCTTTGGTAAGTGCGGCATGCGGCACAAATGCGCCGCTTCCCGAAATCCTCAAAAATTATAATACAAAAGGGCGCAAAAGTCAATTGAAATGAACAAACAAATGTGGTACAATACATATAAAGATGAAAGTGAGGTCGATATGTATAATTTTTACGCTTTTTTGGACAGGATGAAGTATATCAAACGCTGGTCGCTGATGCGCTCTTCCAGGGAAGAGAACGTCATGGAGCATTCCTGGCAGGTCGCCGTGTTCGCGCACGCGCTCGCGCTCGTCGACAGGGAAGTGTGCGGCAATTCCCCCGACGCGGCCAAAACGGTGCTTTACGCATTGTACCACGAATGCAGCGAGGTGATGACGGGGGATCTCCCCACGCCGATCAAATATTACAACGCGCAGATGCGCGGCGCTTACGGCGAGATCGAGGACAAGGCGAGCGGCAGGCTTTTGTCCATGCTTCCCGAAGAAATGAAGAGGGAACTCGCTCCCCTCGTATTGCCCGACAAGGACAGCCGCGAATATAAACTCGCCAAGGCGGCGGACAAACTCTCCGCATACGTCAAATGCCTGGAAGAGTGCAAGGCGGGCAACGCGGAATTCAAAAAGGCGAAAGAGGGCATCGAAAAGGAATTGAAGGCGCGGGAACTTCCCTGCCTCGATTATTTTATGGAAAATTTTCTTCCCGGCTTTCTTCTGACCCTCGACGAAATGGAAGGACTGGACTGAATATGTTAAAGTCTTGTAAATCTTGCGCGGACGAAGTTTTTTAACATTGTATTTTTTTTCGCCGTATGTTATAATATGTAATAGAAAAGCATGACATTTTTTTCGGAGAATGTGAGGCATGGCGAAAAATTACAGGGAAAAGGAACTCGAATACGAAAGGATGGGGCAGTTCGACCGCGACCTCAACGACGAGCACCGCACGTTCGACGCGCGCGACATCGGCGAGGGATACCGCTATCTGACCAAAACGCCGGGCGAAAAGATCAGGCGGTTTTTCCTTCTGCCCGCGGTCAAATTTTTCGGGTCTGTCTACACGTTTTTTGCGTTCGGCTTCCGCGTGAAGGGGAAAAAGAATCTCCGCAAGATCAAAAAGATCGGCGCGATCTCGGTATGCAACCACGCGCACGAAATGGACACGCTGCTGGTGAAACTGGCGCTCGGATGCAGGCGGACTTTTCATACGGGGTCTTATTACCTCTTAAAAAAGGGCTGGGCGGGGCGCATATTTAAGGCGGGCGGTTTTTTGCCCGTAGGCAGCACGGTCAAAGACCTCGAAAAATTGCAAAACACCGTGCGGGAGCTGCTCGGCAAAAAAAAGATCGTCAATTTTTACCCCGAACACGCATTGTGGCGGCGGTACGAGAAGGTGCGCCCCTTCAAACCGGGCGCGTTCCGCTTCGCCGTGAAATTCAATGTGCCCGTCCTGCCGCTCTTTATCGAATTCAGACAGACGAAGCCACGCAAGGTTCTTCGCCTGAAAGAGAAAGTCGTCATGCATATTTTGCCCGCGGTATATCCCGAAGAGGAGGGGACGCTGCGCGCAAAATCGGACGCGCTCCTGCAAAAAGTGCGCGCCGCGATGATAGAAAAATATGAATCGCTCTATCGCAGGCCGATGGTTTTTTCTAGCGAAAGTGCAGCCGAAATGCCTGCGGCGGGTGCGGATGCCTGCATTGGAGAAAAGGTTGCGGAAGACGGGACGAAAGGCGAGGCCGCCGTCACCGTTTGACGGCGGCAGCCTCCCGTTCGGTTTTGCCGCGTATCCGAATGCCGCGGGGTGCGCTTTCAAAGGCGCGCGACGGGGCAAAAGCGGTAAAACTTTGAGTAAAAATTCCGGAAAGGCTTTACATAGCCTTTTTTTTATTATATAATATATGTGGTATATCGGACGCGGGGGCGCGCATGCTCTCTTCGGCCTCACAAACGGATGGATGCGGAGAAAAAGTATGAAATATATCGGCGGAGCGCTGAAATATGTTTTCAAAAACTTCATATTTATTTTCCCGTTTGCTCTGCTCCCGTCTTATTTTTTCGCGGCGGCGCTCGATCTGGAGAGCCTTGAACTGATCGTGCGCAAGTTGCTTGCGGCCGATTCGGACGTCGCCTTTATCGCGGTGTTCAACAGCTTTTCGTTGATCAACGGCCCCCGCTGGGTGTTCGGCGTTATCAGTTTTGCCTGCATGGCGGTGTGCATGCCGATGCTTTTTGCTTTTATCGAAAGGCATATGCGCATCGGGGCGCGTTCTTTCAAAGGGGTCGTAAGGCGCATCAATTATTATTTCCTGACGACGCTCGTCATGCTGATCATTGCTCTGGCGATCTATGAACTTTGGGCGCTGGTGGCGTCGGGGCTTATCTATGCGTCGGTCATTTTGTTCGGCGGCGTCGCGTGCCTGGTCGTTGCCATCGTTATCGCGCTGGGCATGTTTGCGTTGCTCGCCTATATCTTTACGCAGCTTTGGCTCTGGCTTCCTTGTCTGCACATCACGGGCTATCATTTTATAGACGCGCTCGTGTTTTCTTCCCAAACGATCGGGTCGAACAAGAAGAGGCTTTACGTTGCCGTTTTGTTGCCTTACCTGGCGGGCATGGCGCTCATTCTTGCCGCCGTCGGCGTGTGCGGCATGTATGAGATCATCGTGCCCGTATTCGTCCTGATCGAGCTCATCTATATCCTTTTGTTCCTGTATTTCTGCGCGCTCATGTATACGGCGTATTTCGATGCCGCGGGCGAAGAGCGCGCCGATCTGAAAAAGCGGTTTTGATTCGGAGGTCGCGGGGTGCTTTTCAAGAATGCCTTTCATCTTCTCGTAGATAATTTTTCGCTCAACTATAAATATCTTCTTTATAAGATCATTATCGGTGCGATCTCGCTGGGGCTTGCCGCCGCGCTCATCGTGCCGAACGTTTCCTTTTTGTTCGACAGCGCGGAGCTGGGCGATCTGATCGGGCTTATCAAAGATTTTCTGCGCGCGCTCGTTTCGGGCGATGTGGAATTTCTCAATCAGTTCCCGTCTCAATTCAAAGAATGCATCGGTGCGCTGGGCGATCTGATCGTTTCCCGCACGGGGCAGTTCGTTTTCGTGTTCGTCGCGGCGATCGTCATCGTCCTCATTTACCGCTTTCTGAGCGGTATCGGGAATTTCGTGTTCGGCGGGCTCATCGACGACAAAATGTCCAGCTATGCGAAAACGGCGTTTACCGCTTCGTACATCCGCAATCTCGGCAGGGCGGCTCTCTGGCAGGTCATTTATGTGCCCGTCACGTTCGTTTACGACATCGCCGTGTTTGCGATATGCTATCTTTTCTTTCTGGCGCTGCTCAATATCATATCCTTTGCGCTTTTGGCGACGGGCGTCGCGCTCATGTTGTCCGTTGCGCTTTTCCTCGTCTCGCAGGCGGTCAAGCTGACCGTGTTCAACGGCATGGTTCCCGCCATGGTCAGCGAAAAGGCGAAGCTTTCTCAGGCGTTTAAGATCGGGTTCAGGCAGTGCAGGGAAAACTTCGGCCCGCTTTTTTCCACTTATCTCGTTACATCCGTCATCATTTTGTGCGTGTGTGCGGCGGGGGCGGTCTTTTCTTTCGGGGCGGCACTCCTTTTGACGGTGCCGATGTCTTTTATGATGCTCATCTGCATACAATTTGTTTCGTATTATACTTTCGCGAAAAAGAAATATTTCCTTGCCAAGGATAAAATCGTACAGCCGAAAGAAAATAGTACCGAGGACTTTTACGACCAATTCGATCTTTGAGCGGTGAGGCTTCGGCCTCGCGCGAAAATAAAAATTTTGAAAATCCGGAGGTTATGTATGGATTATAAAGCGGAATTCGAAAAGTGGCTCAAAGCCCCCGCCCTGAACGAAGAGGGCAGGCGCGAACTGGAGTCCGTAAAGGGCGACGAAAAGGCGGTCGAATACCGTTTCGGCGCGGAACTCGAATTCGGCACCGCGGGCATGCGCGGCATCATCGGCTACGGCACGAACATGATGAACGTGTATACCGTCCGCCGCGCGACGCAAGGGCTTTCCGAATATATCAAAACGTTGGGGGCGGCCGCGATGAAGCGCGGGGTCGTCATATCTTACGATACCCGCCGCAAGTCCGACGAATTCGCAAAAGCGGCGGCGGGAGTGCTTGCGGCCAACGGGATCGTCGCGTATCTGTTTGCTGACGTCCATCCCGTTCCGATGCTCTCGTATGCGGTGCGCAAACTCGGCACGGTCGCGGGCATCATGATCACCGCAAGCCACAACCCGAAAGAATATAACGGTTATAAAGTATACGGCGAGGACGGCGCGCAGATGTCTCCCGAGGCGACCGAGGTCGTGGTGGGGTACATCGAAAAGATCACCGACTATTTTTCCGTAAAAGAAGCGGAGCGTTCCCCGCTCGTCAAAAAAGTGCCCGCATCGGTCGATAAGAGCTATTATAAAAAGCTGACCAAACTCACCCTTTCGCCCGACGCGGTCAAAAAGGTGGGCAAAACACTCAAACTCGTCTATACGCCCGTACACGGCAGCGGGTATGTCCCCGTCACGACCATTCTCAAAAAGTTGAAGATCAACGTGACGGTTGTTCCCGAACAGGTCAAAAAAGACACCGAATTTTCCACGGTGGAAGTACCCAACCCCGAATTTAAAGAGACGCTTTCCATGGGCATCGCCCTGGCGCAGAAGATCGACGCGGACGTCGTGTTCGGCACCGATCCCGACAGCGACCGTCTCGGCGTCGCCGTCAAAGACGACAAAGGGGAGTTCGTTGCCCTCTCCGGCAATCAGGTCGGCATTCTTCTTTTGAATTATATCCTGACCCGTTTGAAAGAGGATGGAAAATTGCCTGCCAACGGCGTCGTGGTCAAAAGTTTTGTTACCACCGGCATGGCAAAGGCGATCTGCGACGACTTCGGCGTGGAACTCGTCGACGTGCCGGTCGGGTTCAAATTTATCGGAGAAAAGATCAAGGAATACGAGGCGGATCATTCGCACACCTTTATCTTCGGGTTCGAAGAAAGCTGCGGGTATCTTCGCGGCACGGAGGGCAGCAGGGATAAGGACGCGGTCGTCGCCAGTATGCTCTGCGCGGAAATGGTCTGCTATTATACCTCCAAAAAACAGAGCGTTTACGGCATCCTCGCGGATATATACGCCCGTTACGGATATGTGCTCGACAGGAATATCAGCATCAAATATTCGGGGCTGGACGCGATGAAGGAGATGAACGCGGTCGTCGATTCGCTCAAAACCAAAAAAGCGGAGAAGTTCGACATTTATAACGTCGTCGCGGTGCGCGATTATTCTTCCTCGGTCAGAAGGCTCGCCGACGGAAGCGAGGAAGCGCTGAACATCCCCAAGACCAACGCCGTGTATTACGAGTTGGAGAACGGCAGTTTCATCTGCGTCCGCCCGAGCGGCACGGAACCGAAACTGAAAATTTATTATTCCGTGCGCGCGAAGGACGAGGCGTCCGCGGAAAAGGCGTTCGAAAAGATGAAAACGGCGTTCGAAGCGTTTTTGAAATGATTTCGTTTTGTATCTGAAAACAAGGCCGCGCGCCGCCCTTTCGGGCGG
>CDZB01025943.1_pt1 | contig 17100 bp, 15 predicted proteins | sample 554961 | NCBI WGS metagenome assembly CDZB01 (sample SAMEA3182106, study PRJEB8094) | gut metagenome | biome: human; feature: gut; material: Stool; isolation source: human stools | place: Canada | collected 2013-02-26
GAGAGCCGTTTTTTGGCGGGTTTTGCTTCTGTTTGTTCTTATTCTTTCCCATTTTATATCGTTTTCCTTATCAGGTCAATCTTTTTTTGTGAACAATCAGCCGGGGCTGAAATGCGCGCGTTTGTCGATCGACAGGTCGATGGTGCCGGCGTCGCTGTCCGTGAGCTGGGAGACCGCGCTCTGCAGCATGCCAAATTTGTACTCGACATTTTCATTCGCGCCGAGGCGCACCGTGAACCGCCCGTCATAGGTAAAGCCGGGGTTGGACGCATCCGACAGGTCGATGACCGTGACCTTGGACGCCATGTCGCGCGTGAGCAGCTGGCCGAGGATCGCCGCCAGATACGTGACCTTCGGCGCGTCGGCCTCGCCGGCATTGAGCACCTCGCCGACCTTCGGCTCGACCGGCGTGATGCCGTCGACCCGGGCAAGACCGGTCAGCTCACTCTCCGTGACGGACTTGAGCAGCTTGCAGTTCTGGTCCACGACCCAGTAGCCGTCGTCCGCCTGGACGTAGGCCATGGCGCTGCTCTCCTGGATCGTGATGGTGACGCGGTTGGGCAGCGCGCGCGTGACCTTCGCTTTGTCCACATACGGCAGCTTGCTGAAGATGCGGCTGGCGGCCGCGAAGCGGTTGATGAAAAACAGATTGTCGCCCGTGCCGATGCCGGAGGCCTCGACGACCTCCTCGGCCGTGTAGATGGAGTTGCCCACCACCTCGACCTTTGCGACACGGAAAAATACGCTCATGCCCAGGACGAGCGCCGCGCAGATCAACAGAAAGATCAGCGGCTGCAGCAGCGACCTGCCCCGGCCGCCGGACGGGCGGCGGGGCCGGCGCGCGCGGCGCGGCCCGGGCTGCTTCGATTGTTTCATAGGCAGGTGATTCCTTTCACTGCGGCGGGACACAGCGCACGTCGGCCCCAAGCGCCGACAGGCACGCATCGAAGCGGTCATAGCCGCGGTTGATATAGCCGTTGTCGAGGATCTCGGTCTCGCCCTCGGCGGAGAGGCCGGCCACGATCATGGCCGCGCCGCCGCGCAGGTCGCTGGCCGTGAGCGGCGCGCCGGTGAGCCGGTCGACGCCGGTAACATACGCCACACGGCCCTCGATGCTGACGGCCGCACCCAGACGCCGGAACTCCTCGGCATGACGATAACGGTTGGTGAAGATGTTTTCGGTGAACACCGTGGTGCCCCCGGCCTTCAGGCAGGCGGCCATGAGCGGCGGCTGCGCATCCGTGGGAAAGCCCGGATATGGCTGCGTGACGACCGGCCGCGGTGCCGTGAGCCGCCCGGTCGATGTCAGGCGCACGGTGGACGCCGTTTTGATTATAGCACACCCCGTCTCGGAAAGCGAGTCCAGAACGGTCAAAAAGTGCTCCGGGTCGACGCCCTGCAGCTCCACATCGCCGCCGCAGGCGGCTCCGGCGCACAAAATCGTCGCCGCAACGATGCGGTCCGGCATGATCGTGTGCTCCACAAACGGCTGCGGCCGGAAGCCGCTGACCGTGACCGTCGACGTGCCGGCGCCGGAAATATCCGCGCCCAGCTTGCGCAGGTAGCACTGCAGGTCGAGGATCTCCGGCTCGCGCGCGGCGTTGCAGATGACCGTCTCCCCCACCGCCGCGCAGGCGGCCAGCATGGCGTTTTCCGTCGCGCCGACGCTCGGAAACGGCAGCAGGATGCGCCGCCCCTTCAGCTCGTGCGCGCTGCAGACGATGTCCCCGCCGCGCTCCGTGACCTCCGCGCCGAGCGCGCGCAGTGCGTCCAAGTGCAGGTTCACCGGCCGCGGCCCGAGCTCGCACCCGCCCGGCATGGACAGGCGCGCCGTGCCGAAGCGCGCGAGGATCGCGCCGAGAAAGATGACCGACGAGCGCAGCTCCCGCATGAGTGCGTGCGGGATGAAATCGCAGTGCATCCCGCGCGAATCGATGCGTACCGTGTCCCCGTCGCGCACTGCCGTGCAGCCGAGATGCTGCAGGATGCGCAGCGTGGTCGTCACGTCCCGCAGATCGGGCACGTTGTGCAGAACCGTCTCACCGCCGGAGAGCACCGACGCCGCCATGATCGGCAGCACCGCATTCTTGGCGCCCTGCACCCGCGTACTCCCGGTCAGCCTGTTTCCGCCGTAAATGTGCCATATGCTCATGATCTTTCCTCCGCACAGCAAATTCATGCCATCCTATGCAGAGAAACGCGAAGTTGTCATTTTGTATGCCGATCCGCCAGCTCAAGCACCAGATCGGCAATGCGCTCGGCGGCATCGCTCACGCCGGCGGCGCGCATATTGTCCGCCATCTGCGCAAGCTGTGCGGAGTCTGCGAGCAGGTCGCTGACGAGGTTATACAGATCGTCCGCCGTGAACGACCCTTCGAGCAGCACCTTTGCGCCGCCGGCGCGCTCGAGCACGCGCGCGTTGCGCTCCTGATGGTTGTTCGTGACGTTCGGCGACGGGATGAGCACGGCGGGCTTGCCGATGCACGTGAGCTCGGCGAGCGTGGACGCGCCCGCGCGGCACAGCACAAGATCGGCCGCGTCCATCACCAGCGGCATATCGTAGATGTACGGCCGCACGTCCATGCCGTGTGCCGCGAGATCGGCCGGACACTTTTCCAGCAGCGCCGTGTGCATCTTCTCATAGCCGTTGCGCCCCGCCGAGTGGATGAGCGAAAACGGTGCGCCCGTCACGGCGGCGCGGGTGATGAAGGCCGTCATGATCTCATTCATGTATGACGCGCCGAGCGACCCCCACACCGACACGACCAGCGGCTTTTCGGGATCGAGGTCGAGCTGGCGCTTGGCCTCCGCCTTGGAGCAGGCCGTGAACGCTCCGCGCACCGGCGTTCCGGTGACGACGACCTTGTCCTGCTCGCTGTAGTGCTGCTTGCTCTCCTCGAAGCCGACCAGAATGCGGTCGACCGCACCGGCGAGCATCTTCGTCGTCAGGCCGGGTACGGCGTTGGACTCATGCACGATGGCCGGAATGCCGAGCTGCGCCGCCGCCTTGAGCACGGGGTAGCACACATAGCCGCCCGTGCCGATGGCGACATCGGGCTTGAAGTCCTCAATGATCTTGCGCGCGTCCTTCGTCGCCTGCCGCGCATTGTGCAGCGAGCGGAAGTTGTACACGATCTCCGACGGCTTGAGGCTGCGGTGGATATTCGTGACCTCCACGGTCACGATATCATAGCCCGCACGCGGAACGAGGTCCGTCTCCATCTTGCCGTTTGCGCCGACAAAGAGGATGCCGCAGTCGGGCATCCGGTCGCGCAAAACGCCCGCGACCGCAAGCGCGGGGTTGATGTGGCCTGCGGTACCGCCGCAGGTAAAAAGAAAATTCATAGTCAGTCCCTCCCGGAATATCGAAACTCAGGCGGCACGCGCCGCCGAGACAGCTTGCAGAATCGGATGCTACCGCGCTCTTTTCGTCGGAATGTCGCGCGATATGCTCAGAATAATGCCCATTTCACCGAGCTGCATCAGCAGCGCCGTGCCGCCGTAGCTGAAAAACGGCAGCGAGATGCCGGTGCAGGGGATGAGATTCGTGACGACCGCGATGTTCAGAAACACCTGGATCGACAGCAGCGTCGTGATGCCGACGCCGACGAGAAAGCTGTAGCGATCGGGCGAGTGCGCAGCGATCCAGTAGCCACGGCAGATGAGCAGCGCGAACAAAATCAGGATCGCGACCGCGCCGACATAGCCGAGCTCCTCGCAGACGATGGAAAAGATGTAGTCATTGTGCTCCTCCGGCAGGTAGAGGTATTTCTGCCGGCTCTGGCCGAGACCGAGCCCGAGAAAACCGCCCGAACCGATGGAATACAGCGACTGCACGATCTGATAGCCGGCAGCGCTCGTGTCGGCGAACGGATCGCGCCACGACACGATGCGCTTGTGCACATAGGGCACGAACTTGCCAGCGATCAGCAGCAGCGCACCCGCGCCGCCCATGCCGATGAGCAGGTACGAGAGCTTGATGCCGCCGACAAACATCATCACGATCGCCAGCGCCATGATGATGATCGACGCCGACAGATGCGGCTCGAGCATGAGCAGGATGACGATGCCGCCGGTGATGACCATGAACGGCACGACGCCGTAGCGGATCGTCTGCATCTGGTCTTTGTATGTGCAGATCATGCTCGAGAAAAACAGCACGACCGCGATCTTTGCGATCTCCGACGGCTGAAACGTCGTAAAGCCGAGGCTCAGCCACCGGCGCGCGCCGCCGCCGACCACGCCGATGTGCGGGATCCAGACGATGGCGAGCAGGAAAATACTCACGCCCAGCAGCGCGAGCGACCAGCGGCGGTACGTCGCCATGCGCACGTGGGAAAACAAAATCATACCCACGACGCCGGCAACAGCGAAGCCCGCCTGCCGGACGAAATAATACGTCGGCGACTTACCCTGCGCATAGGCGCGGGCAAAGCTCGACGAGAGCACCATGATGACGCCGATCGCCAGCAGCAGCAGCGTGAGCACGAAAAACGGCAGGTCAAAGCTGCCGCGCTTTGCCCCGGCAGCCGCCCCTGTCCGGCGCGCAGGAAGTCTCAGACCGGATATATTCATGAACGCACCTCCCTGCGCCGCGGCGCGCTCACGCACCGAAGCGGTGGAACACGCCGATAAACGACAAAACTGCAAACAGCATCGTCACGCCGGCAAACAGCGCCACGATCTGCTTTTCTTTCCACTTGTGGCCCGTCCAGCCGCCCATCTCCAGATGGTGGTGGAACGGGGACATCTTAAACACGCGCTTGCCGTGCGTGAGCTTGAAATAGCCGACCTGAATGATGTCCGAGAGCGCCTCGACGATGTACATGATGCCGACCGTCACGAGGATGAGCGGCATATCGTAGGCGAAGGCCAGCGCCGCGACCGCGCCGCCGAGAAAGAGCGAGCCCGTGTCGCCCATGAACACCTTGGCCGGATTGAAGTTATAGATCAAAAAGCCCAGCAGGCCGCCGGCGATGCCGGAGGCGAACACGCCGAGGGACAAAAACCGCTCGCCCCAGAGAATGGACAGCACGGCAAAAAAGATGCACACCGGCATCGTCGTGCTCGCGGCGAGGCCGTCCACGCCGTCGGTGAGGTTCACGGAGTTGACCGTGCCGACGATGACGAAGGCGGCGAAGATCACATACAGCGGCTCGGAGATCGGCACGGTCTTGTTCCAGAACGGGATATAGAGACTGTCGAGCGCGACATATCCGAAGCGGCGCATGAGAAAAATGAACGCCACGGCCGCCGCCAGCTGCAGCAGGATCTTCTTGCCGGCCGTCAGACCGAGATTCTGCTTTTTCTTGAGCTTTTCATAGTCGTCCAGAAAGCCGATCGCGCCGAACACGAGCGCGAACGCCAGACAAAATAGGTGGCCGTATTCGCCCTCAGCCATGCAATCAAAGCCGACCGACAGGCACACGACCGCGATCGCGGCGATGAACATCAGTCCGCCCATGGTCGGCGTGCCCTGCTTGGACATATGCCATGTGGGGCCGTTTTCCTTAATGCTCTGCCCCGCCTTGATCCGTTTGAGATACGGGACCAGGAAAAATCCGACGACGGCCGACACCGCAAACGCGATGACGAACGCCAGTATCAGCTTCAGTGTCATTTTTCTTTCTCTCTCTTCCTCTTGTCGAGTATTTCGGCGACGATCTCGCGCTCATCCATGTGCACCTTCGTCTTGCCGATGATCTGGTAATCCTCATGGCCCTTGCCACAGAGGATGATAACGTCGCCGGGGCAGTGATTTTCGATCGCATATGCGATGGCCTCGCGCCGGTCGGGGCGCACGACATAGGGCGTGTGCGTCTCCTTGAGACCGGGGAGAATGTCGGCAATGATCGCCTCCGGGTCTTCTGTGCGCGGGTTGTCGCTCGTGACGATGACGAAATCCGCCTTCTGACCTGCGATGCGTCCCATCTTCGGGCGCTTGCCGCGGTCGCGGTCTCCGCCGCAGCCGAAGAGGAACACCAGCCGCGCAGGCGCAAACTCGCGCACCGTCGTGAGGATGTTGTCGATGGCGTCGGGCGTGACGGCATAGTCGATAAGGATGGTATAGTCCCCGTCGGTCTCGAGCGGCTCGGCGCGCCCCTTGACGGGCTTTGCCGTATCAAGCGCGGCCGCGCAGTCATCGAGCGAGATGCCGAGCGCGCGCGCACAGGCGATGACGCTCAGCGCGTTGTAAACAGAGAACATGCCGGGGATGCCGAGGCGCATGCGCGCGATCGCATCGCCGCTCATGGCGACAAAGCGCACGCCGGACGCGCTCAGGCGGATATCCTTGGCCACAAGATCTGCGTCGTTGCGCTTGGCGGAGTAGGTCTGCATCGGGCACTTGGCGCGCTCGAGCATGACATGCGCCCAATCATCGTCGGCGTTGACGATGCCGATGTCGCTCTGCGCGAACAGCAGCGCCTTGGCCTCTGCATAGGCCTCCATAGTCTTATGGAAATCCAGATGATCCTGCGACAGGTTCGTGAAGATGCCCACGCGGAAGCGGACGCCCTCCACGCGGTGCAGCACGAGTGAGTGCGACGACACCTCCATGACCGCATGCGTGCAGCCGGCATCGACCATCCGGCGCAGGAGCTTTTGCAGCTCATATGTGTCCGGCGTGGTGTGCTCGGTGTGCAGCACCTCGTCGCCGATGATGTTCGCGTTCGTGCCGATCAGGCCGACCTTCGTGTGCAGGCACTGCTCGAGCATGTGCTTGATGAGCGTGGTGACGGTGGTCTTGCCGTTGGTGCCGGTCACGCCGATCATGGTCAGCTCACGCGACGGGTTGCCGAAGAATTCGCAGCAGATGCGTGACAGCGCAAGACGGCTGTCGGCCACGAGGATATACGGTATATCGACCTCCGGCTTCTTCTGGCAGAGCACGACGGCCGCGCCGCGCGCGACGGCTGCACCGATGAAGCGGTGGCCGTCGGACTCATACCCGCAGACGGCGGCAAACAGGTCGCCGGGCTGCGTGGTGCGCGAGTCAAAGCTGATATCCCGAATGTCCAGCTCCGGATCGGCGGTGCATTCGCACACGTCCAGAACGGACAGCAGTCGCTTGAGTTTCATAAGGGTACCTCCGTTTGTTCGTCAGTATCTGCCCAGCATGCTCGAATCACTCGTCACGAGCGTGACCTCCACGACCGTGCCGTGATCCAGCTGTGTGCCGGCTGCCACGGTCTGGCCGGAGACGATCTGTGCGGTGTCCGTGATGGAGCTGTTGGTCTTGATATACAGGCCCAGCGCGGCCATGCGGTCGCGGGCCGTCTGATAGCTGAGATTGGTCAGATCTGGCATGGTCTCCTTGTCGGCCGAGGGCTCCTTGCCCGCATAGAGCAGGATGGTGCTGCCGCTGGCGACGACCGCGCCGCTGCCCGGAAGCTGCGCCGTGACCGTGCCGCCCTCGCCGTAGACACGCGCCTGCAGTCCGACCTCCTCGAGCGCGGCCTTTGCCTGCTCGACGGACAGGCCGGTCACGTTCGGCACGGTCTTATCCATGTACGTCTTTTCCGTCTCGGAATACGACGGCTCCACGCCGAGGTACGGCAGGATGTCCGCCATCATTTTGCCGACGGTGGGCGCAGCCATCTGACCGCCGCTGATGTAGATGCCGGTGCTGCTGCTCGGCGTATCGAGCAGCACGAGGATAACGATCTGCGGGTCGTCCGCCGGGGCAAAGCCGATAAATGAGACGATGTATTCCTTCGCGCCGCCGGCCGCATCCTGCGCGACCTTTTCCGATGTGCCGGTCTTGCCGCCGATGCGGTACCCGGCGACGTAGGCGTTCTTGCCGGTGCCGTCGACGGGATCACCGACGACCTGCTCCAGGATCTGGCGCACGGTGGCGCTCGTCTGCTCGCTCACGACCTGGCGCACCACGGTCGGCGAATTGGACACGACCGCTTCCCCGTCGCCGTTGACGATGCTCTTGACCACATACGGCTTCATGAGATAGCCGCCGTTGACGCAGGCGCTGACCGCCGTGATGAGCTGCAGCGGCGTGATCGTAAACGTCTGGCCGAACGAAGCCGCCGCGAGCTGCGAGAAGTTTTCGGGGTCATAGAACGTGTTCTGGCTCCACCAGATGCTGCCGCTCTCGCCGGACAGGTCGATGCCGGTCTTGGCGGTGAGGCTGCTGTCGACGTTGTTGGTCAGATTCAGGAAGCCGAACGCTTCGGCGTATTTGTAGAACGTGCGCGCGCCGACAAGCTGACCGATCTGCACGAGCGCGACGTTGCACGAGTGCTGCATGGCCTGCGTGAGCGTTTGGCTGCCGTGACCGGCCGTCTTCCAGCACTTGACCGGATCGGTACGGCCGAGCACGGGGATGCTGCCGCCGCAGTAAAACGACGAACTCTCGCTGACCACGCCCTCCTCGAGCGCCATGGCCAGCGTGATGATCTTAAACGTCGAGCCGGGCTCGTAGGTGTCCGAGAGCGCCTTGTTGCGCCACTGCTTCTGCTGCGCGGCAGTCAGCAGCTCCGAGCGCTTGTCGGGGTCAGTCTCGGCGTCAATGGCCTCCTGATCCTTGTCGCTGACCTTCTGGTAGTTGTTCAGGTCAAAATTCCCGAGCGAGACCATGCCGAGGATCGCGCCGGTGCTCGGGTCCATGGCAATGGCGGCCGCGCCGTTTTGCACGTCGTAGTCCTCGACCGCCTGCTGCAGGTGCTTTTCGAGGTAATACTGGATGGTCGCGTCGATGGTCAGGTTCATGTCGTTGCCCTTCGTCTCGTCGTAATAATCCTCGTAGTTGACAAAGAGCATATCCGTGCCGCGGTTGTCCGTCGCGCGGATGATGCGGCCGGTGCTGCCGGTGAGGTAGCTGTCATAGCGCTGCTCAAGGCCGTAGCGTCCCTCGTTGTCCTGCCCGACGAATCCGATGACGTGCGCGGCCAGGCTGCCGTAGGGATAGTACCGCTTGGTATCCGGCTCGATCTTGACGCCGACGAGCTTTTTCTCTTTTTTGAACGCGCGCACCTTTTCCGACACGTCCGGCTCGACCTTGCGCTTGACGACCTCATACCAGCGGTCGGTGTTTTTCGTCATGCTCAGGATCTTATCATAATCGACGTCGAGAATCTCGGAAAGTTCGCGTGCGATCAGCTGCGGGTCCTCGTTGTTCTTTGCGATCTCGGCCGGGCTGATGAAGATCGTGTCGACCGAGGCGTTCATGGCCAGGATCTTGCCGTTCGTGTCATAGATCGCGCCGCGCGAGGCCGTGATCTCCGTCTCGCGCACCTGCTGGTCGATCGCCATTTTTTCATACTCGTCATGGTGTATGATCATGACGCTGAACAGCTTGATGCCAAGGACAGCAAATGCAAGGATGCCGCACACAATCAAAAGCAGGCGTGTGCGGCGGAGCATCATGATATTCGGTGTTTTGGTACTTGCTCGAAAGGGCACGCGGTTATCCCGGCGCCCGGAAGTTTCATTCGCCATGTCTGTCTCCTTGTTTCTGCGGGGATGGTACTATCATACAGGCTGGCTCATCGAAAATATTCCACAATGGAGGTGAGGAAATCGCCGAAACGGTCAGCAAGGCTCAGCGGCTCTGCCGCGGTCTGGTCCAGAACCACCGCCGTATCCGCGGCGTTGCTGCTGCTGATGTAGTAGAGCTGATCGCTGCGCGGCTTTTGCATACCGAGCTCATGGATGGCGTAGTCCTCGATCTCCGTGAGGTTGAACGCGCTCTCATAGTCGATGCGCAGGCGCGTCTGCTGCTCCTGCAGCTGGGCATACTGATCCTCCAGCGCCGACACCTGCGCCGACGCCTGCGAGAGCTGCACGCGCGCGACGAGCGAAAAGACGATCAGCACGGCGGCAATGGCAAAGCCGAGCACCGCCATCGGGGCGATCGCCTGCTTGGGCCGCGGTGCGGACTCCGGGACGACGGTCTCCGTCGGCCGGGGTGCATGCGGCAGATCTACCGGAGCGGTACTGTACAGGTACTCCTCCGCAGCCGTGCTGCGCAGGTCATACGCCGCGTTACCGTCCATGCGCGCTGTATTCCGTTTTCTCGAAGCGGGAGATGCCATGACGGATTCCTTTCTCAGACACGCTCCGCGACACGAAGTTTCGCGCTGCGGGCGCGGGGGTTGGATGCGAGTTCCTCCTCACCGGGCAGGATCGGCTTGCGGGAGACGCTGCGCAGCGTCTGCACAAAGCCGCAGGTGCACACCGGCGCCTCGCGCGGGCAGGTGCAGCCATGCTCCCGCCGGGCGATGCCGGCCTTGACGATCCGGTCCTCGAGGGAATGGAAGCTGATGACGCACAGCCGCCCGCCGGTGCGGAGCTTATCGGGTGCGGTGTCCATCATCTCGCGCACCGCCGCCAGCTCATCGTTCACGGCGATGCGGATCGCCTGAAAGCTGCGCTTGGCGGGGTGTTGCTTTTCGCGCAGCGCCGCACTCGGCATGGCCGAGCGGATCACGTCGACCAGCTCCATCGTGGTCGCGATCGGCTGCTGCGCCCGGGCGCGAACGATCGCCCCGGCGATGCGAGGCGCGTAGCGCTCCTCGCCGTATTCATACAAAATGCGCTTGAGTTCACCCTCCGGCCACTCGTTGACAACGTTCCATGCGCTCAGCCCCTCGGTCGCGTCCATGCGCATATCGAGCGGCGCGTCGTGCATGTAGGAAAAGCCGCGCTCCGACTCGTCGAGCTGCGGCGAGGAGACACCGAGGTCAAAGAGCATGCCGTCCACGGCGTCGATGCCGAGGCGGTCAAGAATGGCGGCCGCGTCGCGGAAGTTGCCGTGCACGAGCTGCACACGGTCTCCAAACGGCGCCAGACGCGCACCGGCGCGCTCGATGGCCGTCTCATCGCGGTCAATGCCGATGAGCTTTCCGGTCGTGAGGCGCGCGGCGATCTGCTCGGAGTGGCCGCCCATGCCGAGCGTACCGTCGACATAGATGCCGTCCGGCCGGATGTTCAGATTTTCAATACACTCGTGCAGCAGCACGGAGACATGCAGGGCGTCCATCAGAAATCCAACTCCTCCATCACGGCGGCGATGTTCTCCGGCAGCGCCTCAAGCGGGCAGATCTCGTCCCAGCGCGCGCTGTCCCAGAACTCCGCGTGGTTGTTGCTGCCGACCACGGTGACGCTCTTGGTGAGACCCGCAAATTCACGCAGGTGCTGCGGCAGGAGGATACGCCCCTGCCCGTCCAGCTCACAGCGTGCGGCATACGCGAACAGCGGACGCATCTTGCGCTGCTGCACGTTGGTCATGGCCGCCACCCTGCGGGCGACGTCGTCCCAGTTTTCCTGACTGTAAGCAGACAGGCACTTCTCGGGCGAGATCGTCACATAAAACGTTTCGCCGAGTTCTTCGCGGAGCTTGGCCGGGATGAACAGACGGCCTTTGGCGTCCAGCGTGTGCTGATAGATACCGGTCATGCTGCATCCCCCCTTCTCCGGAATCGTGCACCTACGCACCTCTTGCGTGGGGTTTTGTGCCCTTTTAAACCACTTCGCCCCACACAGTATCCTCATTATAGTGGCAAGACGGAAAAATTGCAAGGAGAAATTCCCGCCCATTTCTTGCAATTTCCGACATTTCTGGCGATTCGACCGTTGTTTTCCCGGTCACAAGGCTTTGCGTTTCGCGCCGAAAAAAGGAAATGGCGGCACAAGATATGCCGCCAAACCGGGAAAAAACACCCGCCGGGAACACCGGGAGCGCATTGTGTGGGAAAAATTTTCGGCAAAACGCAAAACCGCCGCCGGATGCTCCGGCGGCGGTTCAGGTGTGCGGTTAAGCGGCAGTCAGTTGACTTCCTCATCCAGCGGCGCATCGTCCTCGAAGTGGATCTCGGGCTGACGCGCAGCGGGTGCTGCAGCGGGCGCTGCGGGCGCGGCCGTGCTGCCGGCGACGCCCTGAAACGCGGCGTGTGCCTGCTGCACGCTGCCGAGCGCGGCGGAGATTGCCTCCTCCGTGCGGCGCAGCGCATCCACGCAAAACTGGCTCGAGGCCTGACGCAGTGCATCGGCCTTGGCCTGCGTGGAGGCGAGCATCTCGTTGCTGCGTGCCTTGGCAATGCGCACGATCTCCTGATCGTTCACGAGCGCGCGGGCGCGCTCCTCTGCCTGATTGCGGATGCCCTCGGCCTCGCGTTTGGCGTTGTTGATGAATTCGTCGCGGGCGGAGACCAGACGCTTCGCCTCGGAAAGCTCGACCGGCATGGCGGTCTTGATCTCATCGAGGATCTCGAGAACCTGGTCGCGCTCGACGATGCACTTTTCGTTGCCGAGCGGCACGCCCCATGCCTCCGACACCATGGTATAAAGCTGGTCAATCAGTTCCATGACTTCGTTGTCCATTTTGTTTCCTCCCAAAGCGTGTTTCCGGCAGAGCCGGTCAAAACTTCCCGGATCCGATCATTCGCTGCGCATGGCGCGCGCACGCACGTCCTCGATGATCTCACACGGTACAAACGGTGTCAGATCCGCACCGTAACCGGCGAGTTCCTTGACGACCGACGAGCTGAGAAATGTGTACTTCTGGCTGGCCGTCAGGAACATGGTGTCGAGCTCCGGATTGATCTTCTTATTGATGAGCGCCATCTGGAATTCGTTTTCAAAATCCGTATTGGCGCGCAGGCCCTTGACGATCACCGCGCCCTCCGGGAAAGTCTTGGCATACTCGGCGAGCAGGCCGTCAAACGTGTCCACCGCCACATTCGGGAAGCGGCCGATGACGCGGTGCGCCAGCGCCACCCGCTCCTCGCGCGTAAACATGGGGTGCAGTTTCCCGGCGTTGGGCATGATGCACACGACGACGCGGTCGAAAATCGTGGATGCGCGGCGGATGATGTTCAGGTGACCGAGGGTGATGGGGTCAAAGCTGCCGGGGTAAATCGCTGTTTTCATGCGTGGGTTCCCTTTCCGTAGAGCGTGAGCTTGATCTTGCCGTAGCTGCGCTCCGTAAGCAGATAATATGGCTGAGGGAGCTGCGGGAGCTCCTTTTCACGGCGGCTTTCACACACGATGATGCCGCCCTCAGCTAATATATCAAACTGTACAACATTTGCAAGTGCTTTGTCAAGTAATCCCGTATCATACGGCGGATCGAGAAAGATCAGGTCGAATTTCCCACACGTGCGCAGGTAGCCGAGCGCCTCGCCCTGCACCACGTCGCCCTGCAGGCGGCAGTGCGCAAGATTGGTGCGCACGAGCTGCACGGCCGCGCGGCTCTCATCGACGAACACGGCGCTGCGCGCACCGCGGCTGAGCGCCTCGATGCCGAGCTGACCTGTGCCGGCAAAGAGGTCGAGCACGCGCCGTCCCTCGATGTCGAACTGGATGAGGTTGAACATGGACTCCTTGACATTATCGGTCGTGGGACGGGAAGCCATCCCCTCCGGCTCGCGCAGCTTGCGGCCGCGCGCCGTACCTGTGATCACACGCATGGCGATTCTCCTTTCGGGTGATAGTGATCGTAGACCGCGCGGGCGACGCCCGCCGGAACAGCCGCGCACAGTGCCTCATACGAGGCCGCGCGGATAGCCTTGACGCTGCGGAATTCGCGCAGCAGCGCGTTGCGCCGCTTCTCGCCCACGCCGGGGATCTGATCGAGTTCGGACGCAAGGCTCTCGCGCCGCAGCCGGCGCTGATAGTCGATGGAAAACCGGTGCGTCTCCTCCTGGATCGTGCCGATGAAGGAAAAGACCGCCGGATTTGCGGCGATGCCGATCTCGTGCCCGCCGGGCGTGATGAGCGCGCGCGTGCGGTGGCGGTCGTCCTTGACCATGCCGAACACCGGCACGGATAGACCGAAGCCGTCGAGCACCGCCTGCGCAACGGCCGCGTGCTCCGCGCCGCCGTCGATCAGCAGCAGATCCGGCAGCGGGCAAAAGCCAGGATCACCGTCGAGATAGTGCTGAAAGCGGCGCGTGAGCGCTTCGTGCATGGCGCCGTAGTCGTTCTGCCCGTCCGTCGTGCGGATGCGGAACTTCCGGTAGTCGGATTTTCGCGGCCGGCCGTGCTGAAACACGGTCATACCGGCAACGATGCCGCTGTCGCCGAGGTTGGAGATGTCAAACGCCTCAATGCGCTCGGGCGGCGCATCAAGCTCAAGCGCGCGCTGCAGCCATTCGAGCGTTTTGAGGCTGCGCTGCGCCTTCGTCGTGGCGATGAGGATCTCCTCGCGCGCGTTTTTGTCCGCCATCTCCGTCAGGCGGCACTTGTCGCCGCGCTGCGGCACGGCGAGCGTGACCTTGTGCCCCGCCGCCTCGGTGAGCAGCTGCTCGAGCGCATCCTGCCCCTCGAGCGGACACGGCAGCAGCACCTGCCGCGGATACGCGCCGCGGCTCTCATAATACTGCTGCACGAGCGCGGCGAGCGCCTCGCCGTCGGGCTCCATCGGCTCTTCAAGGAAAGATTTGTCCTTGTCCGTGAGGCTGCCGTCGGTAAAGTGCAGCACGGTGAAGCAGCACTTTGCCCCGCGCGCAAAGCCGACGGCGTCCGTGTCGGCGTAGGCCGTGGCGATGACGCGCTGGTGGTTTTTCAGCCCCTCGATGGCGCGCAGCCGGTCGCGCAGCGATGCCGCATATTCAAACCGCAGCGCCTCAGCCGCGGCCTGCATCTGCTCGGTCAGCTCGGCGGTCAGCTCCGCCGTGCGCCCGTCAAGGATCATCTCCGCCTCGCGGATGGCCTGCAGATACTGCGCACGTGTGACGTCCTTCAGGCAATAGCCTGCGCAGGTGCCCATGTGGTAATTCAGGCACGGGCGGGCACGCCCGATATCGCGCGGGAAACGGCGCGTGCACGTCGGCAGGCGCAGCGTTTTGCAGACGGTATCGATGATCTCCGCCGTCATGCTCCGTCCACCGTACGGACCGAAGTATTTCGCGCCGTCCTTCTCCGTGCGGTTGACGAGCGAAAACGTCGGGTACGGCTGCGTCACATCCAGACGCACAAAGGGATACCCCTTGTCGTCCTTGAGCAGGATGTTGTATTTTGGCTTGTGCAGCTTGATGAGCGAGTTTTCGAGCACGAGCGCCTCGAATTCGGACTGCACGACGATGACATTGAAATCCGCAACGTGCGCGACCATGGCCGCCACCTTCGGCAGGTGCTCGCCGCGAAAATAGCTCGTGACGCGGTTTTTGAGCGCTTTTGCCTTGCCGATGTAGATGACCTCGCCGTGCTCGTCGAGCATGATGTACACGCCCGGCAGCAGTGGGAGCATATTGGCCTTTTCGCGCAGCTGTTCGGGTCGGAGTTTTTCCATAGCGTTCTCCTGCTGTGCCGAAAAATCTGCGGTCAGGAAAACAGGGGCGTGCTGTAGACACGCCCCTGTTTCGGTTTCATGTTGTCGGGTTCACTCGGAGAAATCGGAATTGATCAGCGCCGTCAGGGTGTCGATCGCCTCCTGCTCGTCTGCGCCGTCCGCCACGAGGGTGACCGTCGTGCCCTTGACGATGCCGAGCGACAAAACACCGAGAAGGCTCTTGGCGTTCACGCGTCTCTCGTCTTTTTCGATCCAGATGCTGCTCTTGAACTCATTTGCCTTCTGGATGAAGAAAGTCGCGGGCCGTGCATGGAGTCCCACCTGGTTGTTGATGACTGCTTCTTTCGTGATCATTTATCTCCACTCCTTATGCACAATTATGCTTGTTTTATCTTATCAAAAACGCCCTGCATCGTCAACCGGTTTTCGGTTTTTCGTTGCTTTGCACAGCGTTTTTTCGCCGTATTTTTCCGCTTTTATTTCAGTTCGACAACGGTCACGCCGCTCTCACCCTCGCCATAGCGCCCAAGGCGGAAGGACTTGACGGCCTTATTTCTGCGCAGCGACTGCTGCACGGCGGCACGCAGCGCGCCGGTGCCCTTGCCGTGGATGATCGTGACCTTCTCGAGCTTGGCCATGACGGCGTTATCGAGGAAGCGCTCGGTCGCGGCGACGGCCTCCATACTGTCCATGCCGCGCAGGTCGATCTCGGACTCGGCAGCCACACTGCGCAGGCTCGCTGCGTGCGCGGCGGCAAACTTTTCGGCCTCCGGCTTCTCGTTTTCAAGCAGATAGACGTCCTGCTCCTTGGCGGTCACGTTCATGATGCCCGCGCGCAGACTCAGCGTCCGGTCGGCGGAGACGGCCGTGACGGTCGCCTTGATGTCGCCCATTTTGCGCAGCTGCACGGTGTCGCCAACGCGCACCGGGCGCGCAGAGACCTTTTTTTCCTGTATCTGCGGATGCGCCGCTGCGGCGGCTGCGTCCTCGGCGGCATTGAGCTTGCGGCGCAGCGCGGCGCGGGCGTCGTTAGCGCGGTGGTGGTCGGTGTCCGTTTTCTCCATCTTGCGCAGCGCGTCCAGCTCGCGCATCACCTCGTCCGCCGTCCGGCGTGCATCACCGATGATGCGCTCGGCGTCGCGGCGCGCCTTCTCGTCCGCCTTTTCCAGCCGCACGGACAGCTCCGCCTTCATGCGCTCGGCCTTGCGGCGGTCTTCCTCCGCGGCGCGCAGCTGACGGGCAGCCTCGGCGCGGTCGCGCTCCATGAGCTGGCGCACCTGCTCGAGCTTTTCGATGGTGGCCTCCATGCTCGCGCTCTCGGTGCTCACGCGGCTGCGGGCGTCGCTGATGATCTCCTCCGGCAGACCCAGCCGCTCGGAGATGGCGAATGCGTTGGATTTTCCGGGGATGCCGATCAGCAGGTGGTACGTCGGGCGCAGGGAGTCCACGTCAAACTCGCACGATGCGTTCATGACGCCGGGCTGCGTCGTGGCGTAGACCTTGAGCTCGGTATAGTGCGTCGTGGCGGCGATGAGCGCGCCGCATCTGCGCGCGTGCTCGATGATGGCGATGGCCAGCGCCGCGCCCTCGGTCGGGTCTGTGCCCGCGCCGAGCTCGTCAAAGAGCAGCAGCGAGCGCTCGTCGCACGCCTGCAGCATACGCACGGTGTTGGTCATGTGCGCCGAGAACGTGGACAGCGACTGCTCGATGCTCTGCTCGTCGCCGATGTCGGCCATGATCTCGTCGAACACGGGCATGGTGCTGCCGTCGGCACACGGGATGTGCAGGCCGCACTGCGTCATTGCCGAGAGCAGACCGATGGTCTTGAGCGTGACGGTCTTGCCGCCGGTGTT
>CDZB01004483.1_pt1 | contig 17093 bp, 17 predicted proteins | sample 554961 | NCBI WGS metagenome assembly CDZB01 (sample SAMEA3182106, study PRJEB8094) | gut metagenome | biome: human; feature: gut; material: Stool; isolation source: human stools | place: Canada | collected 2013-02-26
TTTTATTATCAATGGTACCAATTTTATTATCAATGGTACCAATTTTATTATCAATGGTACCAGTTTTATTATCAATGGTACCAATTTTATTATCAATGGTACCAGTTTTATTATCAATGGTACCAATTTTATTATCAATGGTACCAATTTTACTATCAATGGTACCAATTTTATTATCAATGGTACCAATTTTATTATCAATGGTACCAGTTTTATTATCAATGGTACCAATTTTATTATCAATGGTACCAATTTTACTATCAATGGTACCAATTTTATTATCAATGGTACCAATTTTATTATCAATGGTACCAATTTTATTATCAATGGTACCAATTTTATTATCAATGGTACCAATTTTATTATCAATGGTACCAATTTTATTATCAATGGTACCAGTTTTATTATCAATGGTACCAATTTTATTATCAATGGTACCAATTTTATTATCAATGGTACCAATTTTATTATCAATGGTACCAATTTTATTATCAATGGTACCAGTTTTATTATCAATGGTACCAATTTTATTATCAATGGTACCAGTTTTATTATCAATGGTACCAATTTTATTATCAATGGTACCAATTTTATTATCAATGGTACCAATTTTATTATCAATGTTATCAATTTTGAGAACTAACGGTTGTACTAATTCTACAATATCAGTTTTAGTTATTTTAAATAAACCACCTCCTTTATTAAACTCATTATTTCTTATAGAATATTTGATAATACAATCGATGTTGATTTTTAGTATTTTTCCATATCCATTATAAGCATCACCACCCTTCTGCAAATAAACTACACTGTCATTTACATAAATTGCAAAAACTCCATACACATTAGCTAATTTATCCTTTATATTTATATATATTGCATCACCTTTTTTTACTTTAGTAGAGCAAATTTTTATATCTCTAAATTCCGTGATTTGTCCTGTATCCGATAATATAGAATTTTCCTTAATATTATCCGACAATAAAATCATATCATTTTTTATAAAAGCTTCAGTACTTTCTCCTTGTAATGAACTTATTTCACTATTTAACTTGATAAGTTCAAATGAAAGACTCTTACGACTAGTTGGATGTACCACTGCATCAGTGGTTGTAGCAGGATAAATTGTCTGCCCGCCTTTGGTCAGTTTATGAATTTTAGCCATATAATTCTTATTTTAATTCGTAAATTTATTCTTTATCGGTTTCCGATTAAAGGAAACCACTCAATACATCTTCGTATTCCTTGTCGGAAATTGGAGAGGAAGAAAGCATCTCATTCTGCACATCCTTTACCACAGAGTCCTTTAATTTAGTACGCTGCTCCTCTGTCATGGATTCCCATGTCATTGGGTCTCCCTTATCGCCCTTCTGATAGTTAGGATAAACGTCAATTGTACCTGTACTGTCGTCAGACTTGCCATTGACAAGAACGATGCCTGTAAACTCCATGGATACAAGGTTACAGATACCATCAGCAAAATCAGCATCAGTAAGGTAATACTCGCGTCTGACCGTCAGGTTGCCCGGACGCATGCCATGATTATCAAAAATAACCAGCAGGCTGCCATCATCCAGCCTGCGACAGTTCTTGTAGTCGTGTCTGTCGAAAGAGGCTACAACGGGTTCCGACAATACTGTCTGATAAGTAAACCGGAAAGGAGTTTTCAGGTCTCCATTCAGATTTTTCTCTATGATTTTAAAATCGGACTGATAATTGATTCTCATAACTATAATATTAATGTCACATCGTCAATTTCCTCGGCTGTTAAGTATTCCGACAGGTCTATACTTCCACCTCCTCCTGTCGTACCTGTGGCATTCCATGTGCCTTTGGTTTTGCATTGATAGATTGGTCCCGGTATGGTATTACCTACTACAGCCCAATCACCTACAACCGGGGATGGTATAGCAGCCTTCAACGCCTCGATAGTAGGATATAGCCCCTTGCTGCGGGTGCTGCTTAATTTTATTTTTTCGACTTCAGTGGAAGTCTTGCTAAAATTACTGTTGATTCGGCCGGCAGCTTCAGACCAGGTACCTGTTTTAATGACTGTATTGAGTTCCATATTATTTCTTCACCTTTAAAATCCCATTAGTTATAATACCTTCCACCGTCTCATAATCCACATAGACCTGTCCGGTACCGACATCATCCTTACCTGGCCAATGACTGCAACTTATATCCGCCACATACTTAGACACGCTTACCCCATTATATACCGATTTCATCCCGACCATTAATGTTTCACCTTTAGATCCGTAAAACGAGACGTTGTTGGGATTTAACAGGATATCCGTTTTTTCAACATGATTCTGTATTCTGATACGCTCCGGATATACAGTCGTTTCGAGTGCCAGTTGATCATTGACGTACTTCCGCAAGATGAGATCGCCATATTCCCATTCGTCCGATGATTTGTCAAACCTTAAGATCAAGGTGGCGCGTCCTTCTGCCGTGTACATTTCCAGCGTATTCTTTTCCGGGTCAATGACAATTCGCTTCCCATCTACAGAGGTCTCAACCCTTCCACGGAAAAATCCTCCCATTGCTTCAATGATGCCGCGAAACTTCCCGCCTAATGCATAGATATATCCTTTTAAAAACGTATCACCGCCATGAGTGGCAACGAAATTCGCCATGTTCGCCCACTCCGCATCAGTAGGCTGGTAATTGGGGTCATCACGAAACCTCATTACGGTCAATATAGCCTGTTGAAGCGTGCCACCTGCCCAAAACGCCACATCATCATCATCATTGTATATGCCGCTCATTCCGGCAGTAACCTTCTGCATCTTGCCATCCTTGTAATTACCCAATTGGATCATGTTGGCTAAAATCAGACCACCAAGGATATCCACAGATCCATCTTTAATCGCGTCGGCAATATAATTAATCGCCTGAAAACCTGCCATGGACTTATCATTATCCAGGATGGATGGCTTCCAATCGGTCGCGATAGTTCCTCTTTCTAGCTGAAGTTCACAAACGGTTGCGGTACCACTGAGCATGAAAATACCTGCACCGTTAAAGTTGAATTTAAATGTGAACCTCTGATAACCGGACGTAAGAGGCTGAGTTGTGCTGAAATCGCCACACGAAACAGCCACTGATGTACCTTTTGCTTTAAATGATATAACATAACTTTCTCCTTTAATTAAGGCCACCGATTGTGACAGACTGCCGATTGCGGCGGAATACCCGGAACCGGCATCATTATCGGCGGATACGGTAGCTACACCTGTCCAATACTTTAATTGCTTGCTATACAATTCCTTGTTAGGCGTAAGCTCATCGGAAGAAAACAGTTGCTCGCTCTCATAGTCACCGGTGAATCCGCTATTCCGTAACAGGTTTACCGACCCTAGATGCACGGCATTATATATCTCATCGGGAAGGTCGGTCAGATTGGCGGAACCGGTGGAGCCCGGTTGTAAATTCATGCGCCCGGTTAAGAGGTTATCTCCAGGCTTAATCCTTGTATACTCTTCCGGCAAGACAAAACTGTTAATGCCTACATATTGCTTGATATACGGTGAGCCTTCACCGGCACCTGCCAATATCTGCGCGTTCTGCCTGTTCGGATCATCCGTACCTTGGTAACCTAACTGCACAATATCATCACCGACCAAAGGAGCATCACTTTCAGCGGCACATATATCCTTAGACAAGTCGATATAATCCGTACCTACAGCAACCACCAATCGCCATAAGAAGTGATTACCAAGCGTCCCGTCCGATTGTTTTTGAAGGTTAAACGTCTCAACCAAAGCCTGGTCCTTTACCTTAAACTGATTGTATATGATCCTTCCTTCCGCATCCTTAGTCCGCATGTAGCATCGCCAGTAATCTCCCAGATCTTCCACTTTGATACAGGACATTCCGGCAGCGGTCTCCATCAGTTTACCACCGATATGGGTGGTTTCCTGCACTTCTATTTCTTCAGCTGTCAGCTTCCTGCGGAAATGGGCATAATCAAGCTCCAAATGCCATGCACCCTGCTCATCCTGCCATAACCCCGCTCCTGTAGATCCTTGCTGAAAATTTCCTCCGTACCACCCCTTTAAAAAAGTTATGAACTCACCGGCAGTGTCGGGCTTGTCCTTCCTGATGAAATGATCAAGTATAAACAGTCCTGTAAGGATGTCATCGTCTGTAATATCCTCATCTTCCGCCTCTGTTCCCAGGATACGTTTTAAATCATGCCCGTTAATCTTAATTCCCTTGAGGAAATTAATCACCCCCTTCGCTTCATCATCTGATACGGAAGACAGAAACCAATCGGACAATTCTTCTATATCACTGCTACCTCCGCCTGAAGTAACCGTAACCGTCCTTGACGCGCACTTTCCGTCACGTTCTCTCGGAACGATTCTGTTTGTTATTCTTATTTCTGACTTAATTCCCATTTTCTACCATCGCTAATTGAATATTATTCCGCTCATAGTCCCATACACCGCTTAGCAGCATGAATTTCTTATTAACCGCTGATTTGTCATACAACCGGGTAAACGGATGGATAGAACCATCGTTTTTTATCACCTGCGTTAACTTGATTTGGGTTGCCTTATAACGGTTAATCACCCGTCTGATAAAGGCTTCTTCCGGTCTGACAAGTTTATCCTCGATGGCGGAATACAGGTTATCCGTCAAGAAGTCATTTCCCAACAGTGCCTTGCTATAGGAAACCCCGTCCGCATTATAAGAGCTTATGCCGAACTCAACTTCGTCAAGTTCGGACATGAACTTATCATTGACCACATTCTCATACAAGCGGTCACCGTCTTCGCCTTCATCAATGATCCCGTCTCTCTTCTTATAGCCAAATCGGAAGTCCTTTAAAATGGCACCGTATGTGACAAAACCGACCTCCTGAGCGACCCTCTGCCTGCGACAGTACATCGTGAATTCCAATTCTCCGATAATCGGTACGTCCGATGGAAGAGTGATGATGTGTCCGGACAGTCCGCTATATGGCATATCGGGCGTTTTCGTGCTCTTCACATTCGCCCAGTTCTTAATATTGTCTGTCTCGAAAACGATTTCAAACCGGACGAATGAGGATTGCCATCCACTGCCGTTCCAATACTTATCCCCGATCTTAAGGGAGCATGCGTAAGGAATATTGGCAGAGATATTCATATCACCGTCATAGATATAGTTCATGCGGCTGTCGGAGGGGAAGCGCATGCTTCCCGATATACCGATGGCACCGTCCTTCCAGACCGCATTAGGACCCCTCATCGTAAAGGCAGGCAGGGTTTCCTTCTGGTATTCGTCAAAAACCATCACACCATCTACCGTAGCAGACCGCATCTGAATGCTGTCAGCCCAATTATAATCCCCCGGCGGGTCTCCGCCACCGGTGAACAACGCTTCCTTCATCAGGACAGCCCCGAATATGTTATCGTTAATATTAGTACTCAGTATGGTTTCGTGGCGGTTCTGATCGTAGTAATACATTTTCCATTCCTTCGGTTTCAGAAACCTCTTGATGTCATACTTATCCTTATCGCTGTAACTCGAGCCGCCCGCCCATTCCAGGTTGTCGTAATCCTCATTAACCACCAAGTCTTCAAACACATTGTTGACAGCTTTGACCGTAACCTTGTTATAGCCCGGCAAAACGTCAATGGTGTTGTCGCTGCCGGCGAAGCCGATATCCTGCAATGTGGCATCATTCACCGAGACCATTGTATAAGATGTCAATGCCTCATTATACTTGCGATACTGACCGGTATAGTCCGCATCGATGATATACAGGCTGCCTTCGTAATCATACAGCGTCCATGAAAAGAACTGCATGAGGTAGGTCAATACTTCATCCAGCATCAATTCGTCTGAGGTGAAGTTCTCTTCCGCGAATCTGAGTTTATCCAATACGTTCTCGCCCGAAGAGTAAGCAGCGGAGGAAGACGCATACACATAAGGGATATATACGGACTCATAGCCACCATGGGCGGAAGATATAAGGTATCTTAGCAACTCCATTGCGGTGATGAACCCCGATTCTGTCTGCTGCTCATACTTAATGTTTTCAAGTGTGGCTATGGCACTAACGCAGTCAACGCTTATGTTGTCAATGGTTGGCAGATAGGGTTGTGTAAACTGTTCCGGAGTGATATATCCTGTCCATGTCAACACGCCATTCTTATATAACTTTACCGGAGCATACTGACTATTAACGCTAAACAGATCCAGTAACAAATTCTTGTCAAGAATATTAATAGTAGCGGTTGACGTGCGGACAGGTTGGTAAATAAAACCTTCATCATCCCCCGTCACGACAAAAGCAGATGGCGCACCACGCAACTCTGATACAGTGCCGGAATATCCATCTATATATATTCTTACCTCATAAGAATTGTTGCGATAATCTTTAAAATGTATTGTGTATCTCTGTCCCATATTACCATCTTATGTTTTCTGATTTCATGTAATTCCGAATAGCTATATACATAGCCTTCCCTCGCACCTTGATCTCTCCATCTACCTTTACATTTTCACCCAAATTACCGCTGTTAATCATTTGGAACAATCTCCCTTGCTGAGATTGATTCAGTATCATCTCTCCACTGTTAACACGCGCAATCATCTTGTCTCCAAAGAAAGAGGAGCCTCCAATAATGCCACCATCCGCGAATTTGGGAAGCGAACTAAAAATCCCGGCAATTGTACTAACTACCGTAGCTATTGCTGCCAAATTAGCCGGAAAAGGTAATGCAGCTGCATTTGCCACACCGTTGGCCACAGCCAACGAATTCAAAGAAATAATCATCTGCGCTATAGATGAAAAGGTTTCGGTAATAAAACCAACTGTCTGATTGCCTGATGCCTGAGCTATAGAGTTAACACCTTCCATCGCATATCCTATTCCCTGGATGGTTTTAGTATATTCTTCCGCTTTTTTTATCTGAGCGTCCTTTAAAGGGTCCTGTATTTCGTCTACAATATCTATCTTGTCCAAATCAACCTCGATGGGTACGATTTTTATCTTCTCTCCTGATTCTATCTTCTTCCGTAAGGCATTGTGCAAGCCTTTGGCCTCTTCATTCGCCCAGTTCTCCGCGTTGAATGAAGCCAATTGTAACTCAGTCGGTTTTTCCTTTTGCTTCGCACCTGTAGCCGTTTCTTTATTTAGCGACTTCTGAACATTGTTAACCCCTTCTAATTTCTGTCTCTCTTTTTCAATATAATCCAAAATTTCATCGCGTATCTGCTTTTCATTCCTAGCTAACATATATACCTCTTTTGACTGCTCGTATGCCTGTTTATCCCGACTATCCCCCGTCTCATCATACATCGACATAGCTTCTTCATAGGCTTGTTTTTTTTCTTCTAACGATTCTGCCCTCTTATACAGATTCTTAACCAAACTTTCTTCCCAATCCAACGCATCCTTTCTACTCATTCCCCCTTTCTCCAATTCGTTTATATCATCAATCGCATTTTGCACTTTTTCAATTCTAAATGCTTTTTGCCCACTCTTATAGCTTTCCTCATCCAATGCTTGCAACGAGGAAAACGCAGCTCGCGCACCTTCTACTATTTTTGTCAGATAATCTACCACTGTTTTCAAGGTACCTGAAGAATCATTCATCGTTAGGATAAAGCCTTCCCATGTTGACTGCAATGCTGCAACAGATCCCGCTAGATTGTCATTATTTATCCTTTGTTGCTCTAGCGCAGTATTGGTATCTGTTATCCCACTTGCCAGCTCAATGAACTTATCTTTTTCCGAGACCAAAGCCAATGCTGCGGTTACACTCTCCTTACCAAACATCTTCGTCAATTCAGTAGCATCCAACTGTTTAGCAGAAAGATTGTCCAAAGCATTAGATAACCCGACTACCGAAGGCCGTAAGTTCATCTCTGTACTACTTTCCAATGTCAGGAATATATTCCTTAAATTAGTCCCCGCACTTCCTGCATCTGTTATTTTGGGAGCAATCGCTTCGATTGCTGCTACCAGCTCGTTGAATTGTATTCCCACGGAAGATGCGGCACCTCCTGCATTTTCTATTGCTCTGTTTAAGTAAGGTATATCAGCGGAGCCCTGTTGCGAAGCAGCAGCCAATATATTGATATATTCAGAGGCCTGGCTAGAAGACGCCCCCATCTGATTTAATGCTCCCGTTAACGCCTTGGCAGCATCAGGCACGTCTATCTCAGCAGCCTCAGCCAGCACAATAGCACTTTCTGTTACAGAAGATAATGCTTCCTTATTCTTCAGCAGTTCCGGCATCTGAGAGCCTATCAATTTAAACGCGTCCACTACTTGAGACGCTGTTTGTGTAGTCGAACTGCCCAACCGAATAGCCTCATCTTTAAAAAACGTAAGTTCTTGTGCTGTTACTCCTGTTAATGAGCGCAATGATGATAACGATTTTTCAAACTCCATTGACGCCTTGACAGCATCCCCAATTGCAACCGATATCCCGGCAAAAGCAGCAAATCCACTCAATGCGGACCCTATCTTCCCAGCCATAGCAGTTATACCTTTTTCAAAGGTCCCTATCTCTCCTTTTGCTTTTTTTATATTCTTGTCAAAATCGGAGATATTTAGTAACAACCTTACAATCGCATCACTTGCCATATTCCATAGTTTTTGCTCTTTCCCTTAATTCATTCAATTCACTCTCATTAATTTCTTCCGGCTCTTCTTCTATATCCCATGGGAATGGAAGAAGAGTTTTAGGTGTAAGGTGATCTCTCGAGTTCACCTGCACAACAGCGTACATCAACATTCTCGTTCGCTCCCACGCTTCTTGCTCCCTCCGAAACATACCTCTTATGAATACCGCGCACTCATTCAAGGTCATATTGTCAAAAAAGTATTCAGGGGATACCCCACCTCTTCCGACTACTTCTTCATAAAGCCTTATAATACTTACCCCTGTTTCTTCCTCTTTACTTTTTTTTTATCCGGCTTATATTCAGCCATCCTTCTCACGCGCTCGTTTTCTTCTTCTAATACAGAAACGAACTCTTGAAAAATGGAAGGATCGCTATCACATGCATCAATTATATCTTCAAAATTTAAAGAAAAACCCTTATTATTAGCGATTAGCATTGTAAAGAGTAGAATATAGCTGTTTATAGCTTTATCACCAGAATACGGCTCTCCCTTCAGCTCTTCGTAGATGAATAAAGCGCGTAGAGTATATCTTAAGTTATACTCTACACCTTTGATAGTCACTGTTCTCATCATTCAACTTCCTTTTCGTTAACCTTTTCCTGCACTGATGAAGCCACGGGCGATTTTAAAGCATAACCTCCTGCTCCGGTTTTCTTATTAAGTTTTCCTTGTCCTCTAAGACTAACCGTCATGGAAGAATTACTTCCCTTGGCATCCGTACGTTCCAACGTAGTAATCAATGCCTTGCCCGAATAGTATATTTGGCCCTGCTTGGTGGCAGGAGAACTCCATCCTTGTTCCGGGATCCCATCATTGCTCAGATTGGCGGGGATACCCAATACAACATCCACAGGTTCACCGGCAATAAACTTATCATACATCGTATCAAAACTCTCTACTTCGGGATCTGCACTAACCAATGCTTCTGTCGATGCCTCCCATGACATCTTTGTAACCACACTCTCATCCCACATACCATCATCCTTGCTAGCCGCATCGGACGTTTCAGCTGATAAGGTTAGTTTATGGTTGGTGCTCAACGCTGTAGCCTTACCACCCATGAAAATCATAAAGTCCTTACCATTCAATACTTTTGCTTTTCCCATATTACTATCAATTTATCGTTAAAAATCAATCGTTTTAAAATTCAAAGTCAGTCTTACCACGTATGCCGGTAAGTCTGCATCATAGTTTTTACTCCATGATTCCAAATTACACTCTGTCACTTCGAAGTCATCGTACCTTGCTAACTTGCCTTCCAGTACATAACGTGTCTTATTTGCCACAGTAACCGCCTCATTGTAGTTTTTCGCTACTATGGCAATATTGCAGCTCGCATTGTCTTCACATGTACCATCTTTCGTTGTCTCCGGTCCTGAACCGTAGTCCTCAAACATGATAAACGGATAATTGGAGCCTTCCGGGATAACTATCGGGTAGATCCGATCACCTACACTTTTTACAATTTCCGGATCTGCACTTAACTGTTTAACTATATGTTTACTTATCAATATGCTCATTTTCCTTCGCTTACTTCTGTTATTAATCGCACCACCCTGTCGGAAATCCTTTCAGACGCACGCCTCATCGATTCTTCAGCCACGCCAAAAAAGTTCCTAGCCGCTATCGCTCCCCTATAGGCAGTACGATTGTTTTTGCTCCTGGACTTTTTAAAGGCATGTCTGCCTTCTGTTCCATCGTTTATAAATCTCAGGATAAAAGCCCTGTCACGCCCACGATAAGAATTTATCCGGGCAGTATCCTTGCTGACCGACCGATTTCTCTTAATGCCTGACCTGCCACCTCGTGGCGGATTGTATTCCTTAACCGACTTCGCACTTCCCTTGCGGTTAAACAGGCTGACATTAGCACCTGTGGCGTTTTTATAAACCATAGTTTTTACGCCTATCTTGGCGTTTCTTGGATCGGACTTCATGGCTCCTTTCGCTGCGGCAATCACATCCTTTCGGGCCGGGGCAATTTCCTGCCTTATAATCTTACGGACATCCTTCTTTTTCACTACATTATCAAAAAGCATACGGTCAAGCATCCTCATTACCTCATCCCCATCAAATTGTAAGGCAACACCGGATTTTCTTGCACCATTTGCATTGTATAAGAGTCGTTTATTTAAACCCATAACCAAAGATTAATACCGGCTTGGATAAGCCGGTATTAATTATTACTAAGCCCCGGTAGTCTTATACAATGCGAATGCCTCCTTACGCAGAGTAGTAATACTCCAATCAGAGTTTAAGGTGAAAACGACTACATCCTTCTTGGCTTGAGTATACGGATCAATAATCAATCTTACTTCTCCGTGTTGATTTGTCGGCAAGTAGCCAAAACATCCGGCCGCAACATACTCTACGGTTGCCTTCTCCTTACTAGAACCATAATTGATATATTCGGTACAGAATATCGGATATCCGCCAATTGCACCATTTTCAACAACCATTCTGCCACTTCCTGCGTCAATTGGAGTTGCTTCCAATGCAGCTTTCATTGCTTCGCTCATGACAAAACAAAAACCTACCATTTCCACACCTGTTGCTGCTACAGCTCCCTTCATCGCGATTAACTCCTTGTAAGTCGGCACAGCACCGGCGAACGCACCTGTAGCCTTCGCACCTGCAAAGGGACCGTGAAGATCGCTTGTAAAATCCTGATGGGAGAAAATTACACGATTCAACACCCTCTGCAATCCGGCCCGCAATTGTCCCTGGATCAATGACACTAAATCGGTGTAACTATCAGTGATAGCCTGGTTAGATACCGATATTGACATTCCTAATCTGACACGCTTGGCTGCAATCTTACTCAAATCAATAGTTTGGTCGGTCAGTTCTAATGTTTCCCCTTGGATCTCAGCCTCAACCGATCCCATTACAGGCCATTGGATATTCCCGCTTACTCCTGTCTGCACCGGAATACCCACTTTGTCAAAAATAAGCCCCATCTCCAAGGGAGGAAGGATATCCTTAATGGTTAATGGAATCATGCCACCGGTTTCAATAGAAGCTGTATTCAACCCTGCAAATTCACGCTCTAAAACGAAATCACCGGGTTTCCCTGCGCTCTTCACCGCTTGAAGGCACTCTCTAAGCAGTTGGTTCTTGCTTTTTTCTTCTCTTTTTTCCGACTTCTGCATGTTTGTCAGATCGAAATTCATCTGAATTTCGCGAGAATGTTTGTTAAAATCATTCTTCAGAGATTGATACTCAATGTTTTCATCGGGTGACAAGTCACGTTTTTCAGCCTTAGCCTTATCGATCAACTCATTCATGCGGATATTGACGGCCTCTCTCTTCTCCAATAGAGAATTTCTTTCCGCCAAAAGTTCCTGTACTGTTTTCTTTCCTGATTTCATAATTATAAAATATTACATGTGTTTAAAATAACTTCTCTCTTTATCCGGTCTATTTCCTCAACCTTCCTGCCAATAGTGGATACAGACGTTCTTTCCCTTAACTTTATCCCGGTTGATTCTATCTCACGAGCGGTCACACTGGTTTGCGTATATGCCGGATCACTTGCTATAGTCATTTCAAAAACCGCTTGGATGCGGTTAACATGACGCAATAAGATACCATCCTTATCCTTGGTGTACCTCACAGAGCTTGATTCATCCGACCAGTATGTAAATGAGGAGCCGGCAAGATCGCCACGCTTTACCAACTCCAATGCCGTATTACCATCCGGGGTATCAGGAGCTGCAAATTCATACTTTACACCTGTCTCATCAACGCTTAATTTCAAAGAGCCTTCACCCATGTTCGATCGAGCCAACAGCCTCTCCCGATTGTGCCATAAGGTCATCTTGATATCCATACCCTTTAGATCCTCCTCCGTAATAGCACCGGGTTCTATAATTTCCCTATAATCCTCCCAGTAATCCACCAATAACCGACTCTCTACCCCAAAAACTATCGCATACCCTTCTATTATCCTTTCATTAGGAGCCTCATCGGAGGCTTCTCTAATATGAGGTTGGAATCTGCCTCCAACCATGCATCTTATTTCCCTTTTTTGCTTGTTTTCCATCTTAATGCCTTTTTTAAATCATCCTATTAGTTCCTCTATAGGAGACCGCCCTATAGGAGACCGCCACATCAGCCCTTTTATAACACTTTTGATACCCTGTTTCAGGTTACTCGATTTACTCATTTTCGTCCAAAACCGAAGCAACAATAGTAATACTGCCATCTCTCCTGGAGCGATTAAGGCTATCTATTGCATAAGTCTTATCATCCCACCTTAAACGGCATCTATCATGGATTATACTATTATTCCTCATAGTTACGGATACAGTTCGCGAAAGCCATGATTCTCCCATAGTTAATACATTCGCGCCCCTTTGAAAATGGACAGCAGCCCAAACGGTAGCCTTCTTCGTAAATTCAACCACCTGTTCTCCCATATCGCCTCTTGCAACGATAGGCACCATTATATCTACTCTTTCCGTCAAACTTCCTGCGGTCAACATATTCTATTCTCTATCTGAAAGTTTTACAAATGGCTTTACCAACACCGACACGGAAAAAGGAACAGGGTTTTGAGATACAGCTGCAACAGGTTCTCTATTCCGGTGAAAATGTGCCGCCAACATCAATATCGCTAATTTTAATCTGACGGGAAAACCACACCCCTCCCATGCCGAAAGCTCTTCATAAGATCTTCGCGTCATGTCAATGACAACATCTTCCGCTGCAATACCATATGTTGTAATGATAGCATCCTCACCCTCGAAATCCTCATGCATCTGCAATTTGAGTTCTTCCAATGTCACTACTCTTAACTCATCATTCATCATCATCTTCTTCCTCCTTTTTTTTCACATCGCTCGTCTGTATCGTATTACTACCCTCCTTGCTTAACTTAGCACTGCCTAAAACAGCAAGATTTGTGCTTAAATAAACTTCGTCACCCTTCTTTACAGGCTCCTTGTCATTCTCTCTTCTTATATCATTAACAGTTGCTTGGCCCGTCCCCAATCGTGACAGGTTAGCCTTGCCTCTGCTGTCAACATCCAAGGCATAGAGGCTGGAAAGGTTAAACGAAAATTTATAATCCATATATGTATTTACACTCAGCATTTTAGCCGTAAATTCTCTCTCTATTTCTGTGATTATGGGCTGCAATGCCTCTGTATAAAAACCCACATTCGACATTTCAACGCTCTTGTAGTTGGCGTTAGTATCATCCATCAGTTTGCTTGGAGGCACATTAAAGGCTCTTGCGATATCACGGAGATTCAGCTTTACCATTTCCAAAAATTGCATATCGGAAGATGACATACTGATTGGAGTCAGGGTACCATCACCCCTTACAACCAAGATGTCTTCACCCTTGTTGATGTCCTCCTGTAGATCCTGTCCTTGTTTGTCAAGCTCTTTATCCTGATATTCACCGAATCCCTTCACGCTGGTATTGTTTTGCAGGATTGCCTTTAGCCGGCCTCCTGTGGCAAACCTCTTCAGGGTTTCATTATTGGCAGTTGTGGCTATACTTAATGTATCCTTGATATAGGATACCGTAGACCTACCCATATAACCTCCATCCATGCACATGTTCTTAAAGTGGAGGATTTCCGATGCCGGGAATGTCCCGCTTATACCGTTAACCAAGTCACTTACCGTGTAGGTATTGGAGTAGACATCATACACAACAGAGCCGGGGGAACATAAAAAAAGAGACTCCACCTCTCCGGTAACAGCCCTCTTAGGGTATATATACGCATTACCCTTAAGCAGCATCATTGCAACGAGATATTTCATCATTGTAAATGAATTCATTCTGTCGTTCGGGCGAACACTCAATAGATAATTTACCCTTGCACCATACCCATTGTCGTAAATTTTAAAATAATTTTTAGCCCTATCACGCCTCTTATATTGCAGCGTAAGGGTAGCTACGGCACCGGATATAAGATTCACAGCCCTATATACGGCTGCAATACGCATTGCCGATTCATCTGTGTTGGCATAAATTATATTACTCTTAAAATTGCCGGTCGATACCGTAGTATTCTTCCCGGATGCCGTTTTTGCTTCTCGTCTGAAAAATCTGAAAAAGTTATCCATCGGTTTATCGAGCCTCTTTTAATGTTATGACCACGGCTCATATACCCACGAATTAGCTGTAATAGGTTACTCTATTGCTCATAGTTATTAAAGAGCCAAAATGTCATTAAAGTAGCAATAGCCCCATCAATCTTCAAATTTTCCTTTCTTTTCAGAGGTTTTTTATTGCCCATCCTGTCTTCATCGAGATAGCAATTTCCAAAACAGTAGGATAATATAGGATTATTCGCCAAAGCGACCTTTGGCGGATTGGATTTTGCCGCCATCTCAAACGTTTCTACGGGCGAGGTAAATGCCCCATACGTCTGAGGGACTGCACGCAAAATCCTACTCGGGTCTGTACCGGTAGACGATATCGCAGCCGATAATGCATTCACTACCTCCTGGCTCTTGTATGCGTCATATCCTATCTGGCAGATACATAGCGACCTGTTACGCTTTAACACATCTTCCACTATCATGGAATCGCTTATAACAGCTCCCGGGCAAATCTTCAGATAGCCGGCATCCCTCCAATATTTGTACAACTCTTTGTTCGGATGGGTTTCCAAGGTTTCTTCCGGAATATAGCAATCAAGCCACACGAAGAATTTACGCAATTTCCTGCTATATATATTATAAGCGACAACGGAGAAGTCATCACTTACAGAAAGGTCCATAGCGACCATAGTTTCCGGACGGCCATCTATTGAGTCAAGATCCAAATTAACGGAAAGGGAACGTGCTAAATTTTGGGAAATCCAAGTTTTTATGCCTCCTGACACGAATATATTTAAAAGCTTCGTCTTAAACTCTATCATCGCCTCTGCATCACGTTGGGCCTTAGCCCATCTTTGGGTATAGTAACTTTCCTGGACTGTAATACCGATATGAGGATTGCACTTCTTCCACACAGCGGGGCACCCCATACTTTCTTCATCCATCTCCCACGCATCGGGCTGGAAGATGCTGGCAAATTGAGAATCGTCATTATACTCACCCAGTAATACCTTCTTCGCATTCTCCAGCTCCAATGCAAATGGACCATCCTCCACGCGGCTTGCGGTTGTAATTATGATCGTCAGAGGTTCACGTCTTGCACCCATAGATGATGTAAGGACCTGTAGCAATTCTGCACCATCCGAATGATCCTTCACATACTTCGCCTGAGCATATTCATCGAATATTACCAATGAGGCATTCAATCCGTCCTTGGTATCACCACCACCCGTCAAGCACTCTACAAACGATTCTCTTTCAAATTTATTCGGTTTCCAATTCAAAGTCTCCCGTGTCGCTTTAAAGTATTTCTTTTTCGGGTCCAACTGCCTGATTATCTTCGATATTTCCCCGAAGCAGATCTTCGCCTGCTTATAAGAGTTTGCAGCGGTATAAGCCTGCGCATTCACATCGCCAAACAACATCTCATTAACAGCCAATGATGCCGTGCTTGTAGTTTTCGAGAACTTTCTTGGTACAAAAAGTATCGCTTCGCGAACCAACCGCCGCAGTTCGTATTTTCTCTGGTCAAGCACGCGCTGATATTTACCTTCCAAATCATCCGGCTTCCCTGTTGCATCCCCCACATCTTCCCAATGGTAAAATCCTAATATCGAAGCAAATTGAAAGTACTGTATCGGAGTCAACTTATAACATCTTCGCCCATCCATCCCGGAGAATTTCAGCGACTCATACAATTTCACGAACCGCTTGACTTTAGAAGGACGGAAAACGTAATTATCCATCAACCGAAAGAACTTTAACAAGGCTAATATCTCATATAAATTATGATTTTCAGGGGAATTACACACTTGGGAAACATAAGTATGCAACCTCAGATCTATAGAATCAAGTTGATAACTCTCAATGTCTATACTGAGCAGCTTATCAACGAACCCTTGTTTAAAATCCTTCGCAGTTACGTTCTCATTCATCATTAATCATCTTCCTTATTAAGATGCTCCATTAGTCTTGACAACGGATCATCTTCCTTTATCTTGCCGGCTTCACCGCCCGGTTGAATCTCTTGATTCATCATCAACGATCTTAGATCTTTCCTAACCCTATCGGCATATCTCGCCATCAAAATGAACACCGGGTTTTCCTTCACCCGGTCACAATTTTCCCTACTTTTTTCAATAACAGTTAAAGTAGTTTCTTCCTTAAGAGCCTCATCGCGAATCCTACGAAAAACCAAAAGATCAGAAGCAAGTAGTTCTATCTGATAGCTCATTTCTTTTGAGTATTTATCCCGCTCCTGGAGAATGCCCCTTATATACCTTTTTAAACTATCGATTTCGTTATTCGCTTTTTTTTTAGCCATATAGTTAAATATTTTAAGACTACCTACTTTTGCTGATTCCGACCCGTATTTTGCAATCCCTATTTTACCC
>CDZB01072850.1_pt1 | contig 16873 bp, 10 predicted proteins | sample 554961 | NCBI WGS metagenome assembly CDZB01 (sample SAMEA3182106, study PRJEB8094) | gut metagenome | biome: human; feature: gut; material: Stool; isolation source: human stools | place: Canada | collected 2013-02-26
CATTATAAGCGATTCAGGCATTTTGGAATGGACAAGGTTTATATGGATCTAGGATTGTTCGGAATGGGATTCAATTTGAAGAAATATTTGGGTATAAAACGATAAAACTCAATTTGGGTTGTTTTATCGTCAGGGATAACTATGTCCTATTGTGAACTTCCTGCCTGTTTATAATAGAGAAGATCGGAAAAAGTAAAATTTGCAGACGATATAATATGATTCCCTTTTTGGAATAGGCTACGATACTTCTAGGATTATGCAATAAATAACATAAAAGAGGGTGCGCCATAGACTTATGACACACCCTCTTATAGAGCAACATGCCTAAAATAATCTTTCAACCACTTATGATTGCAAATCCGCCGGGACGCCTGACGGAGTTGCGTTCTTGATAAATTAAGAAGAGGTGTGTTATGACTCTTTCCCCTCAACTATTATACCCCTTTTATACCGCTTTTCTGCCCTTTTATACCATTTCGCCTTGCTTTTATACCTTTACAATCTTATTTTCCCGGACGTTTGGAAACGCTTCTTTTATTCCTTATTTTTGCACTGCTTTTCCGAACGGTTGAGCGGCGGGAGCCTGAGTTCTCGTCTTTGGTTTAATCTAAATATTTGTTATTATGTCTAATTTTAAAATGATCTCATTTGATGAATGCAAGCAGATGAGCCGTCGCCTCATCGCCATGAACCCTAATCGCAATGCAAACATGGGGCAGATTGCTACTTATCTCCTCGATTACTACACCGAGCTCACCAAGCAGTCCTGGCTCAGCACCCTCGTGGGGCAGATTCGTGACCTCACCGCCCAGCAGAACCTGATGGGCGAGGAGCAGAAGCAGACTGAGGCCTACAAGCAGCTCGACAGACAGATTTCCATCTTCAAGAAGCAGCTGCCTTTCCGTTCGCCTCACTACTTCCACTTCCTGGACGACCACCGTGCCCAGAAGTCCATCGACCCGGAGGCTTTCACCTTCCAGACTACCGTGGACATCGATAACCCGGAGGAGGTGGAGACGGCGGTGAAGAATGCCCTGCTCCTGAACGGCATGTTTGATGACCAGCAGGAGAAGCTCTTCCGTGAGAAGATTTTCTCTGCCGATGACGTCGAGCTTTGGAAGGGAAAAGTGCTTCACGTGGAACGTTCGGCCCGCAACAAGGCGCACATCGACATCCGAATCCCGGTGGGAATGACCATCGCTGAGGCTCAGAGCGCCTTCTGCAAGCTCATCCATGCCACCGAAGACCCTAGTTGCGTTACGCCTGAGCGCATCATCTTCATCACCGATGCCGTGAGCCAGATCTATACTGCCGACGACTGGTATAAGCGACTGGATGAGGAAGCCGTGGCTGCCTATCGTGAGGCTTATAGAAAGAGAGGATTGGATATTGACGGTCGTCCATTGAATGTAGATTCTGCCCAGGTAAGAGCATCCCAGAATCCATATTCATCTCAGAATTCCTCTTCTCAGAGCTCTTCTTCCTCTGCTCCAACCGTAGATTTCCAGCCTATCGAGAGCGAGGAGGAGAAAGCGAGAAGGGCTGCCAATGCCGTGCAGTATGAGCAGACCTACGATGGCGTTCCTTACGAGGAGATTACCAAGGCGCTGGTGGATCTGATGGGCGGCGCTCCTGCCCATGGCAACCGCAACAATTTCATCTATCGTGAAGCCTGCCTGCTCAGATACATCTGCAATAACGAGGCGGCTTGGATTAAGCAGGTAATCGAAATCTTCGGCGAAGACGAGGCGAAGGCGTTCGCCTCTGTAGAGAGCGCCTGCAAGGTGGCTCAATCCTCGGAAATGCCCCAGCTCGTGAAGCAGGCGGTGGAGCTTGCCCGCAAGAACTATCTCGCCAAGCAGGCTACTGAGAAGGCGGGAATCTACGCTGATGTTCCTCCTCAGATGCCTGCCCGATTGCCTAAGCTCATCAAGCTGCTCACCAGCAAGGTGCCAGCCGATTTCAAGGCGCCTGTGGCGATGGCCGTGTTCCCTCCGCTTGCCGCTCATCTCAAGGGCGTAACCTTCCGCTACATCGACAATCAGGTGCACGAGGCGGCGATGATGAACCTGCTCGTAGCTCCTATGTCGTCAGGCAAATCGGCGGTAAACGGACCTATCGACAGCATCATCGAAGACCTGGTGCAGATGGATAAGGTAAACCGTCAGAAGGAGCAGGATTGGAAGGACGAGGTGAACACCATGGGCGACAACAAGAAGAAGCCGGTGCGTCCGGAAGACATCTGCATCCGTATCGTTTCGCCCGACCTTACCCGTGCAGCCTACATCCAGCGTCTCGACGACGTGCAGAAGGCTGGCGGCGCCTATCTCTACTGCAAGATGGACGAGGTGGACATGCTCAGGAAGTTCAACGACCCTAGCCAGCTGATCCGTCTCTGCTGGGACAACTCAGAGGATGGTCAGGAGCGTGTGGGCACCAAGAGCGTTACAGCCCGCGTAAAGACCCGTTTCAACTGGAATGCTTCCAGTACCATCGCCGTTACCCAGAAGTTCTTCTCGGTAAGAGAGGTGGCTGATGGAGCCGTGAGCCGACTTTCGCTTGCCACCATCATCCGTCCCGATTTCGCTTCTTATCCGGTAGTGGGAGAGTATGATGCGCTGTTCAAGTCGGAGCTGGCTCAGCTGGCTTACAACAAGCCTTACGCCGAGTTTGCCAAGCGTGGTTTGGCGAATGGTTTCCGTAGAGCCATGGTGCTTTATCTGGCGAATGGCGAGAAGTGGGAGAAGCCGATAGAGGAATTCATAGAGTGGAGCGTGAAGTATGATCTGTGGTGCAAGATGCGCTTCTTCGGCAATCAGATGCAGGAGGCGATAGATGCCGACAATCGTGCCGTGTGCCATTCATCCGGTGTGAGCAATCTTCTTCTCTTCGTTCACGATACCTTTGACAAGGCTGAGATTCAGAATGTCTGTATGGTTCATGGCACCAAGACGAAGCTTGCCATCCTCCTGTGCAACTGGAAGAAGCGTGGCTTCATCGTGAAGAACGATGATGATACCTTCTCCAAGACGGCTAAGTTCATCGCCAAGTATGGCCATTATGGAACGCCTGGAATGGCAGCGTAAGGCTAGTAAAGCGGGCGTGGAGAAAGTCCCACGCTCCCGCTTTTGTCAGCACGCCCTGAAAGGGTAAAAGCGCAAACCGCACGCCCTGAAAAAAGCAGAAGCCAATGCCCATACGCCCTGAAAGGGCAGAAGCTCCTAGCCCAGGGCATCGCCCTGGGAACCATGGCAGCACGCCTGTCGCCCTGAAAGGGCAAAAGCTTTGAAAATACCGCCTTTTTGTAACATCTCTGTAAAGGTTCTTGACCTTCATCAAGAAATCGGGGCTTTTTGAAACTTTTCTTCTAAAAAGTTTGTGTGCGAACACAGAAAGTTGTATCTTTGCATCGGAATTAAGAAAGAAGGATAAAAGATTAGTAATTTCAGGATACGAAAGGTATTGATAATAAGGGATTAAGATTGAAAAGTCAGGATACGGAAAAGGTTAATGATTGATTTCAGGATAAGAGAGGTATTAGAAACAAGGTAAAGATTGAAAATAGGGTAACATTGAAAGATTGTTAAGAAAAGGATAATGTTGAATTTAAAGTAAAGAAAGGAAAAAGTTATGTTAGTATTAGGTATTGTTTTCGCAGCAGTAGTAGCATTTGCTGCAACAGTAGGCGCAGTTAGCAACAAGCTTGCTTAAGCTGCCAGTGAAGTAAGAAACTTTAAAAGTTCAGAAACAGTAATTGAAGCAAAGTAGGAAGCCAATATGGGCTTCCGAGATGGAGAAGGGGAGCCAATGGGGCTTTCCGGAATGAGGGAGCAGATGATGCTCCTTTTTTTGTTTAACATTAAAACATCAGACATACATTATATATAAAAGGAAATCGGGTTGGTTAACAGGTTAACAGTTAACAGCCCGATTTCTTTGTTTCTACCCCTATTCGAGGATGTTTTCTAACTGTATGGTTGAAACGGGCTGAAAGCCCAAAAACTCCTAGCCCAGGGCGTGTGGGGCTTTGCCTTCTGCTTTTATGGCGTGTGGGGCATTGCCTTTTTCCTTTTAGAACTACTTGAAAATCAGGGTGGTGAGCCTGTCTTTATCAAACAGTTCCTGAGCCACGGCTTGAATCTGGGTGGCGGTAATCTCATCCACCTGCTCGTAGAGGCGGTCAACGTTCTTCTCCCAGCCATAGTGCAGGAAGCTCTTGCCGAAGTCGAGGGCGAAGTTCTCGCGGTTGTCGCAAGCCACGCCTATCTGACCCTTAATCTGTTTCTTGGCAGCCTTGAGCTGCGCATCGCTCAATGGCTTCTGCATAAACTTATCCAGTTCCTTGCGAACCAGACGGAGGCAGCGTTTCACATCGTGCTCATCGCATCCGAAATAGATGCTCCAGGTGCCCGTGTCGCCATAAGCCACCATCGTGCTTTCTACGGTGTAAACCAGTCCGTTGTGCTCTCTGAGGGCGAGGTTCAGCTTGGCGTTCATGCCCGGTCCTCCCAGCATATTGTTGAGCAGATAGAGCGGCATTCGGCGGTCGTCGTTCACATCGTAAGCGCGGGTTCCTATCATCACATGAGCCTGATGGGTATTCTTCTGCATCACAATCGTCTGCCCGGCAATTCCATCTCCCACAGATGGATAATTTTTAGGGAGCTTTTCCTCAGCAAGCTTGACCACAGATTCATCATCTGCGAGCGCCCTCTGAAGGAGTCTTACCAGCTTCTTGAAATCAATATCCCCGTATGCGAAGAATATCGCATTATCCGGCCGGTAAAGCTTCTGCGTGAACCTCAGCGCATCCTCCGTCTTGAAAGCCCGAACCTGCTCGGCTGTGCCCAGGATATTGTGCCCCAGCGGCGAACCCTTGAAGAGGATATTCTCGAACTCATCGTAAATCAGTTCGGCAGGCGAATCATTATAGCTCTCTATCTCATCGCAGATTACCTCCACCTCCTTATCTATTTCCGCCTGCGGATAAACCGAGTGGAAGACGATGTCGGAAAGCAGGTCCACGGCCCTTGCGATGTGCTCCTTCAGGATGGCGGAGTAATACACCGTTCCCTCCTTGTTGGTGTAGGCATTCAGGTCGCCGCCCACACTCTCCAGGCAGTTGAGAATGTGCCAGGCTTTTCGGCGCTCGGTGCCCTTGAAGGTGACGTGCTCGCAGAAGTGAGCCAAGCCCTCCTCGCCCGGCTCCTCGTTGCGGGTACCGGCATTTATCTGATAACCGCAATACACCACCTGGCTATCTGATGGCAGGTGGATGATGCGGAGTCCGTTGTCTAATGTATAAGTATTATATTTCATTTCAAGGTGCAAAGTTACATTGAAAATGTAATGAATCCAAAAAAATGGGCATTTATTTTGCATTATCGGCAAAAAGAATTATCTTTGCCCCCAAAAAATATAAATAGAGACATAAAACAATGCGTAAGGTTATAGGAATAGGAGAGACCGTGCTTGATATCATCTTCAAGAACGGCAAGCCGATAGAGGCAGTACCGGGTGGCTCATCGTTCAATGCAGTCATCTCGTTGGGACGTTCGGGCGTGAACGCTTCGTTTATCAGCGAGGCGGGTAACGACCGTATTGGTGAGTATGTGATTCAGTTTCTGAGAGATAATGGGGTGAATGCCGACAATGTGAGCATCTTTCCGGAATCGAAGTCGCCGCTCTCGCTGGCGTTCCTCGACGAGAACAACAATGCCGACTACATCTTCTACAAGGACCATCCCCACGACCAGCTGGAGTTTGCCACTCCCGAAATCAATCCTGGCGACATCGTGCTCTTCGGTTCGTTCTTCGCCCTGAATCCGGTGGTTCGTCCTCAGGTGGCTGGTTTCCTGGAGTACGCCAAGAATCACGGTGCCATCCTCTATTACGACATCAATTTCCGTGCTTCTCATCAGAATGAGATCATGAAGATTACGCCTAATCTGATAGAGAACCTGGAGTATGCTGATTTTGTGCGCGGAAGCCATGAGGACTTCGGAATCCTCTACAAGAAGCCGGAGGCGGATAAGGTGTATAATGCCGAAATCAGTTTCTACTGCAAGAAGTTTATCTGCACCCAGGGCGCTGAGCCTGTAGAGGTGAGAGCCGAGAACGGCTTTGCCAAGAGTTATCCTTCAGAGAAGATGAAGCCGGTGAGCACCATCGGAGCCGGCGATAACTTCAACGCAGGCTTCGTGTTCGGATTAATCAAGGATGGAATCACCCGCGAGGATATCGACCGTGGATTATCTGAGGCGCAATGGGACAGCCTCCTGAAGAGCGCCCAGGAATTCTCCACCGAATGCTGCAAGGACATCTACAATTATGTTTCCAAGGAATTTGGAGAAGAAAAGAAGAAGGAATTGTAAAAATATAAGGATATGACAGAAATTATAAACAAGATTTATTACGTAGGCGTTAACGACCGCAACAAGCATCGTTTTGAGGGCCTCTGGCCTTTGCCTAACGGAGTGAGCTACAACTCGTATATCATTGATGATGAGAAGGTAGCGTTGGTAGATACAGTAGAGGTAGATTTCTTCACCCAGTTCCTGGAGAACATCCACGAGGTGATTGGCGACCGCGAAATCGATTACCTCATCATCAACCACATGGAACCTGACCACAGCGGCTCCATCGCCCTCATCAAGAAATATTACCCTAACATCAAGATTGTGGGCAACAAGAAGACGCTGGGAATGCTCGAAGGCTTCTATGGCGTTACCGATGATGTGGTAGAGGTGAAGAATGGCGAAACCCTGTCACTCGGAAACCACGAGCTGAGCTTCGTTCTCATCCCTATGGTTCACTGGCCAGAAACTATGGTAACCCTCGATGCGAAGAACAAGGTGCTCTTCTCGGGCGATGCCTTCGGCTGCTTCGGCGCGCTGAACGGCGGCATCATCGATACGGAAATCAACTGCGAGACTTTCTGGCTGGAGATGGTCCGCTACTACTCAAACATTGTGGGTAAGTATGGAATCCCTGTTCAGAATGCCTTGAAGAAGTTGGCTGGCGTGGAGCTGGATTACATCTGCTCAACCCATGGCCCGGTTTGGCACGAGCATATTGAGAAGGTAATCGGCATGTATGATAAGATGTCGAAGTATGAGACGGAGCCGGGCTTGGTTATCTGCTACGGCACCATGTACGGCAACACCGAGCGCATGGCCGAAATCATCGCCCGTGCAGCAAGCAAGGCTGGCGTAAAGAACATCGTGATGTATAATATCTCAAAGACTCACCACAGCTACATCCTGCGCGACATTTTCCGCTACAAGGGTCTTATCGTAGGTGCTCCAACCTACAATGCCGGTCTTTATCACGAGATGGAGGTTCTCCTCTCCGAGCTTGCCAATAAGGACGTCAAGAACCACCTTCTTGGCTGGTACGGTTCTCATTGCTGGGCAAGCAAGGCTGTGGCTAAGATTCAGGAGTGGAACGAAACCAAGCTCCACTACGAGCCAGTGGGCGAGCCGGTGGATATGAAGCAGGCGATTACTCCAGAGGTAAAGGCGCAGTGCGAGGCGCTGGGTAAGGCGATGGCTGAGAAGCTGCTGGCGGAATAAAAGTTTAAGGGCGGAAGAACAGCTGGGGTTAACAGAGTTAACAGTTGTTTTTCCGCTCTTTCTTTGTTTAAATACCTTTAAATATTTCGTGTAAATTACGATAAAACTTGGTGAAGTTGTGTAAAAAGCGTATATTTGCGACAGAAAACAGTGTCTTGACACAAAAAAACGTCATAAAACTATGTATTTTGAACGTAAAGCATACTTGAAAGAACTCATCTCGGCAGAAGGCAATGGGATGATAAAGATTATCACCGGCATTCGCCGTTGTGGTAAATCCTTCCTTTTGTTCAACATCTTCCGCAAGCATTTGCTTGAAAGAGGTGTTGCGGAAGATCATATCATACAAGTAAATCTTGAAGACCGCAGAAACAAGAAACTTCGTGACCCTGATGCTTTGCTGGAGCATATAGATGCTCAGATGGTTGACAAGGAGAAGTATTACATTCTCTTGGATGAGGTTCAGATGGTGAAGGAGTTTGAGGATGTGCTCAACTCTTATCTCCATGTGGAAAATGCCGAAGTGTATGTTACTGGTTCCAATGCCCGATTCTTATCGAAGGATGTGATAACTGAGTTTCGTGGTCGAGGTTGGGAAATCCGAATCCATCCACTGAGTTTTTCTGAATATTATGAAGTGGTAGGAGGAGAGGAGCGTCAAGCCCTGGAAAACTATTATCTTTATGGTGGATTGCCTGCTGTGGCGCAGATGGAAACTCCGGAAGCGAAACAGAACTATCTTCGAGAGATTTATGAGACGGTTTATCTGAAGGATGTTTTGGAGCGTAATCGCCTGAAGAATTCTGATGGGATGCGCGAGTTGGTGCGCCTTCTGGCTTCTACGATTGGTTCCTGTACGAATGTGCAGAGAATTTCTAATACGTTCAAATCTGTAGGAGGAGTGGAAATCGGTACTAAAACTATTGGCAGGTATCTGGAGAACCTGCAGGATTCCTTCATCATCAGCGAGGCTTTGCGCTATGATGTGAAGGGGCGCAAATATATTGGTACTGGTACCAAGTATTACTTCGAGGACATCGGTATCAGAAATGCCGTGGTAGATTTCCGACAGATAGAATTCACCCATATCATGGAAAACGTGGTTTATAACGAATTGCGGAAGCAAGGATATACTGTGGATGTGGGATCGGTGGCAAGCTTCAAGCGGGATGAGAATGGCAAGCTGCAGCGTAGGAACCTTGAGATAGATTTTGTGGTGAACCGTCATGATGAACGCCTCTATATCCAGTCGGCTTATGCCTTGCCTGATAAGGAGAAGGTAGATCAGGAGCAGGCTTCTCTTTTGAATGTAAATGATGGCTTTCGCAAACTGATTATCGTAGGGGATAGGTATCGTTCGGGTTATAATGAAGAAGGCATTCTGATGATGAGCCTCTCCGATTTTCTCTTGGGGAAGAGCTAGATTGTCTTGAAGAAAATGTCAAGAGCGGAAGAACAACTGGGGGTTAACAGAGTTAACAGTTAACAGTTGTTTTTCCGCTCTTTCTTCATCTATTTTATATAGGATTTTTATGCCTCGCAGAGCTTTGTCAATTCTTCCAGGTTATCCGCCACTTCTATCACATCCCGCCAATCGCCACGAATCATGCTTTTCTCTGCCATATCATCCAGCAGGGCGATGGTGGAGTTCCAGAAGCCTTTCATGTTGTAGAGAATCACCATCTTGTGGTGGTAGCCGATGGTGTGGGCGGCGGCGATGGTGAAGATTTCATCCAGGGTGCCGATGCCGCCAGGAAGGGCTACGAAGATGTCGCTCTGGGCAAGCATCAGGTCCTTGCGGTCGCTGAGATTATCACACGGAATCTCGATGTCGAGGTCAGGGAAGGTTCTGCCTCCTCGCTCTACAAGCGTAGGAACCACACCGATGGTTCTGCCGCCATTCGCCTTTACTGCCTTGCCGATGCAATCCATCAGACCGGAGTTGCAGCCTCCGAAAACCAGGTCGTGGCCGTTCTCTGCCATCCACTTTCCCATCTCTTCAGTCAATGTGAAGAAGTCGGGGTCGATATTCTTATTTGCTGAACAAAAAACTGCTATTTTCATATTGCTTTATCTTCTATTTGATAATGTTTTATCTGTTGTTTATAGATGTTTTATCTTCTATTTGATGATGTTTTATCCGTTATTTATAAATGTTTTAGGCAAAGGTACGCAAAAATATCGAGATTATTGGGCTCTTTTTGCGGATAATTTCTTAATTTTGCAAACAATAACTAATCTTATAAACAGAAAGATAGATTCCTTATCGACAAACCTCACATCGCCTCCCTCGCCTGTCCGAAACCGATGCTCTTCATCAATGGTACAAAAGACAAGCTCTTTCCGGTACCTGGCGTAAAGGATGCTTTCGCAGAAATGCACAAGGTTTGGAAGAGTCAGGGAGCTGACAATCTGCTGGATACGGAACTTTGGGAAATTCCTCATTCCTGCGGATTGAAAGCGCAGGAGAAAATGCTGGAGTTTCTGGATAAGAATCTGAAATAGGGGTTAACAGTCATTTACTCCCGATTATGCGGCTTGGTTAATCAAGTGCAAGCAAATTTTAAATTAGTGATTTTGGAATAACTAACTGAGAAATTACTAAAAATAAAAAAGAGCGGAAAACAACTGGGGTTAACAGAGTTAACAGTTAACAGTTGTTTTTCCGCTCTTTCTTCTCTAGACTTTTGAATATTCTGAATGAATTTACCACAATTCGGCTGGCGACAGATCCTTGTCCTTTCTGCCCATCAGATAGTAATCGGCAAGGAACTGGAGGTTTGCCTGGGTAATCTTCAAGCCTTCCTCCTTCACATATCGGCTGGGGAAGATATTGGCGTCAGGCAACATATTGTTGTCTATCAGCTTGCACACAATCTCGTAAGGAAGTGGGCGGCCGTTGCCGCTGATGATGCTGAAGCAGTCTTCCTCAGCGCGCTCAGCGTTGTAGTAAGGATTTTCAGGCGAAGCGATGCAGTGGGCGAAGCCGAAACTGATATTGATGCCTGTATAAGGACTTGCGCTCACGATGATACCCTTTTCGTATTTCTGTGGGAATCGGATATCCTTAGGCAATTCGAATTCAATCTCATTGAGGAACTCCTTCAGGGTCTTTACATCTTCCAGGAAGATGAACTTGTCGCCATAATCCTTTGCCTTCAGCAGGTTGTAATCGTGGATAGCCTTCTCGCGATCTACGTTAGCCTCCATCTTCTCGATCTTCTCTTTGAATTCCTTATCCTCCCAGAGCTTGTGGGTAGGCATTTCAGCCGTAATCTTCTCAAGCCACTCTAAGGATGTAAGCGCCAGAAGATTGCTTCTGCTGGCAATGGTCATCTCCATCTGTACGGAGTAGGCCATAGGCTCTGTAAGTCCCTGAGGAGAATTTGCCATCTGCTGGAGAGCGAACTGCAGGCGTTGGCGGTTGCCCACATTGAAGTAGCAGCCATAGTGAAACCAAGCCAATGTGTCGCGGCGGTGGATTTCGTCGAGCTGCTTCTCTTCTTCTTCATTCTGCCCCTCCAGCACAGGCATTTCGCTCAGATAGGTAATCAGACGCTCATTCTCAGGCGCAGTCTCGTATTCCTTGTCGAGCAGATTATAGGCAAGCTTGGCAGCCAGCGTCATCGTGCTGAAAAGGAAAGGAACGGCTTCCTGAATGTAGGTGCTCTGCTGGTAATGGTGCCAGCACAGGAACTTGATGTCGGCGAAGTTGATTTCTTCCGGATCGTATTCTGGAACATCTTCGTTCAGGGTATTCGGAATGAAATCATCCTCGTTCTCATAGAAAGGAATGTAGGAACCGTAGCGCTTCTTGCATTCCGCAGTAAACGTCTTCCAGATTCCTGCACCGGAAATCACATCCTCAAAGTAGCCCGCAATGCTGAGTGCAAGCTGCTTGGCATCCTCCACATTCTTAAACTGATGGGTGAAGCACGCCTCGTCGAGGGCGTGGTATATTTCGTTAGCCAGTTCTGTATAGTACTGATCTACTTCGTTTGGTTTCTCGTATGGATGCATTGCCATCCAATCCTGGGTGAAAATTACCTTTTTCATTTTTTTCGATTCTTTGTTATTCGAGGTTAAGCGATGTCGTTGTGACGCGATATTCGTTCTTCTCGGTTGATGTTTATGATTCTTGTTAGCTAGTTCGGAGCAATATAGCCCGATTTACCTGTAAAGATAATGCAAAGATAATGAATTCTGCGCAAAAAATGCAAGAAACTCGCATTTTTTTCGTATCTTTGCACCCGAATTTAGGCAATCTTAATAAATGCGTGGGATTGCCGCAAGCGTTTCGGAAGGATTTTGCACCCTAATTCATGGCTGGGAGGGTGAATTCGGCCTTCCATTTAGATTATAATGAATTAAGGTTAAAAAGATTTGAAGACATTTGAAGAATTGGGCGTAAGCGAAGAGATTCGCCGTGCCATCGAAGAGCTTGGATTTGAGAATCCAATGCCAGTTCAGGAAGAAGTTATCCCATATTTGCTTGGTAATAAGAACGACGTGATTGCGTTGGCGCAGACCGGTACGGGTAAGACTGCATCTTACGGTATTCCGGTAATCCAGAAAACTGATGCCAAAAGCAAGCAGACACAGGCTATCATCCTCAGTCCTACACGTGAACTCTGCCTCCAGATAGCAGACGATTTGAACAGTTTTGCCAAGTACATCGACGGTTTGCATATTGCCGCAGTTTATGGCGGTACCGACATAGGAAGCCAGATTCGCACCCTGAAGCATGGTGTGCAGATTATCGTGGCTACCCCTGGCCGTCTGCTCGATTTGATTAATCGTGGCGTGGCTCAGTTGGAGAACGTGAACAACGTGGTGCTTGATGAGGCTGACGAGATGCTGAACATGGGCTTCTCAGAGAGCATCAATGCCATCTTCGAGAACGTGCCTGAGGATAGAAATACCCTGCTTTTCTCGGCTACCATGAGCAAGGACATCGAGAAGATTGCCCTCAACTACCTGCACGACCACAAGGAAATCGTAGTGGGTTCGCGCAACGAGGGTGCTGAGCATGTAAACCACATCTACTATCTGGTAAATGCCAAGGACAAGTATCTCGCCCTGAAGCGTGTGGTGGATTTCTATCCACGCATCTTTGCAATTATCTTCTGCCGCACCAAGCTGGAGACTCAGGATATTGCAGATAAGCTGATTAAGGATGGTTATAATGCAGAGGCACTGCACGGCGACTTGAGTCAGCAGCAGCGTGACCTCACCATGCAGAAGTTCCGCAACCATACCGTTCAGTTCCTGGTGGCTACCGATGTGGCTGCCCGCGGTCTGGACGTAGATGATCTGACTCACGTTATCAACTACGGTTTGCCTGATGATGTGGCAAGTTACACCCACCGAAGCGGTCGTACAGGTCGTGCCGGAAAGAAGGGAACATCCATCTCCATCATCCATACCAGAGAGAAGTTCAAGGTTCGCCAGATTGAGAAGCAGATTGGCAAGGAGTTCGTGGACGGCGTATTGCCAACCCCTGAGGAAATCTGCAAGAAGCAGCTCTTCAAGACGATGGACGACATTATGAAGACCGATGTGGACGAGGATCAGATTGAACCATACATGGCAGAAATCAACCGCCAGTTTGAGTACATCGACAAGGAGGACATCATCAAGAAGATGGTGACCATCACCTTCGGTAAGTTCCTCGATTACTATAAGAACGCTCCTGAAATTATCAAGCCTGAGACAGGCAAGGGCTCCCGTGGCGGCGAAGGTCGTGGAATTCGTGGCGAAGGCCGTGGCAAGGTTTCCAATGGTCGCAGAAAGCATGAGACTGAGGCTGGTTTCAAGCGCCTGTTCATCAACCTGGGTAAGGCGGATGGTTTCTATCCGGGCGAAATCATGCAGTATCTGAACAAGCACGTGAAGGGTCGCCAAGAGGTGGGTCACATCGACCTGCTGAGTAAGTTTGCCTACATCGAGGTGCCTGAGGAGGATGCGAAGCGCGTGATGAAGGCATTGAACGGTACTGAGTACAAGGGCAGAACCGTGAGATGTAACGATGCTGATGAGGAAGGTCATGGCAGAGCAGCCCGTGGCGGACGCAGTTCAGAAGGTCGTGGTCGCAGAGGTTCTTCTGAAGATGCTAGAGACTCTCGTGATTCTCGTGGAAAGGGAGGACGTGGAAGCCGTGGTGAATCTCGTGGCGGCAGAAAGTCTCGCTCTCAGGAGGATACAGGCGATTGGCGCCAGTTCTTCCAGAACAACGACAACGTGAAATTCAAGGGCGAGGAGCCAAACTTCGAGGAAGAAGGCTGGGCTCGTCGCAGACCTAAGAAGAAGTAAAGCATATTTTATATGTTGAGTATGTTTAGATAGTAAGGAGCACTCTTTCTTGTTATTCAGGAAAGGGTGCTCTTCTTATATGTAGATGTCTCTACTCCTAATAGAAAGAAATCTCAAATATCATAAGTTGGGTTTGGTGATGGAATGGAAGGTGGGAGCCGGAAAGTCAGGAGTTAACAGGTTAACAGTTAACAGCTGATTTTCCGCTCTTTTTATATTATCCTGAGACTAATCTTTACCTCAGGATAAAAGTTTCTATCATCCTAAGACTACTCTCAGGACAAACTTTCTATCATTCTATTTTTCCAAATAGGAATTACTTCGCATTGATCTCCTTCAAGAGGCGGTCTGCATGTCCCCACTTATCCATCAGGTAGAGTACATAGCGGATGTCCACACCAATGCAGCGAGCCAGGCGCTTGTCGAAGTTGATGTCAGAGCTGAGGCTGTCCCAGTTGCCATCGAAGGCAAGACCAATCAACTCACCCTTACCGTTGAACATAGGGCTACCAGAGTTACCACCGGTAATATCGTTGTTGGTGAGGAAGCAGAGCTGCATCTTGCCAGTCGTCTTGTCCTGGTACTTGCCGAAATCCTTCTCAGAGAGAAGTTCGTGCATGATAGGCTCAGCGTAGTAATCGATTACCTTATCGCCCTTCTTCATCTTCTCAACGATGCTCTCGGCTGTAGTGTAATAACCTGATGGCTTGCCACCGAGGTCGAAACCGCCTACCTGACCGTAGCTCAATCGCATGGTGAAGTTGGCGTCGCTGTAGTGAGGCATGTCTTCCTCCATACGGAGCTTGGCAGCACAGAGATACTTCTCCTGCTCGGCGATGCTATCGTTGATGCTGCCCATCTGAGCAGCGAAATCTGCAAATACATCGTTCAAATCCATACCGAAGCTTACGCCTGGATCCTTCTCATATCCCTTCTTGTTGAAGTAGAGCTTGGCACCCTTCTTCATGATGAGCGACTTCTCCCAGAGATAATCCACATACTTGGCGTAGTCGCCGCCAAACTCAGCGTCGATGGTCTTGTAGAACTTAGGCAACCATTTTGCATCTACGTGCTCCTTGTAGTTCTTCAAGAGGGTAGCGAGCACCTCCTTATCGAGTGCCATATCCCATTCTGCAGAGTTATCTTCAAACTCATGATACTGCTTCTTCTTGTTCTTCTCAGGACCCTTCACCTCCATGTTGGTCTGGAGCTTGATGGCACGGGTAGAGAACTCGATGTTGCTTCTTCTTGTGAAAGATTCAGAGAAGTTGGTCCAGGCGTATTTCACGTCTGCGCTCTCCTTGTAGAGCTTGGCGAGCTTGTCGAAATCTACCTTGTGGGCGAGGTCGTTGGCAGCCTTGGCTGTATCCTGCCAAGCACGGAGACGGGTTTCGTACTCACGCTTCAGATTCACGATGCCGATAGAGTCGATACACTTGTTCATACCGATGGCATTCTTCCAGTAGTTGGAAGAGCTGGCGTACTTGCTGTCGTACTTGATGCGTACAGCCTCGTCGGCACGCATGTGCTTCTGCATTACCTCCTGCTTCACGCCACGAACCTGGGCACGAGGAGCATTCTCAGCATCGCGCATGGTCTGGATTCCGTAGCTTGAGAGATAACGCTCTGTGCTGCCTGGGTAACCCATGGTCATCGCATAGTCACCATCCTTGTAACCCTGGAGAGAAACCTGTGCCCAACGCTTTGGATGATAAGGCACATTATCCTTGCTGTAGGCAGCAGGACCGTTGGTCTTAGGGTCGGCATAGATGCGGAATACAGAGAAGTCGCAGGTCTGGCGAGGCCACATCCAGTTGTCTGTATCGCCACCAAACTTACCCATAGACTTTGGTACGGTGAAAACCAGACGCAGGTCGGTGAAGTCGCGGTAAGTAGTAGCGTACCACTTGTTGCCCTCGTAGAATGGCTGAACGGTGATATGGAGGGTAGAATCGTTCTTCTTAGCCTCTTTAGTCATCTCGTTCTCCAGAGAATCGATGAGTTCATCGCGCTTCTTGTTGTCGAGTTTCTCGTATCCGAGGCTCATCACCTTATCGGTTACATCCTTCTGTTCAACCATAAAGCTGACGAACATATTCTCGTTAGGCAATTCCTCTGCGTAAGATTTAGCAAAGAAACCATTGAGCATATAGTCGTGCTCCACGGTAGAGTGGCTTCTGATAGCCTCGAAACCGCAATGGTGGTTGGTAAATACCAGACCGTCAGGAGAAACGACTACGCCTGAGCAATAGCCAGAGAAGTTAACCACAGCATTCTTCAAGGCGTTCTCGCCGTTGTAGAGCTGGTCGTAAGTCATACTGAAGCCTTCGCGCTGCATCATCTCATACACAGCGTTAGGCAAGTTGTAAATTGTCCACATTCCCTCGTCAGCGTGAGCGGTATTGATTCCGCAGAACGCCATGATAGAGGCGATAAGGACCGTTGCTTTTTTCTTCATTACTTGTTTTTGTTTTCTATTTTTATTATGATGTTATTTATTCTTTTTCTCATACCCTTCTTTCCAAGTCTTTGCCAGCTCTGTCATCCGATATTGCTGGCGTGGATGTCTTGGGATGTTTGGATATTTCATCTCCAAGGCTCCTTCGGCTAGGGCAGGGGTAATGTATTCCTTTCTAAATCTGGTTCTGTTCTTTAATCCAAACAGGTTCATTATATCACCGATGGATAGATAATCTTTATTTATACGTATAATGAGTTCTTCTACTTGGGACAAGCTTGGGACGAACTTGGGACATTTTCTTCTCCTTCTTTATTTATGAAGTTGTCATCTACAGCCTGCAATCCGATAGCCGTCTTCTAGTTCTCGGCACTTTCCTTCTGCGAAGGTTCTCCTTGTCGAAGATATTCATCGAAGGATGCGAACTCGTTGATAATATCTTTATTCATAGATGTAATGCTTGATATTTAACTTTGCAAAGTTACAACTATTTCTCGAAATTACCAATGATTTAGGGCAAAATATTAAA
>CDZB01042399.1_pt1 | contig 16788 bp, 10 predicted proteins | sample 554961 | NCBI WGS metagenome assembly CDZB01 (sample SAMEA3182106, study PRJEB8094) | gut metagenome | biome: human; feature: gut; material: Stool; isolation source: human stools | place: Canada | collected 2013-02-26
AAATTAAGTAATTATGCAACGAAAGAAAATCTTTGATTCTTTCAAACACTGGAATGTAGCCATACTTTCCGTGTTAATGTCTTTTTGCATGACAGCCGCTTTTGCCCAGTCAGGCGCTGTTAAAGGAAAAGTTCTGGACGAACTAGGTGAGCCTATTATCGGGGCGAATATCGTGGAAAAAGGTACTACCAACGGTACCATCACTGATATTGACGGTAACTACACCCTTAGTGTGAATGACCTGAAAAAAGCAATTCTCCAAGTGTCTTTTATCGGTTACAACTCGGTAGAGGAAGCTGTGAAAGGGCGCTCTGCCGTAGATGTTAAGCTTGGTGCCTCTGTCGTGAATCTGGGAGAGGTTGTAGCTATCGGTTATGGTACGCAGACTCGTAGGGAGATTACCGGTTCCGTAGCGAACATTTCCGAGGAAAATTTTAATAAAGGAGTGAATCGTGACGCGTCCGACTTGCTGCAAGGTAAGGTAGCGGGTCTGACTATTACGTCTGGTTCCGGTGATGTAACTCGTAGTTCCCAGATTCAATTACGTGGTACTTCTACCTTGCAGAACGACCAAGGCCCGATGATCGTGATCGATGGTGTTCCGGGTGGTGATATGTCTACTGTATCACCTTCGGATATTGAGTCAATCTCTGTATTGAAAGATGCTTCTTCTGCCGCTATTTACGGTTCTCGTGCCGCTGGTGGTGTAATCTTGATCACAACGAAGAGAGGTTCCGGTTCCAGAACCCAGATCAATTATGATGGTTATCTTACCGCCTCTACCATTGCGAACAAGCCCGACATGTTGAACGCTTCTGAGTGGCGTGCCGCTAATAAGGCGTTGGGTAAAGATATCTCTACTTATGATAAGTACAACTCGGACACGGATTGGTTCGATGAGATGACTCGTGTAGGTGTTTCTCAACAACACGCTCTTTCTTTGTCGGGTGGTTCTTCTAAGAGTAATTATCGTGCTTCTTATACTTTCTTGGATCGTAACGGTGTGGCTCGCGATAACTACATGACTCGTCATAGCTTCCGTTTCCAGTTCCAGCAACGTGCTATCAACGACCGTTTACGTATTGGATTAACGGGTGCCGCAACGCTGACGGATATGCAGATGCCGTTTTCTGATGACTATATCTTGGCTTACAATATGCTTCCGGTTTATCCGGTTTATAATGCGGACGGCTCTTATTTCACGGATGCCAACCACAATTATGATCAAGGTAACCCGGTTCAGAACCAAGATCAGAACTATAAGAAAGCAGCTAATAACTACTTCTATGGACAAGGTGATGTACAGTTCTCTATTTTGGATGGACTGACAACCAAGGTGAACCTGTATAAGAGCCGTTTCTCATCTGACTATAGCGAATGGCAAGATCCTCGGAACTCTCGTGGACAGGGTGATACGGGTAAGGCAATCCGTCGTAATAGACTATGGGATCGTAACTTGTTAGAGTGGACCGCTAATTATACGAAAGCTTTTGGCTCGGCAGAGGAGCATAAGGTCGATGCTATCGTTGGTTATTCTTGGGAAAATAACTTGTACGCCGACCAGAAATCGGAGGCTACGAATTTCGCCGTAGGATCGATGGGCGCTGATAATATCCAATCCGGAAACTTGCTGAAGATCGGTAATGTTACTTCCAGCCGGAATGAATATAAACTGATCTCTTTGTTCGCTCGTGCGCATTATAGCTTTAAAGAGCGGTATATGATTACGGCTACGGTTCGCCGAGATGGTTCTTCCAAATTCGGTGCTAACCATAAGTGGGGTACTTTCCCTTCAGTTTCCGCTGCTTGGGGTATCAGCCAAGAGTCTTTCATGAAAGATACGAAGTGGATCAATGATTTGAAATTACGTGCAGGTTACGGAATTACCGGTAACCAAGATGGTTTGAGACCTTATAAGTCATTGGATTTGTATTCAGCTTCTGGTACTTATTATAACAACGGATCTTGGCCGACAGCTTTCCGTCCTTCACAGAACGCGAACCCGAACTTGAAATGGGAGCAGACTGCTATGTTAAATATCGGTTTGGACTTCACCTTGTTCAATAGTCGTTTGAGCGGTACGATCGAATGGTACGACAAGCGTACGAAAGATATGCTTTACAACTATGAGGTTTCTACTCCTACTTACGTATACAATCAGATTCAAGCGAATGTAGGTGATATGAAGAATACAGGTGTTGAGATCTTATTGAACTTAGACGTGATCCGTAATAAGGACTTTACGTGGACAACCTCTCTCAATCTTGCTCATAACAAGAATGAGATCACAAAACTGTCTAATGAATTGTTCTCTACGGGACGTGTTTACGTGGGTGATCCTTGGATTCGCGGTGCTTCAGGTGTGACTTCACACGTAGTTGAGGAAGGTCGCCCGGTCGGACAGTTCTTCATGCTGAAATGTAATGGCCTTGATGAGAATGGTAAATTTATCATTGAGGATATAAATGGTGACGGACAGATCACGGATGATGACCGTACGTATGTTGGTGACGCTCAACCTGATTTGACATATGGTTGGAATAACACATTCAACTGGAAAAACTGGGACGCAAGTTTCTTCTTCCGTGGAACAATTGGCAATAAGGTATTGAACAACCCATTGGCAGCTTACGGTAATAATACATATATCGATGGAACGAATGTAATGGATAACGATAATCTGTTGACATTAAGTGAAAACTCTCGTGTATGTTCTTATTATGTAGAAAACGCTTCATTCTTGCGATTGGATAACTTATCGATTGGTTATACATTCAATACGAAGAAAATCGATTGGTTGGATAAGGCTCGCTTATATGTAGCCGGTCAGAATCTATTCGTGATTACAGGTTATAAAGGATTGGATCCAGAAGTTGAGAATTTCCGTGGTGAGGCTAGCGATGACAACGCAGGTTTGTCTCCGGGTATTGAACCTCGTAACTACATGCCGAAGGCACGTTCATTTACATTTGGTGTTAACTTAACATTCTAATTAAAAAGATAAGCTTATTATGAAACGGAAAACTATATTATCATTTATAACTGGATTGTTTTTATTAGGAGGACTTTCTTCCTGTATGGACTTGGATGAAACAGTATATGACAAGTTGCCCGCTGATGATTTTGGCCAGTTAACGGCCGAGTTGAATGCTTTGATCGGTAACTCACATAATACGATGAAGAAGTTTTGGACAGAGTATATGCATTTGTCCGAATGCTCCGGTTCTATGGCTGTGACTCCGACTCGTCGAGGTGGTGACTGGTATGATGGTGGTCAATACCGGGAAATCTATATGCATACATGGACCTCTCAGACCTCAAGAGTTAAAAGCGCATGGAAAGCGGCCACAGAAGCGATTGGTACTTGTAACGAGGCTATCCGTAAATTGCAGAACTCAGAGATCCTTACCGAAGAGGAGAAGGCTCAAGACGTGGCAGACTTGCGTGGTGTCCGTGCTTTCTGGATCTATGTGATGATGGATTATTGGGGAAATATTCCTTTGCTGACGGAGTTCCACCCTACGGATAAAGTATTCCCGGGGAATTCTTCCCGTCAGGAAGTATTTGATTGGTTGATTCAGGAAGTAGAGGAAATCAAGGATATCTGTCCTCCGGCTACAACTGAGAATTATGGTTCATTTACGCAGGGTGCCGCTTATTCATTGTTGGCAAAACTGTATCTGAACGCTGAGGCTTGGGGGGTTACGTTCTCCGGTAACGCTTATCAGAAAGTTATCGATAACTGTGATAAGGTGATGGCTATGGGATATATCTTAGAGCCTAATTGGAAAGACAACTTCTCCGTGACAAATGAGAATTCAAAGGAGGCTATCTTGGCCGCTACGTTCTCTAGCAGTGATACGGGTAATGATGGAAACGTGAAGAATGAGTTGCACAATAATACGTTGCATTATAAAGATTATCTGTCTTTGGGTATTACCGCTAGTGGTACTTGGAATGGTATTTGCGCTCAACCGGAGTATGTACGTTTGTTCGATGAGGAAGACGCTCGCTTGGACGGTACGTTCTTGACTGGCTTGATGATAGACAAATCAACAGGCAAGCCGATTATGACCGATCATAACAACGAATTGAACCATACGATCGATGTGAACATGATTCCGGGCATGGAATATGATGGAACCAATTGGAGTGCCGTGGAACAGCATGATGGAGCTCGTTGCTTCAAGTGGGAGTTCGCTTCGGATTTGACAAGTTCTATGGGAAATGATTTCCATATTTTCCGTTTGGCGGATATCTATTTAATGAAAGCTGAAGCTTTGTTACGCGGAGGGGGAAGTGTTAGTGAAGCTACCGCTTTGGTGAATACGATTCGTGAGAGAGGATATGGCAATAGCGACCATAATTATGCGACTGTAACTTTGAAGGAAGTACAATTGGAACGTCGTTTGGAATTAGCGTGGGAGGTTTATTCCCGTCAGGATGATATCCGTTTCGGATGTTTCACTACAGGAATGTGGCCGCAATCTAATTGTGAGCGTAAAGCTGATGACTACTTGAAGTTGTTACCTGTATCGCAGGATGCTTGGCAGGTGAATCCGAACTTAAAACAGAATCCGGGTTATGCGGCATTCTCAAAATAAAAGAATCGGATAACTAAGAATAATTTAGGCCATCTCTTACTGTAAGGGATGGCCTTTTTATTGATTTACCATTCACTGTATAACTCCGCTTTTTTGTATACCTTTGCGCCATGAACAAACAAGCGCTACTTTTTTATCCGTTATTAGGGGTGGTTCTTTTGGGGCTTTTTGTTGGGGGGCTGGCGTATGGGGCCGTACCGATTCCTTTGGATCACGTGATGGATATTTTGCTGGGGAAGGGATCTGATAAGATCGCATGGCAGAATATTGTGTTGCAATCTCGTTTGCCTCAGGCTATAACCGCATTATTGGCGGGGGCTTCCTTGGCTACCAGCGGGTTGCTATTACAGACATTGTTCCGGAATCCGTTGGCGGGACCTTCCATATTGGGCATTAGTGATGGCGCTAATCTTGGAGTAGCCGCTATCATGCTCTATTTCGGTGGTACGTTGGGGCAGTTCACGGATTGGCCGATCAGCGGATATATGGCGGTAATCCTCGCGGCCTTTGTGGGGGCTTGCGTGATACTGGGACTGATTATCTATTTTTCGGCAAAAGTGAAGAATAATGTCATGCTTCTGATTATCGGAATCATGATTGGCTATCTAGCTTCTTCGGTTATTTCTATCTTGAATTATTATTCATCTACAGACCGGGTACATGCGTTCGTGATGTGGGGGCTTGGTAATTTTTCCGGTGTATCCTTGGAACAATTACCATTCTTTGGAACTTGTGCGTTAATCGGGCTGTTATTAGCGATCTTGCTGATCAAGCCTTTGAATGCCTTATTATTGGGAGAAATGTATGCCGCTAATTTAGGTATCCGGATCAAACGAACACGGATTGCGATTCTTTTGTGTACGGGAGTATTAACGGCTACAACTACTGCTTTTTGCGGCCCCATTTCCTTTGTCGGATTAGCAGTTCCACATATCGCCCGGTTGATGTTAGGCTCTTCCAATCATAAGATGTTGGTGCCAGTTACAATGCTGACAGGTTCCTGCGTTGCTCTTCTATGTAATATGCTGATGGTGGTACCGGGCAGTAATACGATCCTGCCATTGAATGCCGTTACCCCTATGCTTGGGGCGCCTGTTATTATTTACGTAATCGTGAACCGGAAAAATATTCAATATTTTAATTAGTGGCTATGGAACGGATCCCTGTGATAAAGACAAGTGATTTAAGTATTGGGTATATATTGAAAGGCGGACAGAAAAAGCGCGTGCATGATGCGTTGGATCTGAATCTATATCCGGGTGAAGTGACCTGTCTTCTCGGATTAAATGGAGCGGGAAAGTCTACCTTATTGAGGACATTATGTGGTTTTCAACCTCCTCTGGGAGGAGAAATCGAGCTAATGGGGAAGCCGCTGAATTCTTATTCACAAGGTAATTTCTCACGGTTGGTGGGAGTTGTCTTGACAGAGAAGACAAATGCCGGTGGAATAACGGTTTACGAGTTGGTCTCTTTAGGAAGACATCCCTATACCGGCTTTTTCGGACAATTAAGGCAGGAAGATCGCAGGATTATCGAGGAATCGCTTGCTGCCGCCGGTATCGCTCATAAGGCTTATAATTATGTGTCGGAACTTAGTGATGGCGAGCGTCAGAAAGCCATGATCGCCAAAGCGCTGGCACAGCAATGCCCCATCATATTGTTGGATGAGCCGACGGCCTTTTTAGATGTGACAAGTCGGATAGAGACTATGGTCTTGTTACATACTTTAGCGGTAGAGCAACAAAAAGCGATTCTGCTATCGACGCATGATCTTGATTTGGCGATCCAGCTGGGGGATTGCCTGTGGCTGCAAGAGAAAAAACGTCCGATGGCTTGCGGAACGCCGGAAGACCTGATTATGGGAGGAGCGTTTGAGACGTTCTTCAGTAAGGAAGGAATCGTGTTTGATCCGAATACCGGGAAATTGAATACGGTAGCTCCAACAAAGCTTATTGGGGTTGCGGGGGATTTTATGACTTCTTATTGGGTTGGGAATGCCTTGATCCGGAATGGCTTTAAGCCCTCGTCGGTTAGCGAGGATTATATAAGTGTTTATTGTAATGCTCCGGATAGCCTGCGTATTCAGTTCCCTGCGGAAGAGGGCACGAGAATCGTAGGAAGTGTGTCGGAGATGATCTCAATCATAATTCATAAATCATAAGTTATATATGTCAAATGAGATTACATGGCGGCTGGAAAATGAGAATATAGGCCGTTTGTTGGTACATTATGCGATTCCCGCCGTTATCGGGACCATGGTTAATGCTCTTTATAATATCGTAGATCGTATATTTATCGGACAAGGAGTGGGTGCGCTAGCTATCTCCGGATTGACTTTGACTTTCCCGATACTACTCTTTATGCAGGCATTTGGAATGTTGATCGGTGCGGGAGCCGCTACAAGGGTCTCCATTCATCTAGGCCGTAAGGCGAATGATCTGGCAGATAACGTATTAGGAAACGCTTTCATTTTGACATTCATTATCGGAGCCTTGACGATTATCCCCAGTATGATTTTCTTGGATGATTTGTTAATGTGGTTCGGAGGAAGTGAGCAGACGATACCTTATGCGAAAGACTATTTATATATCGCTATCCCGGGTAATTTGCTGGCTACATTAAGCTTTAGCTTTAATGCCGTGATGCGTGCTTCTGGATATCCGAAAAAGGCGATGTTCACGATGATGATCGGTGCCGTATTGAACGTGATCCTAGACCCGATCTTTATCTTCTGGCTGGATATGGGGATACAGGGTGCCGCTATCGCTACGGTGATCTCCATGGCCGCCGGTGCCGCTTTCGTGATGAGTCATTTTATCAGCAAGGATAGTATTGTACGTTTCCATACGAAATATTTCCGGTTGAAAGGTCCCATTATTTGGAATATATTTACGATCGGCATGTCTCCATTTTCCATGCAGCTGGCGGGCAGTGTGGTTGTGGTGATCATGAACCATGCGTTGAAAGAGAATGGAGGCGATTTGGCGATTGGTGCCAGCGGTATTATTTCCAGTATCGCCATGCTGCTGGTTATGTTGATTATCGGTATCGCCCAAGGGATGCAACCGATTGTCGGGTTTAATCATGGCGCTGGGCATCATGACCGGGTATTGGCTACCTTGCGGTTGTCTATTATAGTATCGACCTTGATTACAGGGGTAGGATGTATCGTCAGTTTATTATTCCCTAGACTGATCGTTAGCGTATTCTCGACGGATGCCGAATTGGTGTCGATTACGGACAATGGATTACGTCTGACGATGCTGGTCTTTTTCGTTGTCGGTTCCCAGATTACGATCAGCCAGTTTTTTCAAAGTATCGGTGTCGCATGGAAAGCGATGTTTCTGAGTCTAAGTCGGCAGGTTTTATTCCTGATACCGGCTATCCTGCTATTTCCTCCGATCTGGGGATTGGATGGCGTTTGGCTAGCGCAACCTTTCTCCGATTTCATTGCGGCGGTAACCGCATGGGGCTTTTTATGGTATCATGTTAAAAACGTGAAAAATAAGGGTTAAAGATGAACTTATGTCGATGTTAATTGTATTTTTATTGTATGTATAAAAGTACTTTTATAGACAAACCTTTAAAAATGAGTTAATATGAAGAAGATTGTATTATTGCTCGCCGTTTTATTATTTGGTGCAGGGTCGATGATGGCACAGCAGGACAAGTCAGCGGAGAAAGCTGCGAAGCAGGCTGAGAAAGAAGCAAAGAAAGCAGAGAAGGCAGCGAAGAAAGCTGCGGAGGAAGCCGAGGCTAACGCATTGTTTGAACAAGCGGTGCAAGCTTTGAAGAATAAGGATTTCGTATTGGAAGCGGATCGTATAGAGTTTAAGCGCGGTAGTTTTGTTTATGTTACTCCGAACACGAACTTCGTTTCGGTGAAGGGTGAGAAGGCTACCATTCAGTTAGCGTTTAATACTCCGGCGGCCGGTCCTAACGGAATAGGAGGTATAACGGTTGATGGAACAACTTCCGGTGTACAGATGAAGACTGACAAAAAAGGAAACGTTATGTACGAGATGAATGTGCAGGGTGTAGCGGTATCCGCTAGGGTTACGTTCCGTATGGCGAAAGGTACGAATAAATGTACTGCCACGGTATCACCTAACTTTAATAGCAACCGTATATCCTTTACGGGAAATCTCTATCCTTCGAGCGAGTCGAATGTGTTCAAGGGACGTTCTATTTAATGTAGATACAAAGAATCGTGAAGGCGGACTTTCTTTCGGGAAGCCCGCCTTTCTGTTTATAAGAAGGATGAGATTGGACTATTTCCAAGCATCATTTTGTACCAGATAAGCTTGGCCGTTCTCATCGTTTCCTGCGGTCTGGATCTCTGTCTCGGGAATCGGGAACATCGTCTTAGAAGCGGTTGGAGCGGATACACCATAGAATTTAGTTAGGTATTGCTTCTCATAATTTATATATGCCGTCAATTCCTTGTTCATATAATCACCTCCCCAACGAACCAGATCGAAAAATCGTTGTCCTTCCATCGCAAGTTCCAGCTTACGTTCCATATGAATCGCCTTGATACAAGTTTCCTTGTTGCTGAATGCGGCGTGACTGGATGGATAAGGTTTCACCAAATAATTGGCGGCAGGCGTTCCGTCTTCCAAATAAATGATATTGTCCGGTTTGGCTGCACGTTCACGGATATCGTTTACTTGCTGCATGGCGGCACTTAATTCTCCGTCGTTCGCTAGGCATTCCGCATATAACAATTTACAATCACGTAGGCATAGATATTGTAAATTCATGGCAGAACCGGGAGCCCAGCCGGATGAATAGGTGGAGCCAGCTAATCCGGCATCCTGTTCCGCTTTGCTATAGACATGCTTTTTGGGTAGGAATACCCCACCGCTGCTTACATTTCGTACCCAATCATTAGCGGGCAATCCCCAATCTTTATAAGGAATCTCCATACGTCCTACGGCGAAATCTAGACGAGGGTCTACGGCGATCGTCTTATCATTCTTAGAGATGTAATCATAATCGGTAACACGTTCTGTCACGGATTTTTTATTTCTGTACTCTCCCTCAAGATAAGGAAGCCCATTTTCGTCTACTTGGAATGAGTTTACCAATTCGTAAGAGGGTTGATAAAATCCGCAACATCCACCGGGGCCTGTGTTATGAGGATAATTCAGTAAAAATCCGTAATTCCCGTTATTATTGGCTCCGACAGAGAATTGTACCTCAAAGATAGACTCTTTCCCATTTTCGGTAGTTGCGTTAAAATTTGCGTCCAGATCATCTTGTAAGGCCAATCTCTCTCCTTTAGGACTTAATCCGTTTGCGATAATATCGGCCAAGATGGGTTTGGCGGCTGCCATATCACCTTGCTGCATCAGTATTTTAGCCTTTAACGCTTTTGCCGCTGTTTTCGTAGGACGTGCCACTTCGGTCTGTTTTTCGGGCAATCCTTCAATGGCCGCTTCTACGTCTGCTAAAATATTAGGATAGATATCCGTACCGTTATGAACTTTCGGATCGTTTTCTTCAGCGGCGATCGTCTCATCGATATAGGGCATGCCGGTCGGTCCGAAAATCTTTACCCCTTCGAACATGAATAGGGCACGTAAGAATTTCAGCTCCGCGGTCCGGTTGGCCTTGGTCGTCTCGTCCATATCTGCCGCTTCTTTCATCACATTGAGCGCTAAGTTGCAACGTTGTGCTCCATAATACGCGTCTTTCCACTTATTCAGTAAATAATCGTTTGTGGCGGTGACAGCATACGTCTCTACGGAGTTCAATACGGATTGGTCATTGGATTCGGAGCCTTTATTGGCGTCACCTCCGTATACACCGCCGAATACCCAGTTGAACATATTGTCATATCCGGTCGGCCGGGTCAAACCGGCATAAGCGTTGACCACCAATAACTCAACCCCTTCTGCGTTTGTTAATGCTTCTTGGTCAATACTGCCTTGAGGAGCTTTATACAGGAAATCTTCACCGCAAGAACTCAAGGTAAATAAAGCAGCTGCGCTTACTATTAATATTTTATGTCTCATACTAGTCGTTTTTATTATAAAATGGATTTAGAAAGTAAAATTCACGCCCAATAAGAACCGCATGGTTGTTGGCCAGCCTCCCATATCGACTCCTCTTTTTAAGTCTACACGTCCGGCTCCATCGTTGTCAGAATCGCTTTGCCGTAAATAAGCGTTGGTAAACTCTGGGTCTAAGCCTGTATATCCGGTGATCGTAAGGATATTCTCGGCTTGTAAATACAGGCGAAGATTCTGGATACCAGCCTTCTTGAGTAATTCCTTAGGCAAGGAATATCCCAATACGAGATTTTTCAGGCGTAAGAAGGAGGCGTCTTCTACGTAATAAGAGCTAGAATAAGCTCCGGAATAGTTATCTTCCATATTCAGCATAGGAAGGATAGCATTACTGTTATCGCCATTCAATGTCCATGATTGATCTCTGAGGCGTGAGGATTTATTACCGTTGAAAGTCCAGAAATCGGTAAAATATTTTGTGTTATTATATAAGTCATTGCCGATAGAGAAGTTCCAGAACATAGTAAAGTCCCAGTTTTTCCATGTTAACGTGGCGTTGAGGCCTCCGGTTAAGTCCGGATGAGGAGAGCCGATAAAGGTCCGGTCGCTATCATCCAATTTGCCGTCTCCGTTCAAGTCCTCGAAACGGAAGCGGCCGACATAAGCGGCAGCGTCTGCCTCTGTGATATCACTTTGTCCAAATGGCTTGGTTGCCATAACATCGGCTACGGACTCATAAAAACCATTTTGCTTCAACCCCCAGAATTCAGACACGGCATGTCCTTTTGTCGTACGGGTTACGTATCCTTCGATACGCGTACCGCTAGCCCATAGAGAATAATCGTCAGCTTCCGCGAGTTTCAAGACCTCATTTTTATAATGGGATAAATTCAAGGATAGATCCCATGCCCAGTCTCCTTTTCGGTCACGGTAATTAAACATGAAGTCGAAACCAGTGTTCTTTATATCTCCGAAGTTGATATAAGGGCTTCCGGATTCTCCGGCCATCGAGGTGTAGGCCGCTTGTATCAACATATTGGATGTCTTCTTCGTATACCATTCGAATGAACCGCTGAATTTACCATTCAGGAAGGTCGCGTCCAGACCCAAGTTGACCATCTTGGTCATTTCCCATTTCGTATCAGTGTTACCGTAGGTACTGAGGCGGAATCCGGTTGTCTCGCTATTGTTCGCTCCGGTCATGTCGTAATTCGTATAGGAGGTGCTGGTCGTGAACAAATTAGCGAAATTAGTCGCGACAGGAATCTCTGAGTTACCCGTGACGCCGTAACCGGCTCGTATCTTTAAGTCGTCCAGCCAATCTCGGCTTGGTTCCATAAATGCCTCCTCTGACATACGCCAACCGGCGGAGATAGAAGGAAAGACTCCGTAACGATTACTTTCCGAGAAACGGGAAACACCGTCCCGGCGGATAATACCAGTTAATAGATACTTATCCTTATATCCATAGTCTGCACGGGCAAACATACCAAATAGCGCGAATTCTCCATTGTAAGTGGAAGAGTTGGTACGTTGGCTATTGTTCTCGCCCATATCCAAGGTGTATGTATTGGTATTGTCTTCGAATAAATAGTTATATCTACGTGCGTTGAGGGATCTGCCTAAACCATCCCGAATAGCCTCTGTTCCCAATAAGATGTTCAAGGAATGGATCTCATTGAATGTCCGGCTGAAAGATAGCGTATTGGTCCAAACCCAACGATAATTGAAGTAATTACTTTCGTAGAAATTATTTTGGCCACCGGACTCGGAGAACTCCGGGTTGTTCTTGGTCATCGAGTAAGAATAATCATTACGATAATCGATACCGAAGTTTGTTTTAAAAGTCAGCCCGGTCCATAGGTCTGCTTCTCCATACACGTTGCCAAATACACGTTGGGTAGTGGCATAATTATCCTTATTTCTTTCACGAATAGCTACAGGATTCTGGAAATTGCCGGTCCCGGCGAATAAGGAGCCTGCATAATTGCCCGCATAGTCATAAACCGGTACATAAGGAGAGGCCCGATAAGTCCATGAGTAGATGTTGGACTCTGTACCTGAGAAGCTAAGTCCGTTGTTTTTGCTAAAACTATAAGTTAGGTTCTCTCCGAATCGCAACCATGGGCGGACGTTATACGATGAATTAGCACGTGCTTGATAGCGTGTGAAATAAGATTCGATAGCGGTACCTTGCTGGTCGAAATAGTTCATGCTCATGGTGTATTGCCCTTTATCGGTACCTCCAGACAAGGACAACTGGTGATTCTGCATCCAACCGAGTTGGCTGATTTCATCCCACCAGTTCGTATCGCCTACGGGCGCATAGACTACGTTGTTCGCTTGATCGTAATCGCTAGGATCGATGGAGGTGCTACCACCGGCGCCGGTTACGGTCATGTAATTGGGTAGATGATTAACCCAAGAGTCGGAAGTGCTTCCGAATTGCTGGTGGTAAGGTAATTCTCCATTGGCGCTGGCTCCTGTTAAGTCCAGATTGTTTTTCGAGGCTTGCCATTCGACATCAATACGGTCATAAGCGTTTAAGACGTCATAGCGTTTACCTGTTTTAGAGAAACCGTAATATCCGTCATAGGTTAATCTCGGCTGTCCCGTTTTTGTCCCTTTCTTGGTCGTGATCAAAATGACGCCATTCGCTGCTTGCGCTCCGTAGATCGCTGCGGAGGAGGCGTCTTTCAATACTTGCATACTCTCGATGTCATTGGGATTGATAGAGCTTAGGTCTTGGTCACGAGTGGATACGCCATCGATAACATACAAAGGTCCGTTGTCATTGATGGAATTAATACCTCGGATGCGTACCATCGTGGCTGAACCGGGAGCACCGGAGGTACCGATGTTTACGCCCGCCGCTTTACCTTGCAACTGTTGTGTGGCGGAAGAACCGGAAGACGCCAATAGCTCTTCAGTATCGATAACCGCTACGGAACCTGTGATGTCCTTTTTCTGTTGGGTACCGTAACCGACAACGACTACCTCGTCTAGATTTTGGGTGTCTTCCTTTAAGGTAATGTTCATGACGTTCCCGCTTGCAGGTGTTTGTTGAGTTACGTACCCGATGTAAGAGATGACCAGAATGGCATCCGGCTCTACTTCTAATACGTATTTACCATCCAGATCGGTGATCGTTCCGTTCGTGGTACCCTTTACGACTACGTTAACACCTAATAGGGGCTCTCCTTTAGCGTCGGTGATCGTACCCGTTATTTTCCGGGATTGTTGCGTAACGGAGGTTTCCGCTTTTAATACGGAACTTTGCGGTATGATAGCACCGCCTGCCAACATAAAGCATAAAGCTAGTCCCAGCCTGCTTCTAAAGATCGCATGTCTGTGTTTCATAATAAAATAGGTTAATAAAGTATAGTAAACTAGGTTCAATATTAAAGTTTGTTTAGAGTCTGAGCAATAAAAGTCAGTGAATGGGCGGATTTATTCTGTGAAATCGTGTTTTTTATCGGTGAACAACTTTTGATAGAATCCGATTGTTTTCTGATGGGGATAAATGAGAAAGGGCACCCGAAAGTGCCCTTTTCCTTAATGTTTACCTATTCTGCCGGTCTGTATGATGAACCGGATTGTTATGGCTTTCACAAGTTCTAACGGTGTAAATGTAAATCAAGGGAAAAACTTAGGAAAATATAATCTGTGAACGAGCGGATTTATTCAACGAACAGGGTTTTTTGTTCGGTAAACTTTCCGTAAGTTCGCGAAATAAAAATTTAACATCTTATAATCATGCAACTATCCATAGATCAAAAAGACATCGATAAATTTCTGATGATAGGCGATAAAGTATTGATTAAGCCTAAGAATCCACAGAGCCAGACGAAGACCGGATTGTATCTGCCTCCCTCGGTTCAACAAGGGGAGAAGATACAAGCGGGTTATATCATAAAGACGGGGCCCGGATATCCGTTGCCTTCTCAATCTGAGGAGCATGAGGTCTGGGAGAAAAAGAAAGGGGAGGAGGTGCAATACTTGCCGCTTCAAGCCCGTGAAGGTGATTTGGCTGTCTATTTGCAGAATGCCGCTTACGAGATCAATTTTAATGACGAGAAGTTCTTGATTGTTCCTCATTCCGCTATTTTGATGTTAGTGCGTGATGAAGGTTTGTTTGAATAAAGCCTTTTGTTAAGGAAAATAGGGCTATATTCACTTTTTTATCTTATTTTTGCCAGCAAAACAAGACAAACTATCAACAGTAGCGATTATAATGAATAAGATTGTAAGTAAAGAACATTTCTCAGCCAACGTGGTGAAGCTGGAAGTCGAGGCTCCTTTGATCGCCCGCTCCCGCAAGGCCGGTCACTTCGTGATCGTGAAGGTTGGCGAAAAAGGCGAACGTATACCTCTTACCATTGCCGGGGCGGATACCGAGAAAGGTACCATCACCTTGGTGATCCAAGCGGTAGGCGGCTCATCCCGTAAGATCTGTGAATTGAACGAGGGTGACTATATCACGGATGTGGTGGGTCCGTTAGGGCAGGCTACCCATATCGAGAAGGTTGGAACGGTTGTTTGTGCCGGTGGTGGCGTAGGTGTCGCTCCGTTGTTGCCGATCGTGGAGGCTTTCCATAAGGCGGGAAACCGTGTGATCGTCGTATTGGCGGCCCGTACCAAGGACTTGGTGATCCTTGAGGAGCAGATGCGCCAAAACTCGGATGAGGTAATTATCATGACCGATGACGGATCATATGGTATGAAAGGCTTGGTGACGAATGGCGTGGAGAGCGTGATCAACCGGGAGAGGGTGGATTTATGCGTTACGATCGGTCCGGCTATTATGATGAAATTCGTTTCCGCTCTTACAAAGAAATACGAGATTCCTACCGTAGCTTCCTTGAATACGATCATGGTGGACGGAACGGGTATGTGTGGTGCTTGCCGTATTACGGTAGGCGGGAAGACCAAGTTCGTTTGTGTGGACGGACCGGAGTTCGATGCTCATCAAGTGGATTTTGATGAGATGATTATGCGTCTCGGCGCTTATAAGGATATAGAGAAGAAATAACGAAACCACGTAATTGAATCATGACAACAGAAGAATTAATCGCTGCTCGTCGTGCCGAACCTTGGCGGGAGGCGCTTCGCAAAAGCAAGAAAAATAAAGAACGTGCGGATATCCCCCGTGTGAAGATGAACGAGTTGGACCCGGAATACCGGAGTCGTACCCGTTTGGAGGAAGTTAACTTAGGCTTGACAAAAGAACAGGCTATGCAAGAGGCCGAGCGCTGTCTGGATTGTCCGAATCCTACTTGTATGCAGGGATGTCCGGTAAATATCAATATACCTACTTTTATCAAGAATATCGAGCGTGGGGAATTCTTGGAGGCCGCTAAGACCTTGAAAGAGACAAGTGCTCTGCCCGCTGTTTGCGGTCGTGTCTGTCCGCAGGAGAAACAATGCGAGAGCAAGTGTATCCATTTGAAAATGAGTAAGGAAGCGGTTGCCATTGGCTACTTGGAGCGTTTCGCCGCTGATTACGAACGTGAGAGCGGTAATATCTCGGTTCCGGAGATTGCGGAGAAGAACGGTATCAAGATTGCCGTGGTAGGTTCCGGTCCTGCCGGATTGTCTTTTGCCGGAGATATGGCGAAGCGTGGATATGATGTGACTGTGTTCGAGGCATTGCATGAGATCGGTGGTGTATTGAAATATGGTATCCCGGAGTTCCGCCTACCGAATAAGATCGTGGACGTGGAGATTGATGGCCTTCGGAAGATGGGCGTACAGTTTGAGAAAGATTGTATCGTGGGCAAGACGATCAGTTATGATGATTTGCATGCGGATGGCTTTAAGGGCGTGTTTGTGGCAAGTGGCGCCGGTCTGCCTAACTTTATGAACATTCCGGGTGAGAACTTTGTGGGCGTGATGTCGTCCAACGAGTATTTGACCCGTGTAAACTTGATGGATGCGGCGAATCCGGAAAGTGATACGCCGGTGCTACAAGGGAAGAAGGTGGCCGTGATCGGAGGTGGCAATACCGCTATGGACTCTGTCCGTACCGCTCGCCGTCTGGGCGCTGAGCGTGCTATGATTGTCTACCGTCGTAGCGAGGAGGAGATGCCTGCCCGTCTGGAAGAGGTGAAACATGCGAAGGAAGAAGGTGTGGAGTTCTTGACGCTTCATAATCCGATTGAATATATAGG
>CDZB01034539.1_pt1 | contig 16636 bp, 18 predicted proteins | sample 554961 | NCBI WGS metagenome assembly CDZB01 (sample SAMEA3182106, study PRJEB8094) | gut metagenome | biome: human; feature: gut; material: Stool; isolation source: human stools | place: Canada | collected 2013-02-26
GATAATTTAGCATACGCTGCCTAATGGCAGCAGTCGGCCCTAGGGCACTCACACCTTAGGATCCCGGCTTCAAACATGTGAGAAACGACATATGCAAAGCTTTGCGCATATGGGCGTAACATGAAGCTACTGAAATGCTCAGGGTGTTTATTCCCGGGGCGCGGAGGGAATGTCAAAGAATAAACTACACTCGTAGAAGGACAGGGAATAGGCTTTTGGACACGGGTTCGACTCCCGTCTACTCCACCAAATAGTGCAAATCCGAACTCATTCTTTTTCGTGAAGCACTGTGTCGGATTTGTTTTCATAGTAGAGGACGTAGGTTAAACTGCGTCCTCTTTTTTAGGTGTCTCGTAAGTAAGAGCCTGTTTGGAATCTCCAATGCCAGCAGTGGTCGGGTCAGTCACGATACCGAGAATCGTGAGGACTGCGAACAGAGCATTGACAACAGCCAACAGCTTGTCCCCCAGCTCACCCAAATCGAGGGTGTAACCGAAGACAGCGGCAATCACCTGTACCAGCAGAAGCACCGCCGGAATCAGAGCAATCCAAAAGCTCTTGTTTTTTACACGCACTTTCCAGTTAATCATGTTGATTTCCTCCTTAAATTTGATATTTGAAGTAGTTAAAGTAGCTGTTCTTGGCTTTTTTTCGTATAACTTCCTCTATATACACGCATATATAGCAAAAGTTTACGCAAAAACCGATTTTCAACTACTTTTACTACTTGGGTTAAAACAGCTTATTGACCTCGGACTGTACTTCGCTCGGGTCATAACCAGCCTGTTTCAGACGATTTACACGGTCTGCGCCGTTGCCCCACGAAGACCAGCGAGCGTCAGAGCAAGTACCATTGTAGATTTCCTTGGCGATTTCAGCCGCAGATTTCTTCGCAGTACCAGCCGCAGTGCCGGACTTGGTAGTGATAAAAGCGTCATAGCCAGCGGCTTTCAGCTTCGCCATCATGTTTTCGGCATTGGACTTCTGACTGTAAGCACCGACCTGTACCTTGTACAGATTGCCCATCTGCACGATGTAGGTATCGAAGCCAGCGGCTTTCAGTTTTGCCGCCCATGCGTCAGCATTGGAACGCTTCGAGAACGCCCCTGTCTGCACTCTGTACAGCGTTTTACCGTCAGAGGGTACATCTACCTTACCAGTGTCGGTAGAGCCGCCTGTGAGACGCTTAGTGGCCTCTGCGGCAAGGCTGCCGAGACGGTTGTACAACCAGTCTCCCGGGCAAGATTTGTTGGCGAACCATCTATGTACCGTCAGTACCATTTCATCGGACTTCGGCGCATAGGCGAGGGTCTTATTCTTATCACCCAGCCACAAGAGCTTGCTCTTGCCGTTACGCTGACAAATATCAACGCACAGGTTTACGAGGGACGCATACACAGCGTTATTGAACGCATACGGAGCTGTCTTGTCAGACGCACACTCGATAGTGACTGCTCGCTGGTCGTTCTCACGACTGGAAGAACACCACGAACGATTTTTCTCCTCAACGCTCATGGAGATACGACCGTCAGTACCGATACCGTAGTTGCAACTCGCCTGTCGAGAGGTGCTGATAAAACAGCCACAGATACTCTCTGCGGAGAGCTGACCTACTACACAATGCGGCGTGATACGGTCAATGGAATGGGTTCTCTGCCCGGAATGGTTCGGGGAGAGCTTGGTGTAGACCACCAAAGGACTGTTGCTCATTTTTGTTTCCTCCTTCTTGTCATAATCGGTTAAATGCCATGTCTCAATAACACGCATGAGGTTGTCCACATACTTGTGAGACGTAGCATAGCCATCGGCTTTGATATTCTCAAGGTATTTCCGAGGGTCGGTAACGCCTTTGAGATTTTTATAGTTCGGAATGTTGATGAAATCGAAGTAGCCGATAACTCCGTTTTCCATATCCTTGAACTTACACCACTGCATAGCAGAACTGGTGTAACTGCCGTCTGCGTTCTGCTCACTTCCTACCATGTGATAGATACCGATACAGGTCTTACAACGACCTTCCCGGTATTTCAGACCAAAGTAGTTATGAGCGTTTACAGCCAGCTCGGAAGTGCCGTAGCCACTTTCCAACACCGCTTGAGCGATGATAGGTGACACGACCTCGATTCCGTATACCGGGGCGTACTTCTTGATATACGCCGCAACGGTTTTGACAAAATCTGAATGGTTCATCGGGTATCACCCCTTTCATACCCACCATCGTTTTCTTGGCTTATCGTGGTAGATTTCTTCTTCCTCGTATCGGTCAAGTCGGTGGTGTGCGGATTTCGTAGACTGCTCAACCATCACGACACGCTCGGACAGGTCGTTGACCTTTACCTTAACGTCTGTGATTTCCTTGCGGATTTCTTTCGTATCATCACTGATAGAATCCAGCTTTTGAGACAGAATAGCGTCAATCTGTGCTTTCTTGCTCACCTCGTCATTATTGGCTCGACTATTGCTCTTGAAAGCAAAGTACACGGCGGCAACAACGGAGACGAAGGTAAGAATCTGATTGAACTCAATGTTCACATTTCTTGTCCTCCTCTTTTAGAATGTGAGGGAGAGCCGGGAGCGACCCTCCCTCATGCCGCCTTATTCAGTGATAAGGTCTTCCAGCTCAAGGTCAATGAGCATTTCCTTTACCTGTTCCTTGAGAACAGCTGGAACGCTTGCGTAAGTACGCTTACCCTTGACAATGAGTGCCACATAGATAACAGCCATGTTTTTCACCTCCTTCCTGTTGAGCCATAGCAAAATGCGCCACAGCATGATTATTCCTCCAACAGCTTCTTGACTTCCTCTCGGAGCTGTTCGGGTACATCGTTAATGGTCTTGAGACCTTTGCGAATCAGTGCAACGTAAATCTTAGCCATAGTTAGTTACCTCCTAAAACCATTTCATATACTTCCGCAAGTGCCACCTGTACATCGGTGATACTATTAGAGGTTGCGTTGAGAGCGGCTACCAGCTTCTCCTCCTTGGTCTTCTCACGGAACGCAAGATAGAAAGTGCCGTCAGCCCATTCCATCTGCTGAATAAAGACCATATCAGTGTAGGTAGTCTCGGTCTCTCCATCGGAGACCTTCATGGTAGAGAGATTATCCTTGAAAATAGTCTCGTCCACCTTTTCTTTGCTGACATAGTTCGTGCCGTTCATATCCAGCCCGGTCAGCTTTTTGCCATTGGCAAGGGTGATAGTGTACATTTCGTTACCTCCTTTAATTGATTGAATAGGGTGTCCATGTTACTTCGTTGTTTCTTACTCATTATTTTGTAATGATTCTTAAACCAACTCTTATAGAAGTCCGTAAACTCCTTTTCTGTTAGCTTCGGAGCGAGTTTCTTCATTTTCCGTCTCATTGCGGTAAGCCGTTTGGGATTGATTTTCTGAATCACCCTCCCGGTGTCCGTTAGAGAGTATTGAACTTGAAGAAATCGCCAATGCTCGGAGAGCTTACAGATTCTCGTCTTCCGGGTATTGACCGTGATTCCGAGTTCGTTCGCTATCTCGATAATGTCCTCAAGAAGCTCCTGTAAGAACTCTTTGCTCTCGTGAATAGCATAACTATCGTCCATGTAGCCAGCGTAGAATTTCACACCACGAACGATTTTGACATAGTTATCAATTCGTATTCGGTAAGAGATTCCGGCGGTCTGTGCCGCTTGGTCTCCGATATTGAGGTGCTTTCCCATGAACTTTTCGCCTGTGAACAGCTTCGGGTTCATATACTGATAGAGGAGAGAATCAAACAACTTGTCGAGACAGTGTTCATATTCTTCATCACTCATGTACGATACATCAACCCTTGAGCGTTCTACGGTCTTCCGCAGAAGCCATAGGGCGTGTTCATCATCGACATACTGCTCAAACAACTTCAACAACACATCATGTCTGATATTGTCGTAGTATTTTGAGAAGTCTATCAGAAGAATGTACCCTTCGTTACTACCATGCTGTGCATAATATTTCCGAAGGTGGGTGAGCAACCTCTTACGAGTGAAAGCGATACCTTTTCCGACAACGCTTGCTCCATTGTCATAAATGAGGTGTGGTTCAATCAGAGGATTCAAAACCTCGTCACAGAGAGCGTGTTTCACGATTCTGTCTTGAACCTGTTCGCCTGTAATACGCCGGAGCTTTCCTCGTTCATGCAAGGTGAAGTTTGTAGTTGGTAAGAACTCATACTCCATGTTCTCAAGGTCTCGTTGCATTTTCGATAACTCCAACAGATAGGTCATGTTAAACCTCTGTACCTGTGGTTTCCAATCACTACCTTTCATTGCTTTAGCTTTACTTTCGTAAAGAACATTTCCATCAAATATCTTGCGCTGATAACCTCGGCTATCGTAATAGGAGATGTCGCATTTAGTATTTACCATACGGAAGGATAATCTCTCCTTTCTCTGTCTGTGAAACGCTCGATAGGCTACTCAATCACAGAATCGAAATCCGGGCGAACGCCATTAGAATTGGAAGCGTTGTTGTAGTTCGCATTACCGTTGTTGTTGACATTGGCGAAATTGGAAGCGGAATCAGAGATTACCCTCTTGGAGAGCCGACTTGAACTTGTTGTCAGACTTTCTCCAACCTTTAAGAAGATTTATTTCGGTCTGTATCATTTCAGCGAAACGAAGGTACTTGTTCACATCGACAGGAAGGGTCTCGATAGCATACTGCAATTCCTGTGTGAGCCTATAACACTGTCCGACTGCTCGGTCTTGGTGAACTCTACGCTCAATCAGTTCTTCCCGGTAGGTTGGGTAAATGCTGTTTGCAACATATACCTCCTCGGTGATATTACGCAGACAATCAACAATCACTTTTCGCTCGTCTGCGATGAACCATTCTGCAAACGCAGTGTTCTTTTCCATGAGCTTTTCATATCGGACTTTTTCATCGGGTGATAACTCCTCATACGGTCTGCCGCCGAAGGTTGTTTCAACTTTCTTCACGGCTTTGTCGAGGTCGTACCCGAAATCACGGAGCAGTAAATCCGTGACCTCCTTACGCATTTTGTTGAGGTGGTGAAATACCTCAAACTGTGACGGTTTTCGTTTCGATTTCAATACAGACACTTGTTAATAAACCTCCTTGTGCGCCCCACAAGGGGGCGCAGATTTAAGATATACAGAAAGCCGGGCGAACGCCATAAGAATGGGAAGCGTCGGTGCAGTCCGCAAGACCGGTGTGGGAGACAGGGGCGAAATGGGAAGCGGTAATAACGTCCCTCAACCACCAGTTATTTCTGTTGCAAATACGGCTCGGCTCGTGCTGGAACAGCGGCAACTGGGATTTCTCGACACGGTAGTTAGCCGGGACATTGCTACCGTCAGAAACAGGGGAGAAAATACCACTGCCGTAGACCATCTGCTCGCACATAAGGTCAACTTCGGAATCGCACCATGCGCCGCCGGAAGCACGACCATTCGCAACAGCGTTCGTCAGATAGATTCTGTGTTTCAGAACATGACCGCTGAACGCACTCTTGATAGTGGTCTTAGCCTGTTCGAGATTGCTCTTGTACATATCCGAGCCGACATAGCCGCCAGCCGTAGTATTTGCCGCACCGCTTTCCCAACCGCCGGAGCTGGTGTTGTGCATTTGTGCGTTGTACAGGCAAGTGTCCGGCACGATAACTACATGGTGGGTAGTACAGTTTGTATCACCACTGTTGAGGTAGTAATCGAACGCCGCAATACGATAGTTGACACCGCCGATAGTCCAGTAGTCACCGATGTATAAATCATCGAATGTACCAGCCTTGATAGCGGCATACTGGGCGGTAGTTACTGTGTTTCCGAGGTATTTACCTCTGTAAATTGCGTTGTGCGCCCCGGCGTTGTTAAAGAGCAGAGGAGCGATTTTCGCTTCCGTACCTTCAACCGCCTTGGCTCTGAAATTGGCAAAGGTGATTTTCTTCAAGCCTGTGCCATCGTGAATCGGAATCAGACACGAATCGGTCGGTGTGGTGAACGCCGTGAGTTCCGTCACTTTCTTGGTTTCAATACTGATTGCACTCATTTTTATTCCTCCTTATATTTCCAATCTGCCACGATTGCATTACCCAAATCGTCAGCAAGAAGCGTAGTACCAGTGTTGTCAATCGCAACAGGTACAGTGAAAAGGTTCTTCAAGGTCATGTGTTCCAGTGCCGCCAAACGTTCGTCTACTTCGGTAATCTGATTTTGCAGACTTCCGGCAATATCTTCGTTCAGCTTACCTTTGATACCAGCAAACCATGTGTTAAATGCCGCAGTCTGCTCGCCCTCGTAGGTAGTCATGTGTTCCTCATAGGTCTTTTCGATTTGTGCCAAAGACGAATCGCCCTGTGCCTTGAGGTTGACGAAATACTGGGTCAGCTCTTGATAAGAACTATCACCCGAGCTTTTGAAAAGCTCCTTCTGCGTGGTGAAGTAGGTCTGAAACTCCTCATACAAGTTCGTGCCGTTTTCCAGCATAGACATGATGTAGTTCAGAGATTCGTTCATACGGTTAGCGTCTTTCGCACCGAAGAAGGATTTCTCCTTATTGGTGTAGGTCGTAACATCGTTGAACGATACCGTACCATCGGAGTTATCGACCTGTGTGTATCTTTTCAGACCACTCCAAACAGCGTCCGTATAATCAGTAGGAAGTAATTTCCACGCCATTTATAACCCTCCCTTCATACCAAAATTCCATGTGAATGTCCTCCTTCCCTCACTCTCATTGGTGAGCCTGTCGTAAAGGTCAAGGATTGCTCCCTCCAAACGATTGAGTTCTTTGAAATCCATCGTATTACCATTGGCGGCATAGGTAGGAGCAGTGCCGTAAGACCTCTTGAGACTGTGGGTATTGATGGTAACGAGGTTCGCTTCCAGTGCATTGATTTCATCAGCATAGAAGTAGTCCTTTACGGTCTTATCGCTTCCGACAGACTGAATAGCGAACTCGTCATACATCTTGATAGCCAACTCACGGAGGTATTCGAGGTTGTTCTTAATTCGATTGAAGTCCACGGCGTTGAATCTGTCCCCGGTGTAAACACCATCGACAGTCTCACCGTTCCAATCGGTTTTCGGTGTAGACCACGACATTTTAACCTCCAATCCTTCGGGCGGTTACTCGACCCGAAAATGCTTGCTTGAAATTGACAGTGTGACGGTAGATATTTACCCTCATACCATCGTGGAACTCGTTTTCTTGATACACAATGTCGGTAGCGTCCAGCTCGGGATTTCCTCGAGTATCGTATTCGTACTCGATTCCGGCTGTGTAGTAATCAGCCAGCCATGCGGCAAGCTCATTCGCCATCGTGGTATTACTTATCATAGGATTCTTCCACTTGACTGTCTTACCACGAGCATTGAGAGACACCGTAGCGTACTTCTCAACGATTTTGTACCGATAGCCCTGTACCTCGAGCTTAAACGAGCCAGTGACATTGAATTTGATGGTAACGAAGTAGTTACTCCATGCCACTACGGTTGCCTTACCTTCGACTTCATCGAGCTTCACCTTATAACCATAGGAAGGGTCTTGAATGTAATAAGTCTCGACCTCACCAGCGACTACATCTATGTCCTCATAGACAAGGTTTTCTTCTCGATTATTCTCTTGGTAGGTGTAACATGGGACGATAACCTCTTTGATAAGCTCCTGTTTGATAGCTTTCGGGGAGGAGGTCATGTCCCGGCGATTCATGGTGAAATCCACAACATCGCTCAAACTGAAATAGTTCAGCACGATACGGTTGTACGGTTCTGCGGTTTTGGTGAACTCAATCTTCATCACATCGAAATCATCGAAATCACGAAGAATAATCGAAGTAGTGTTGATTTCGTCTTTTTCAACCGGGTATTCATTTACAGGCTCACCACCCTTATACGTTCTGATTGTGAACGCCGCCGGGAGAGCTGTACCGAAGACCAGCTTCAAACCGTAATAAGCTCGAATCGCTTCCATCGTGATAGTAACGACAGGATTCTTTGTGAATGTTCCGTTTGCCCCGGAGATTTCCTTCGAGATATACCCGGTTGTCAGAGCCGCCTTGCCGTTTCTCGGAAGGAAGAACATCGTCCCATCGGTAGGGGTATAATTCCCGGCGAGGGTTGCGTATTCAACCTTCGATGTGTCCGTCAGCACGTTTGCGGCATTGGAGTAGGTCTCCTCGCCGTTGGTTGCGATGGAAGCACTCGGCATGAAATTCGACTTGATTTGAACCTTGCCGTCTCGAGACTGGGTGAGAACACATCGACAGGCATTTGCGATAATCTGCAATGCTTCTTTGTATTTCACTCTCGGAATCGGGTTGTTAGAGTAGAGCTTCTTCAAACGTGGGTCGATATAATACTCGGAAATCCCAGCGTCCTTCAAAATCTCCTCTGCCAGTGCGTAGTAGCTTTTACCAGCGGCACTATACAGACCCCTCACATACTCGCCGTCCATATTACGGAAAATGTCTTGACAACGGATTGTAGCCGTGTTATCGTCACTTTCCCATTCAGAACACCACAGGTGGTTTCCTTGAATCCACTCGATAGTGTCAGAACCCGGGGTCTGATAACCGTACATAATATCCATTTCCTGTCCTGTCTCGAGGTAGTTGATAGCCGAGTTCGGGTTATCCACATTGAAGTAGTGGTCGTAGTTTTTCAACGTTACCGAAAAATCGAACTGCGGAACATCAGCCCCGATAGGGGAAACGTAACTGTCAAGAGCAGAACTCATAACAGAATCGTTGTAATACACAAGTCCGTAACCGAACATGATAGAGTAGATACGCAAACGGCTTTGAGGATTCTTCATCTTGTAGAACACCAGCTTGATATAGGTTGTATTTTCCAATACTTCCTCGGTACTCCACTTTGATTTTGTATTTCCTCTAAACTCAATGGTCTGCCCGGTACTTCCGACAATATCGAAATCAACCGGGTAATTCTCACCGAAGTTAATCGTGAGACCCTTTAAATCCGTTGCGATTGTGTTCAAGCTGATAATCACTTCACATCGAGCTTCGGAAACCAGCTTGTCCGAGACAATCCCGGTATCATAGTATCTCCCTCCCTCGGTAGCCCGAGGGAGAAAGAACATAGAGCCATCTACTTTCGTGAACTCCTCCTCGAGAGTGGCATAGACCGTATCGTCAATATGCTCTCCGAAGATATTGTCCTTGTTCGAGTAGTAGGCATAACTGCCATTATCGACCGTAGCTTTCGCCTGTGCTTCTTGGTTCACAAGTCCGAAAGAAATCATAATGTATGCTCTCTCACGGAGAGAGGACTTCATGCTTTCCTTGTATGCTTTCGATACTTTCTGCATAAGACCCCTCCTTTACTCGCCAGTGTCGATAAGATTTACCTTGCAATTCCGATAATGCGTTGGAGTACCGTCTTCTGTCACCCAGTAGGGTTCTCCTGTACGGTCTCCGCAGTACATTCTTACGGTTTTGCGTTTGTTTGTTACCGGGTCATTAAATTCGACATAGACGAAGAAATTGCTCAAGATAGAGAGAATCCGTTCCCATTGAGCCGCAGTGAGCCACGCCCACTCAAGCCCATCTATCTTGTACTGGTCTCGTCCAACTCTTTGACCCACAACAGCACCGTTAGCGTCTCGTCCGCTGTCAACCACGGTGGTTACGACCACGCTCACACCTCGTTTACAAGGTGGTAGCTCATAACCATTTATCGCTAAATATGCCATCGCTACACACCTCCTTTACTCGGTGAAGCTGAAACCGTTCGCTTCCTTCTGCGTGGTAACAGCGTCATTGATTGTACGGTTGCCGACCTTTACGATGGTCTGTTCCTTCTTGTCTGCCTGTCTCTTGGTATCGGTAGCGATTTCCTTGAGAGTAGGTTCGACATACTCGTGGTAGAACTCACGCATATTGCGAGACCACGAATCATCGGAATATGCACCGTCATAGGATTTCTTGGAATCTTCGTACACCGTCTGTGCCAGCGAGTTATAAGGGTCATAACCGCTTGCCGAAGCCAGCACAAGGTTGTCATTGATTCCGGCGGTACTTACGACAACGGCATTGATAATACCGTTCGCACAAGTCACAATGTCTCGAGACATGGACTGCCAGTACCCGGAGAACTGAGCCATACCGCTCACGATGGAGCTGTGCATGACAGAAGCAAGCTGGAATCGGTTCAGCACTTCGGTAGTACCATTTACATGACCCACCAGCTCTGCGCCGCTCTCACCAGCAACGAACATAGAGCCATGCGCCCGGTTCGTGCCGCCAGCATATTTCGGCATTGCTTTCCACATATTCGGAGTGATGATACCGCCGGAAGCGAACATCTTCACGCCGCCGTTTGCACCAACGATACCGCCGTTCGCCAGTCCGAAAAACTTCTTAATAGAAGTCCAGCCGGATTTGAAAAGCGAGATACCGACAGATACCGAAGTACCAACGAAGCTCGAGATAGAACTCCAACCGTTTTTCCATAGAGAGATACCGACACCTACGGTGTGACTACCAATCCAGTTCTTAATTGTTGTCCACCCGGACTTGAAAAGCGAAATACCTTGAGCGATAACAGGAAGACTACCAATCCAGTTCTTTACGGTAGACCAGCCGGATTTCAGCAACGAGATTCCTTGCGAAAGCGTAGGAATGTTACCAATCCAGTTTTTAACCGTAGTCCAACCCGACTTGAGTAAGCTGATACCTTGAGAAAGAACCGGGATATTTCCAATCCAATTCTTAACCGTAGTCCAACCACTCTTGATAAGGCTGATTGCTTGGGACAGAGTAGGAATGTTACCAATCCAACCCTTTACTGTCTGCCAACCGCTCTTAATGAGATTGATTGCTTGGGACAGGGTAGGAATATTGCCGACCCAGTTTTTAACCGTTGTCCAGCCGGATTTCAGCAACGAGATTCCTTGACTGACAACCGGGATATTACCGACCCACTCTCTTACAGAGTTCCAGCCGGATTTCGCAAGACTTACTGCTTGCGATACTCCCGGGATATTGCCAATCCAGCCCTTGACCGTCTGCCAGCCACTCTTTGCGAGTGCGACAGCTTGGTCTACGGTAGGAATGTTGCCTATCCAGTTTTTCACGGTAGACCAGCCGGATTTCAGAAGCCCGACACCCTGTTTCACAGCCGGAATGTTACCAATCCAGTTCTTCACAGAAGACCAGCCATCTTTTACGAGCTTTACGCCAGTTTCAAGAGATAGACCGTCTTTCGTCTTGTCAGACCACCAACCCTTTACGTTGTCCCACCATTCCGAAGCATTGTTTTTTACTTCGGCAAGGAATTGAACAGGCTTGCTGTTCTTAACCTTCTTTTTGAATTTGTTCCACTCGTCAGATATATTTCCGAGAGCTTCCTTAATTCCGCTCACCATCGAACCCCAGCTAACAGGTTTTCCAGTAGCGAAGTCTTTGACCCCATCTGCAATGAGAGCAAGACCGAGAGGAATACCAACACCTGTCAGACACAGCATGAGACCGATAGCGAGTTTGCCGAGAGAACCAGCCATTGATTTAATCTTGGTAAAAACTCCCTTGATTTTTTCTTTGATGGTTTCCCAGTTAATAGCTACTGCTGTACCGAGAGCCGCCGCACCCGATAATATCAATCCAACACCGAGAGGAATACCAACCCCGGTGAAGCACAGGATAATACCGATTGCAAGAGCCGCCGCCCCAGCGATAGCAAGTATTTTAGTAGTTACGCCCTTTAGCTTGTTTGTCAAAGTGTCCCAGTTAAGAGCCACAGCCGTACCGAGAGCCGCCGCACCAGCGAGGATAAGACCTACGCCGAGAGGAGTTGCAACTCCTGTGAAAGCGAGAATCATACCTATGGCAATGGAAGCCGCCCCAGCAATGAGAAGAATCTTCGTAGTAACCTTTCTGATATTGTCCGGCATACTATTCCAATTCAAACCGACCGTTGCGGCAAGACCGACAGCACCAGCGGCAATCATCGCAATACCCAGCCCGGTTGCAACTCCTGTCAGAGCGAGGATTGCACCGACACCGATTAAAGCACCGCTCACGATAGCCACAATGCTTAGTACGGATTCTTGAACATCACCTGTTAAGGAGTTCCAGTTCAAAGCTACTGCCGAAGCGACAGAAACCGCACCAGCGGCAATCATCGCAACACCGAGAGGAACGTTTACACCAGTCAGAGCGAGAATTGCACCGAATGTCAGTAATGCACCTCCAACAATGGTTTCGAGCATACCGATTGTCCTACGGAGAGGGTCAGACATCGAATCCCAGTTAAGACCGATTGCTGTAACCATGCCGACAGCACCAGCCGCCATCAATGCGATACCGAGAGGAACATCAACGCCAGTAAAGGCGAACAATGCACCCATAGCCAGCAACGCACCGCTCACGATTGCCGTGAGAATGGACAGAGCGTTCGACAGGTCTCCATTGAGGAACTTCCAGTTAATTACAGCCGCAGTACCGAGAGCCGCCGCACCAGCCACCATGAGACCAGCACCGAGCGGTACGTTGACACCCGAAAATACAAGGAAAGCACCGATAGCCAACAGGAAGCCACCCAACACCCCGGTAACGAGGGTGAGTACCTTCGCCAACCGTTCCGACATTCCGTTCCAGTTCGCCATTACCGTAGCCGCCAAACCGACAGCACCAACAGCCATAAGACCGAGACCGAGAGGAATGTTCGCACCTGTGACAACGAGGATAGTACCGATTGCCAGTAAGAATCCGCTGATAACAGCCGTGATTTCCCACATAGCGTCCTTAATCATCTGAACGATTTCGTCAACCTTGGAAGTGATTGCGTCACCGAGGAAATCGTAGGTAGGAAGGTCAATGCCTAAATCTCCACCACCGATACCAGCACCCGAGCCGCTACCGCTTCCGCTGGAACTATCGTCTTTAGACAGGACGTTCAGCTCGTCAATACCGAGCAGAGCATTTTTCAGCTTCTTAGCCGCTTTCCCGGCTTTACCCAGTCCATCGGAAGCGTCCCCGGCGTTGTCAGCCAAATCGCCAACCGCAGAAGCACCAGCAGAAATGCCGGAATAATCTACCTCCGGGAGTTTGAATCCGAACAGACTTGCGATAGAGTTTGCCAGCATACGGACAATCTTCGCCAAAGCGATTGCATACGGTAATACTGCGTTCAGAGCCGGGATAAAGATATTACCCAAAGCTCTTGCACACTGCGTAACCTGTGCCTGTAAAACACGAAGCTGGTTAGCCGGAGCGTTCAGAGTACGAGCCATATCACCTTGAGCGGTAGTTACCTGTGTCATAATTGCGTAGTAACGCAACTGCGACTTTTCAGCCTGTGTCATAGCAGAGACCTTTTTCTCGATACCGAGAGCAAGAGCTTCCTCTTGCAGTCTTGCAACAGACAGGTCGTAACCCAGTCTACGAAGCGGCTCAAGCTCACCAGCAATGCCGGACTGTAACTTCTGCATTGCGTCCTCGAACGAAATGTTAAAGAACGAAGAAATGTCGTAGCCGAGCTGTGTGAGGTTCTTGGACATAAGGTACGCTTTATCGCTCGCCACACCGAAACCTGTAATGATGGTGTTGAACACACCTTGATTTCGCATGAACTCGCCCGGGTCGATACCGAGAGCTTCACTGACTGCTTCTGCGTATTTCTGTGCTTCCTCTGCATATTCACCCATAGAAGCGGTAAACAGGTTCAAATCCTCAATGTACTGGTTGGACTGTGTTATCCACGAAGCGATTACTCTCGCACCAGTACGAACAACACCCATAGCCATTTTGATTTTGGCATACAGATTCATGTAACTATTTGCCGCCTTATTGTTTTCTTGCGAGATTCTGTTCGTGACGGTGATAGCTCTCTGAATGTTCGTAGGAAGACGATTGAACGCCGCAGTCACAGCATTGAGCTGATTTGTCAGCGGAGCAAGAGCCGTAGACAACTGCTGAATCTGACTGGTGAACTTAGTCATATCCATGTTGTCGAGGGTGTCTGCCAGCTTCGGTAACTTATTGAGCGCATTGATAGTGGACTTTAGCCCGGAAGCGTTCAAATTGTTCAACGGTTGAAGTGCTGTACCCAGCTTCTCCATAGCACTGAAATCTACACCAGTGAGGGAAGCGGCGGCACTGCCAATATTTTGAAGCTGATTTCCGATGGAAGACGAAATTTTGAGACTGCCGAGACCTTTCAGCTTTTCCAAACTGGAAGCGAGCTTGTCAATCTTGTCTGCCCCGGAACTATCCATGCTTTTAAGGGCGGTATCGAGATTGCGTACTTGATTTGCAACGCTTGTTAATCCGACACCGCCCCTAACTGCATTTTTGAGTTTGGACAAAGAAGCGGAAAGAGCGTCTATACCAGCGACAGCCGAGGTGGAACTCGACTGAACTTCCAATTCGAGTTGTTCGATTGTAGTAGGCATAAAACTCACTTCCTTTCTTGTAACTGCTTATTTGCCTGTACCATATACGCTTGCATATAGCGCAGACCCTTTTCAGACTTAGCCTTTTCCTTCTTGAGTTCTGCTTCCTCCACCGTCTTTTTATTGATGGGATATGCTTCTTCAACATAAGGTTGGGCTTTAGTTCCCTTTTTGGCGAAAGCACGAAGAATCGGAGACAGACGAGAAATAGCGTCATAGATGTACATACCCTGTAACCACATTTCTTGATTGACCCTCTCTTTGCGAAGCTCCTCCGCTTTGCGGTAGGACTTCACGAGAGTGGAATCTCTATCCCAGTATTGTTCTTCCGTCATGCCTATTGATAAGTAATAGGGGAACTTTGCGAGAAAAATCTCCGAATAAGAAGGGGGAGCAGAGCGATTCTCACGCTCGCTCCCCTTGTTAGCGGATTCATCTGTCAACAGCGAATCACTTACCAACTCGCTGTCCAGCTTACGTTTCCCTCGGATTCCTCGGGTTCTTCGACCAGTGCCATAATCGGCTCGTTGTACATTTCTGCCAGCTTACCGATAAGCTCCTCCTTGTTCGTCATGTGGGAGAAGATTTCGTTGATAACTTCCTTCTTCTCGAAACGATGATGTGCGAGGAACGCACCTTCAAACAGTGCCGGGAGAGTAGACATAGGCTTGTTCTCGACCTCTGCCGCAACGAAGCCCTTCTTCTCCATTTCCGTAACCGTTCTGCGAGTGAACTCAAGGACATATTCTTTATCCTTGAAAGTGAATTTCAACTGCTTTGCCATGATGATTTATCCTCCTTATTTTTCCTTACTCTGCGTCCATGCTGATAACAGTAGACGGAGCGATAGTGATAGTCATTTCGACAACCTCATTCGTGCCGCCGCCGTTAGCATAAACAGACAGAGAGCCTTTGAACTTGAACTTACCGCTGTCACCAGTAGGAGTGACGGTATCGCCAGCTTCCGTACCACCGAACCAAACGGCGAACTCCTTCTCTGTACCTTCCAGTGCTTTCAGCTTCTTGTACTCCTCGAGAGTATAGTTCGCAGTGAACTCAAGAGAATCGAGGGACTGAATACCCGGAATGTAAGTCTGCATTTTGTCAGACAGAGTAGTAGTTTCCAGCATTTCCGGCGCACCGCCGAGGTCGGGAAACTCCTTAATGTCAATCAGCTTCTCCCATGCGGAAGTGTTCTTCTGCATAAGAAAAATCTTGTAAGTGCTAATAGCCATGCTTGTTTACCTCCTATAAATAGTTTTGTTTTTAGAGACGATAGCCCTGTATCGAGCCACCATTCTGTAAACCGTTGCGTCTTCCTCGTTGGGAACAGGGTTCATAAGGGTTCGTGTGAAACCGAGTGCTTCCATCTTGGAATCAATGAGAGCGATGATTGCTTTACATTCAGTTTTCTTACCACTCGTTTTATTAGAGTAGACATTGACCTCGTAAAGCACCTGTGCGTGGTTTTCGATACACCCGGAATCTCGAGTGTTTCGATAAACTTGATTGTCTGTCTCAATGAGAGAGACACAAGGGAAGGAAGGTGGAGACTTGACATATTCGCCAGTCATATAGATTTTCGGGTATTTCTTTCGCACCTCTGCGGACACGATACTGAATACCTCTGTCTCAATGTCAATCACCCGAACACCTCCTTTGCGATAGACTGAATATCATTGCAAACGGTGGTGATTGCAAGAGCCATCGGCATACGAGCCGGAGTACCACGAGACAGCTTCAATTCGCCATTTTCGTAGAATCCCCAAACTTCTTTCTTGCCGTTACCCTTACCGAATCCACCGATTGTCATTCCCAGTTCCGCACCGTGAGGGTGAGGGGACGAACCGGGAGAGCCATTATGATAGACACCAGCACCAAACTCAACCCACACAGCGTCTTCACCACTTGCGACAACGACAGTAACCGACCCTCGATTGTCAACCGACACATCGACTTGTGCGTATCGTGGAGAAGTTTGCCCTCCTTTGAGAATAAGCTCGTCAACGATTGCACCGCTGAATCCGCTTTTCGCTTCATCAGCCAGCCGCTCGGCTACTTTCTCTCGGAGGAGTTCTGTTTTTCTAAGGATTTCTTGTTTGTAATCAGCCAGCTCTTTCATAGCTCGGTTGATTTCACTCGTTGACAATCCGAATGAGATAACTTTTCTACCCACTGACAGTCACCTTGCTTATCGCAACCGATACGCTGTTCAAGCTCTTGGCTACCTTCTTGACGATATAATCG
>CDZB01018910.1_pt1 | contig 16477 bp, 11 predicted proteins | sample 554961 | NCBI WGS metagenome assembly CDZB01 (sample SAMEA3182106, study PRJEB8094) | gut metagenome | biome: human; feature: gut; material: Stool; isolation source: human stools | place: Canada | collected 2013-02-26
CACAGGCGGGCTCCGCCCGGCCCCGTATCCCAAACGGATGCCGGACAGAGTCTCCGTGCGGAACGGAGAACCGATCGCCCAAAAAACGGGGAACACGCCACAGGATTGCGGAGAAAAAACAAAATACAGCACGCCAGCCTCTCCCCCGCATGATTGCTCCCGTGCCCGCTCTCCCCGCCCGCTTCTCCCCGGCATTCGCCGCTGTGGTATCCCCAGCGGGGAAGGGGCCTTCCCCGCAATTTTATAGCCATTCCATATGATTATGTGCAGATATCTTGCCCGCACCGGTCCTTTGTTCCGAAAACCGCGGCATCCGGAGGCGTTCCCCTCAGGCCCTGGGCCGCTTTCACGTCCATCCCCCACTTCGCCATAAAGCGGGGCAATTTATCATAATAAAGCGTTATTCCTCCCCAAACACTGATTGCAACGGGCCGAAATATCCTTTAGAAAAGGACAGGCCGCACCTCAGGAAAAGCGGCCAACCCCATCCGGCTGTCCGGTCCCGACGCCGCGTATCGAGCGGTTTCGGGAACTGACGCTACCCGCCGCCAGTTCCGCCGCACGGCTTTATCCCGGCTCCTCCGGGGTTCCCACCGCTCCGTCGTTTTCCCGATTTGGTTGTTGGGGAACTTCCCGACGTTAAGGCCTGAGGAACGCTTTTTCCTCCTTGAAAACGAGAGCATCACATTGAAGCGTCCCGCGAGCCCCGCCGAAAACGGCGCAGGGGCTGCGGGTTGCCCCCCGAGAGAGTTTCCCTTGAGAATCACGATACCGTCTTTTTCTTCACTCCGGCCCGTTCTTCTGGCTGGGTTCCTCCTCGCGCTGCTGTTCGCGGGGTTCCCGCCCCGCAGCGGAGCCGAGGAAATCCTCCGCATCGGCGTGGAAGACGATTATGCGCCCTTCTCCTTTCCCGCCGAGGGCACGCAGGCCGGATTCGACCCGGAGATCGCTGAGGCGTTGTGCAAGGCCATGCGCCGTTCCTGCACGGTCGAGCCCCTTGCTTTCGGCACGCTGCTCGAAAAAATGCGCCGGGGCGAGCTGGACATGATCGTTGCCGGGCTTGCCAAAAACGAACAACGGCTGGCGCATATGGATTTCACCAACAGCTACTACCACTCCCGTTCCATCTATCTGGGGCTTCCGGGCAGCGTGGCCGTCAGCGCCGAAGGCCTGAAAGGGAAACGCGTTGGCGTCCAGGATCATACGCAGCAGGAGATCTTCCTCCGGAGTCACTGGGTCAACGTGGCTGAAATCATCCGTTTTCCTACCTATGGGCAACTGATCGACGCCTTCTGCGCCGGACAGCTGGACGCCATCCTCGTGGACGGGCTGTCCGGGTACGAATTCCTCCAGAGCGAGCGCGGCCAGCCTTTCGCCATACTGGATGATCCCCTCCCGCCCGACGAAGACCTCGCCTATGCCCACATCGGCGTCCGGAAAAACAATTCCGAACTGATCGAGGCGATCAACGAAGCCATCGTCCATATCAAACTGAACGGCGAGTACGACCGCATCGTACGCAAATATTTCCCCTTCAGCATTTATTGAGCGCGTTCATGTACTGCAAGCCTTCCCGAAACGCGGAGCCGAAGCGGAAACGACAACTCGGCATCAACCTTTTCCCCGTGCTCGTCTCAGTGCCCCTGCTGGCGCTGCTGGCCTTCGTCTCTTTTATCTTCACCAATGACCTTCAACGGATCAAAAATCTGGCGCTCTCCACCAGCAACAGCCATCTGCCGCAGATCCTTGCCAAGCAGCAGATGCTCCTCAACGTCGAAAACATGCGCCGCAACATCGCACTGGTGTACAGCGCGTCCGACCCCACCATCAGCCGGAACGCGGGCATCACCGCCCAGGCGCTGATCGCGGAATCGGTCTTTGAGGAGACGTCGGTGGACTTCTCCAGCAAAATGGATGAGATCAGGCCGCAACTCCTCCGTCTCATTGAGCTGAGGCAGCAGAGCTATCTGGCCGAGGATCGGCTCCATCATGCGGAAATCTTTTTTTCGAACGTGCTCGGGCGGCTGCTTATGCGGGCGGGGATGGAATACAGCTATCCCCTCAGGCACAGTGCGCGGCACCTGGACAAGGATTTCTCCAGAAACACGGCCAACAAGCAGGGCCTGCAGGAAAGCCTGCGCCCGCTGATGGACATGTGCGCCAAGGCGGAACAGGCCGAAACCCCTGAACGGACGCTGCTCAAGGACTGCGGGGAATTCCGGACGAACTGGGACGGCATCGTGTCCAATTGGACGCAGCTCGCGAGAGGCCACGTGGAAGCCAAACAGCTCTGGAACACCCTCGACGGCAAACTGCGCGAGCTCAGCGACGCCGTTTCGACCCACGAGGCCGAATGGATTTACCGGAGCATGTCCCACATCAACGAGGAAGTTTCACGCATCAAGGAACTGTTCCCGATCATGGGGACCGCGTTGCTCGCGGGGCTGCTGGCCACGCTGCTGCTCATCCACCTTCAGATCCTCCGCCCCCTGTCCCTGCTCTCTCAGGCGCTGCGGACCATCCGTTCCGGGCACTCCATCTCGGAACTTCCCCGGGTACGCATCCGGGAATTGCAGGACGTACTCGACGTTTTGCCCGACATCAGCCGCCATGTGGACGAACTGAACACCCGTTCCGGCCAGCTCGCGCAGGAACGGGACCAGTATGCTGACCTCAGCTTCCGGGATGCGCTGACCGGCGTATACAACCGCCGGGCGCTTGAGGAAACGATGGAGCGCATCCCGGCGCGCACGCCGCTCGCCCTGCTGATGCTCGACCTCGACTTCTTCAAGAACTACAATGACCGGTTCGGGCATCAGGCCGGGGACGCCGCCCTGAAAGCCGTGGCGCAGGCCACGCAAAAAGCGCTCCTGCGGGATTCGGACAGGATATTCCGGTACGGCGGCGAAGAATTCACCATCATTCTGGCCGGGGCCGGACAGTATTCGGCCATGACCGTGGCACAGCGCATCTTGGAAGAAGTGGCCGCACTGGACCTTGTCCATCCCGATTCCCGGACGGGCAAGCTGACGGTCAGCATCGGCATTGCGCACCGCTCGTTCGGGGAAGATGCGGACATCTGCGAAGTGCTGACCCATGCGGATCAGGCGCTGTATGAAGCCAAGACGTCCGGCAGAAACCGGATCGTCCTTTTCGAGGGATAAGCCCCTTCCGACCAGGCCCCGCCTTCAGGCGTGCTCCGGAACGGCGGAGCTATTGGGCGTCAAAATCGGCCCCGCCCGTGCGCACGGTTTCGGAAGGCTCCATCGCTTCCTTGAGGTCTTTGGACACCTTGAGCTTGATCGTCTTGCGCGGGGGAATGGGCACCGGCTGCCCCGTGTGGGGATTGCGCCCCAGACGGGCCGCGGTTTCCGTCACGGCCAGCGTCCCGATGCCCGGCAGGATCACCGACGTATCTTCAAGCAATTGCCGCCGGACGTACCGCATAACCACGAGCATAACCCGTTCGGCTTCCACAGGGCTCACTTCCAGAGCCTTCGCTATGTGTTGGACAAGATCTTTTTTGGTCGATTTGGAAGCCATTCGCAGCAGCACCTTCTGTCTTGAATCGTTGGGGAGAGAAAGAGTTTTTCTTTCTCTCTTTCTATAGGCGAAGGGAATGTCCGATCAGATTATCCGATCAAAATGGACGATCAAGTTGTCCCTTCACGAGAGTCTACACTGTTTTTACAGCTTTTTTTCCTGTCAGAGTGTCCGGGACATCGCCAAGAAGACTGTCCAGTGTGTGCGGCCATTCTGTCCTGCCTCACAGGCCGCTCACAACACCCTCGGACGGATTGGGTGTCCAGCATGTCCGGACATCCTGCCCTGACACGCTGTCCGGGCCTTCCGGACGGGCTGCCTGTCCATGCGCAACCGCACGCATCCCGGACGGACAGATTATCTGCCCAAAATGTCCATGCTATATATCCGCACAGAATGGACATACAGAATAGCCCTACTGCCCCGCTCCGACGGCGTCCTGGAGCATATAGCTGATCTGCATCCGGCAGGCCTTCTGCACCAGCGGGTTTTCCAACCCCCCGCGCGAACGCAGGACGGCGGGAACCTTCTCCAGGATCTGTGCGGCAAACGGGCCGTCGGGTTCATCGAGCATCTGACGGAACATCGCTTCGACCTCTTTTTCAAGGGCAAGGGCGGCCTCTTCTTCGAGCAGCCTCCGCTCGGCCTCCAATGCCTCGCGTTCCCGGCGCACGGCCTCTTCGCGTTCCCGGCGGCGTAATTCCGCCGGAGAAACATACCCCGTGGGGATACGGTAGGTCCCGTCCTTGGACAGGCAGCGAAAGACCCAATCCACCGGACGCGAAACGGGCTGGCCCTTGCTGTCCACCATCTGGCCGTGTTCCAGCTCGTACTCCGCATACCGGAGGGCATCCGTGAGGGAACCGGGGTCAATGTTCTGCACGGCGAGGAGCTCTTTGATCCGGCGCAGGTGCTTGGCGGTGAAACCGACCTCCATCAGCCTCGGGCACAGCTCGGGCAGCGCCCTCTCCAGCTCATCCGCCGGAGAAGCCGACACGGAAGGGGAAGCGGCACGCGGCGCGCCGAGTGCCTCCTTTTCATCCATAAGAAGCCTGATACGCATCCCGCGCCGATGGACCGTTTTCTCGCACACGCCCGTTTCCGCCCATGTAGCGATGATCCGACGGCAGGTCCGCGCATCGATACCGATGGTCTCCTCAATGATGGGGAGGGTCAGGTCGATGGTTTCTTTCTTGCCGATCCCGTAAAGCCACTTGAAGAGCTTCGTCGGATTGGCCCCATGCACTGGAGCCAGAGGCCTGAGGAGGCTGATCTGCCCTTCTCCGACCCTCTTGGGTTTGCACCGGGCCCCTGCCTGCACGTCAACTTTGGCTGTCCGGCGTGAGCGGCCATTCAGAGCGTCTGATGTGGGCGAACGCAATGTCATCGCAGCGGCCTGGACAGGTACGGCTTCTTCCTGATCATGCTTACGAGAGGCAGACGTCCCCTGCTCCGTGGAAGCCCCCGCCTCTTGTCTGTTCTCCACCGGTAGCTCTGGATTCCGCTCAGGCAGCTCTTCATGGTGAGAGGATCTTTTGTCAGGATATTCTGAGTGTCCATTCTGGACATCCACTTGATAAGGACGTTTCCGTCCATCGGGACGGGAAACAGCCGGAGATACCTTTGAATGTCCATGTAGAGTGTCCACTATCGGCGTCCACGTAGAGGGCGCGCTCAGAGACTCAAGGCTTGAAGTTTCAGAATATTTTACCGTTGCTTCTCGTTGCGAAGGGGAGTGCTGAGACGCCTGAGCGTCCACTTTGACAGTGATATCAGGCTGTCCATTTTGCATGTCCTCAGCTTCTGTCTTCACAGAGACGCCAGATCGTACCTCCGTGGCGAGCCCACTTGCAAGTCCGTTCTGATCGTCCATTTTGGCAGGACACTCAGGAGAATCAATTTGCGCGTCCACAGAGGAGGAGGAGGAGGAGGAGGAGGAGGAGGACACTTCAGGCTGTCCATTCTGCACGTCCACACCATCCGCCTTATGCGAGATTTTCGCGGCGTCAGCCTGCATCTCCTCAAGGACTCTGGCCGCCGCGATGTGATCTGGGCGCTCTGCCAGCTTGGCCGCGACGGATTCCATCAGTTCGTTGAGGCCGCGTCTGCGGGGATGCGTCTGTCCGGGGGTCATCAGAGGCTCCTGTTTACATGCCGAGGGCGGCGAGGATTTCACGGGCGACGGAGCGGAATTTCGCCGCCACCTTACTGCGGGGTGAAGATTGGAACACCGTTTCGGAGAGCATCTCGGAAGATCGGAGCATGGTCGCCTCACTGATATACTCGGTGAGGACCTGTCCGGGATAGCGGTTGTTCAGGATGGTCAGCGAGTGCTTGTCCGCAAGCCGCCGCAAGTCAGCCATATTGTACAGGAACTTAAGCAGGACAAGCCCTTCGTTCAGCTTCGTGCGGCGGATCTGGTTGATAGCATTGATGGTTTTCGTGATACCGTCGAGCGAGAAACGCGATCCCGCACGGATGGGCACAATGATAAAGTCGGAGGCGATCATCGCCATATACACGAAAGCCCCCATTGAAGGCGGGCAGTCGATGAGGGTGATGTCAAACTCTTTGGTCGCATACTCTCTCAGCCGTTCACGGAGGGCGACGATGTATGACTCGTTCTTATAGAATTCGGCTTCGATGAAGGCCATCTCCTCAACGTTCGGGAGGATGCTGCAACCGATCTCTGTGGGATAGATGCAAGATTCAGGTTTGATTTCGGGGGCTTCTTCGTCATAAACCGAGGCAAGCAGCTCGTAAAGCGAAGCACAGCCGGGAGCGAGGTTGAAAAAGGAAGTGGAGTTGCACTGGCTGTCCACATCGACGATCAACACCTTTTTCCCTTGCATGGCCAGGGCATGTGCGAGATTGACGGTGATCGTCGTCTTCCCCACACCACCCTTGTTGTTGACGACCGAAATGATCTTGCCCATCGGAATCTCCTTTTAGTGAACGACTTGGTTTTCAGATAGAATAAAAAACGTTGAAGCACAACATTTTTAGTCTATTTTTTTTCTATATTTCTTTCGATGAATGTTCGCCCTTACGCAGCGGATGGGCTCGCGCATCAAGAGCGGTTCCCTTGATGGATTTTTTGTTTGAGATAAAATCATTTTATTTCAGCATATTACAAATCCATACCTGTTATTTTTCAGACAAGCGGACATACAAAAAAAGAATGCTTGAAGGACGGATGGTTACCCGAAAAAATTCGTATATCAAATATGTTTTTGCGAGTATCCACCCACTCAGGGATACGCCACACGGAAATCATCGGCTGTTATCATATTCCTTTTCCATTGCCTTCAGGGGGGCCATCCTCCCAGCCCTTAGACCGCCCACTCAAAAATCTTTCAGCCCCGGAGCCCGTTGGAGGATAGCGCTTACTCCACGAGCCATGCCTTTATTCACCATAGGGCGAAACACGATTTCAAAAAGATTGAACGATGTCAGCATGGGCCCATCCCTGGACAAAACGAACGTTTCAACGGCGCAGGAAAACAAACTCTACGGCGGAACATCTACCCTCCCCTATTGCACCAGTACCATTGCTGATGCCGACATGCTCCAATGCGTATTCATTTTAGCCCCAAGTTCGTGAGGCCATGACGAACCTGATTATTCCCCACATGTAACCACGTACCCGAGCTTATGGTATTCTTCTCTACGTAGCGTTGTTGCATCCCCTCCTTTCTGCGAGGACTTTCTGAGAGGCCATTTTGAGAGTACATGTTGATCCATTTTTTTGAGTGTCCATTTTGTATGTCCATATTCTTATATTTCAAAAAACACGCAGAGATATTCTGATAGCATATTTATAAGATGAATGTTTTTTCTCATTCTTTAAACATGAAAAAGATGAATTTTTACAGCAAAGTATCCACTCAAAACGGACTATCATAATGGACGCTCAAATGGAGACGCTCATATCATATTGCATTCTTCCAACATACAGGGAGGAACTGCAAATCTTTTGAGTATCCGCTCGTCGCCCTGAAAGCATCCAATATGGACTCCCTTAGTGGACACCCACATTATCCATAAGCCGCCCCATCATCAGGAACGTCCCCCCGCCTCTCCGGTTGGCCACCGTCCTTACAACAATCGGCTATCCTCCACCGGTCACCAAAAGAAGAGGCCTGAGGGACCGTTTTCCCCATATGCTCCTTTCCCCAACCATCGTTCCTCCCTCAGAAACGGAAGGTATCACTACAGGTCCAGAGCTGTTGCTCCCCACCGGAGCATTCCCAATCGCTCTGGCGGAGACAGGCAACCATATATGGTTTGCATGGACATTATGAGTGTCCATTTTGAGTGGGACATATGAGAGTCCTTTTCGAGCGTCTAGTATGGCAGGATATTTTGACCGGAAAAACGGCTATGCATATTTTGATCGGCCATTATGCTCAAACAAACTGTCCGGACAAAACGTATGTCCTTTTTGTGAGGATATTCAGATCGGACACACTGAAAGGACATGCAGATCGCCGGGAAGTAGGGACATTTTGGAAGTCCAATGAGCGGGGATAGCATGTCAGGACACGCTGTCCTTGCATTCTGGACGCCCAGCGTGTCCCGGGACAGTATGCCTGTCCAACATGCAAGGACAGAATGGCCGCTCTTCGCGGACAATCATATTTATGACGAAAAGAAATGTCCGTATTCAAAAATAGATAATAAAAACAATATATACATCCAAGAGAGGACGAAATGGACGGATATTCTGCGCGTCCATATTGGACGGCCTTTTTTCCGTTTTATCCTACATGATAGAAAGAAAGAAAAAGTCAGATCTTTCTGTTCTTGATTTCAAAACAGAAAAAAACGCTTCAAGCTGTTCCCTATTTCAAGTAAACACATCCCCAAAAGGCTTTCCCAAAGCACGTCGTTTCTATGCGACGCTGTGTGAAGGAAACATTCCTTCAAGCCCTTCCCGATCTTTTACGGGGTCCTCACTATCAATAGGGGGGACGCGCTATCGAGCCTTCTTCCTGCCTATGGCTCATACGGATTGCGGTAGGGTAGGGCGTTCAATAACAAATCGGGGGCCCGAATTTAAGCGAAGCTATGGCCTGTCTCCACGATGTCATGGATGTGCGTTACCCGCCTGAAAGCCCAAAAGAAGAACCCCGGAATTTAAAGTTTCCGGGGCATCGTTTTACCGGGAGGGGGTAGGCGTCAGTTCCCCGTTTCGAAACGTTTGGGGCAGGTGCGGCAGGGGATATCCGGAAGCGGGCTTTGCAGCGCATCGCGGAACATGCGGAAAGGGCCGCTTTGCCAGATGCCGAGGGGGTCTTCCTCTACGGCGGACCCGAACACGCGGCGGTTCACGGCCTCGGGCGAAGAGGCGGGCGCATCCACCGGAAGGTTCAGGTAGATGCAGGGGGACATGCGCCCTTCCGCGTCCACGTAGAGCGTCCGGGCTGCGTTTTCCCGGCAGGGGAACAGGCCGCAACCGTCATCGGGCCGAGGGGAGGGCAGGCTGTAGTAGAGGCCGCGCCCGCGTTTGGCGGTTTCTTCGGCGACGCGTTCGAGTATGTCCCGGGCGGCGTCCAGTTTCCCGGCCTCGTGCGGGGAAAAGGCTTCCGCCTCCAGCCCCGGCGCCGCGATATAGTCCAGCGTGCTGATCACCGCCGCGTGTACGTCCAGTTCGTCCATAAGATCGGGCAGGCCTTCCACGGCTTCCATCTGCGAGGCGAGCATGAGGTAGGCGAAATGCAGCTCAAGATGCACGCCCATTTTGGCTTTGCGGACGCGCTGGAGCGTGCGCACGGCCTCACGGACGCGGCTGAACGGCACGCCCGCGCGCGGGGCATTGCTGGCCTCGTCGGTGCCCACGAGGGAAAAGGCCACAATGTCGATGCCGCTCCCCACGATTTGCCCGGCAAGCGTTTCGTCCATGCGCAGCCCGCAGGTGGTTGTGGAGACCCGGCAGCCCGCCTTGCGCGCCAGCGCCGCGAAATCCATGAACCGCGGGTGCAGGAACGGTTCGCCCCAGCCTTGCAGGTGCACGCGCCCGCTCTCCTGCATGAGCGGCCACAGGCGGGCGAAGGTCGCGGCTTCCATGTGCCGCGAGCGCCAATATCCGGCCTGCGTGGTATGCGGGCAATAGACGCAGCGCCCCGGGCAAACGGAGGTGACTTCCACCTGTATGCAGTCAAGCAGGCGGGGTTTGCCGAACAGGCTTTCCCGGAACAGCTGCCAAACCGAAGGTTCCTGAAAACGGGGGTTGCGCAGCGGATCGGCCGCGCCGCCGTCTTTTGCCATGGGGTTCTCCTACATGCCGAACAGTTTTTTCAGGGACCCGAGCAGGCCGGCTTCCTGGGGCCGTTGCACCGCCCATGACGTTTCCACGTGGGGCCGGAGGATCGTCGCGTTCCACTTGCGTTTGAAGAACACGATGCCCGGATTGATGCCGAGGCCAAGGTTCAGGAGCGTATGCCCGCGCCGGATGCCTTCTGCGGCGAGGGCGTCCAAAAGGGCGTCCGCCGTGCCGGGCGGGCTTTCCGGGGCGCGGAAGGCGAACAGGTAAAAAACGGTTCCGAGCGCCGTGTAATCGCCCACGGCGAAGCCCTGCAACGCGCCTTCACAGTCCCGCGCCGCGAACAGCAGGGCGTCGGGCACGGCCTCCACATACGGGCCGATGTTCCGGAAAAGATGCCGCGTCCCCGGCGCGAAGGGCCGCGAACGGATATACTGTTCCACCAGTTCGGCATGATCCGGTTTCCAGCCTTCCCGGGCAATGAGAATGTCCCGGCGGGCGCGCCGGAGCTGGTTGCGGAGCTTTTGGCCATAGGCCATGTCCGCCGCATCCGTGGGGAGGGGGATGCCCCAATAGGCGTCGGGTCTGGTGGAAACGGCCCATTCCGGGGCGGCATCGGGCCGGAAGGGTGCGAGGACGGTCAGGGACTCGATGCCGCGCAGGGAGGAGGCTTCACCCACCGCCGCGTCGAGGCGGGCCGCTTCCGGGCGGCTGCGCTCCTGTTCCGCCCCGCCTTGCTTCAACCCGGCGTCATGCCCGACAAGCACCAGAGCCGGGCCGCTGCGCAACGCGAGGAAGCCCCCGCATTCCAGCGGCTCGAGATCGGAAACGGCGCGCACGTATGGGACAAGCTGCTCGGGCACGGCTGCCTCGGCGGCAAACGCCGCCCAACGTGATGGTGGCATGGCATTCTCCGGGAATCCGCGCGCCGCGCGCTCAGGGAAAAGGTTGATGGGGAAACAGGCAGGGCCCGCCGGCGTTATCGCACTCCGCCGGGACGAAAAACTTTTTATGACTATCCCCCCTGCGGAGGGAACCGATTTCATTCACGACCCCGATCTTCTTCAAAGACTGTGGCCTGCGGGAGCCCTTTTTCAGCCCCTTTACCCATTCCAAGGGCTCGATTTCACCAAATGGCGGAAAATGGCGTTCCCCCATTTCGAGGGGGTCCGGGGGGGAATTTCTCCGGCGGGGCCCGTGGCCGAACCCCGGATTTCCCCGGCTAACCGCCATTCCTGCCCCTGATCGCGGCGCGGAGCCTGTGCCGCCACGTGGGGTACGCCTGCCGGACCGTGAAGCCGTCCTCGGCGAGCATATCCCGCAGTTGCAGCATGTGGGCCGACCCCACGAAAACCGCCGCGCGGCCTTCTTCGAGGAACGGGCGCATACGCTCGCGGAAACGCTGGTTCCTGCCGTCGATGATCTGTTCCGTGCGCGAGGGGAATTCGGTGCTCGTGCCGAGCATCCCCTCAAGATCCCCGTCGAGGTACGAATGGATGTTGCGCCGGGCGTAGCCTTTCCATGAGCGGCAGCCTCTGAAGAAGGCGGTCACCCGTCCGAGGGGAACGGACTCCAGGGACGCCACCTGTTCTTCAAGGCTTTCCATGCCGATGACGGATTTGCCCATTTCGAGCGCGGTGTGCCACGCGCAGAGATCCACGGACTGGTTCCAGCCCTGCCGTTCGAGATATGCCGTCCACAGCGAGAAGAATGCATACCAGTGCCGGGTGGTTGCGAGCAGCCCCCGCACGTCGGCGGGGTTGGGGTTCGCCGCGTTGAAGAAGCGGGCGAGCTTTCCGGTGGGGCCCTGCACGACCCGTTCGAGCAGCCTGATTTCCGGCTCCTCAAGCAGATCGATCAGGGGCGGGTGCCTGCCGTCGGGCGTCTTGCCGATGCGGGCCACCTCGTCCAGCGAGTCCGCGTCGAGCGGGCCCTCGAACAGTACGGTGTCCACCCGCTCGAACAGATTGCGGAAAGCCGCCTCGAACGAATAGCAGAAAAAGTGCGCCGTGCCGCCTATCCATGAGGTCCTGCCGTTTTTCGTCAGTTCCCAGAGCATGGCGAAGGGCCGCTGCTGGGGCAGCGAGTCGAAAATCTGGCGCTTGGAGAGATCCGACGGCGATTCGAGGAGGATGCGGACGAGGCTGCTTATGGTTTCGCTGCCCGTCTCGCGGGGCGTTTCCCGCCAGCTCGCCATGACGTAGGGCAGGGCGGGGCGGCCTCCCCACTTGGTCTTGAAGCGCCGGATGCCGTCGTTCACGCCGAGGCCGAGGTGGACGTATTCCTTGTCCGCTTCCCTAGCGGAGCGGAGCATGTGCGCGAAAAGCAGGTCCGCCGCGTGGGGCGTGTAGTGCGTGCGGGAGTGCGCGCCGATGAGGTAGCTGCAAAAGCGGCGGGGCGCGTCGTCGAGGAGGAGGCTCGCCGCGAGGTTGCCCTCGGCGTCCACGGCGTCGAGCAGGCGCAGCCCCGGCGTATCCAGCACGGCCCCGGTGCGGGCGAACAGCCCGCGCACGTTGGGCGGCAGGACGGCCCGGTTCATGAACTCGGCCCACAGGCGGCGGTGCGCCGGGGTGAAGTCGCGGCCCTCGCGCACGGTCAGCTTTTCAGCGGCGATTTCCACCGGGCGGCGCAGGCGGGCGGGCACGGGCGCGCCGCACGGCAGGATGTAGAACGTGTCCCTGTCCGTGACGTGCCCCGCGAGGCGGGCGGGCAGGTCCGGGCCGATGGCCCAGCAGTCCACGCCTTCGAGCCGCTTGGGGACACGCCGCAGGGCCGCCGCGAGCGCCCGCTCAAAGGAGTCGTGGGCATACTCGCCGGACAGCGGGTACCCGATGGCCATGAGCCAATCGTCAGCCGTCAGAAAGAGGTACTTCCCCTCCAGAAAGGCCGTCCCTTGCGACATGGCCTGCATGAACGGCGCGGAATGCTCGGGCACGCGGGCCTGCTCAAGGACTGAGGCAAGATCGGGCATGGCGTCCTCCCGGTTTTGCGGAAACGGTCCCTTACCGGATACCAGATTTCCTGCGGACCTGTCGAGGGCCGGAAGGCGCTTCGGCGTATGGGATGCGGGGCGATCCGCCGGGCGGGGAGGGCCGCGTTGGTCACCGGGCCGGGGCATGGAGCGGGGGGCACCGATCCCTTTCAGGAATGCCGCAGTGCGTGTGGGGCGAAGTTGAGGAAGAGATACCAGTAATGCCGTGAGGAATGCAGCGGCGCGTGGTGCGGGGGCTTTGCTGATAATCGCCCCGGGAGTGCAGCAGATGCCCCGCACAGGCGGGGCGAAGACTAAAACCGGACAGGCTCATATCGAGGTTTTTTCATGCCGCCGCGCGGATGGGCGAAGCTCACGGCAATGCCCCATGCCGTGATGGGAGTGCGGCACGGGTGGGGATGGAACGGAAAAAGTAATGTATCCTTGCGGGTAAAAGCGGTACGTGGGCGTGAAGGGCTATGCGGGGGATACGTGCCGGGGCGGGCGCGCTCAGGAAAATCATGTTCCCGCAGCCTTGACAAGGGAGCCCTAAATGGTAATGAATTTCGTATTCAATTAACGAAGCGCGGCGGCATGGCCGTGCGGACACACCAACGAAAACCAAAGGAGATAGTTATGTCCCTGATCAATAAGGAAGTAAGCGAATTCAGCGTTCAGGCTTTTCAGGACAACGCCTTCAAGACCGTGACCAAGGCCGATATCCTCGGGAAGTGGTCCGTGTTTTTCTTCTATCCGGCGGACTTTACGTTCGTGTGCCCCACGGAGCTTGAGGATCTCGCTGAAAAATATGAAGATTTCAAATCCATCGGATGCGAGATCTATTCGGTTTCGTGCGACAGCCATTTCGTCCACAAGGCGTGGCACGATGCCTCGAAGACCATACAGAAAATCAAGTATCCCATGCTCGCCGATCCCACCGGCGCGCTGGCCCGGGATTTCGACGTGATGATCGAATCGGAAGGCATGGCCGAGCGGGGCAGTTTCATCGTCAACCCCGAAGGGCGCATCGTGGCTTATGAAGTCATCGCCGGGAACGTGGGCCGCAACGCGGACGAACTGTTCCGCCGGGTGCAGGCTTCCCAGTTCGTGGCCTCGCACGACGATCAGGTGTGCCCTGCCAAGTGGCGTCCCGGCGCGGAAACCCTGAAGCCCAGCCTCGACCTCGTGGGCCTGCTGTAATGGACGCCGGTCGGGCCGCCGACCTGTACGACGCGGTGGTGGTGGGGGGCGGCCCGGCCGGGCTGGCCGCCGCCCTCTACCTTGCCCGCGCCCGGTACAGGGTGCTTGTCGTGGAAAAGGACACCTTCGGTGGGCAGATAACGATCACCGCCGAAGTGTTGAATTATCCCGGCGTGGAAAAGACCGAAGGCCATTCGCTCACCGAAACCATGCGCCGTCAGGCCCTGCATTTCGGCGCGGAGTTCCTGCTGGCCGAAGCGCAAGGGATCGACGTGGACGGGGATTTCCGCATCGTGCGTACGAGCCGGGGGGCTTTCCGGTGCTTCGCCGTACTGCTCGCCACCGGGGCCCATCCCCGCAAGGTGGGTTTTGAGGGCGAGGAAACGTTCCGGGGCCGGGGCGTGGCCTACTGCGCCACGTGCGACGGCGGGTTCTTCACGGACAGGGATGTCTTTGTGGTGGGCGGCGGATTCGCCGCCGCCGAGGAAGCCATGTTCCTCACCAGGTACGCCCGTTCCGTGACCATGCTCGTGCGCCGGAGCACGCTGTCCTGCGCCGAAAGCATCGCCGAGCAGGTGCTCGCCCACGAATCCGTCCGGGTGCGCTTCAATACCGTTCTGGAAGCGGTGGAAGGCGACACGGCCCTGCGCCGCGCCGTGTTCCGCGACACCGTGACCGGGCGGCTGGAAACGTATGCGCCGCCCGAGGGCGAGACCTTCGGGGTATTCGTCTTCGCGGGGTACGAGCCCGCGTCGCGGCTGGCCGAAGGCCTTGCGGAGCTGACCGGGCAGGGGAACATCGTTACCGATAGGGAACAACGGACGAGGACGGAAGGCGTCTACGCCGCCGGGGACGTGTGCGACAAGCGGCTGCGTCAGGTGGTCACCGCCGTTTCCGACGGGGCCGTTGCCGCTACCTCCATCGAGCGCTATGCGGCGGACATGCAGCGCAAGACGGGTTTGCGCCCGCAGCGCCCGGCAACCGCCCCGGCGTCTTCCGGAGCCTCGAAAGCCTCAGCCCCTTCCGGAAATGCCCGCGAGACAGAAGGCGGGTTCCTCACGGCGGAGCAGCGGGAACAGCTTACGGGAGTCTTCGCCCGCATGGAACGCCCGCTCATCCTGAAGGCGGAACCGGACAGCCGCCCGGTTTCGGAAGATCTGCGCCGGATGCTCATGGAGCTCGCGGCTTTGACGGATAAGCTGACCGTGGAGTGGACGCCGCCGTCTGACGGGCCGGAACGCCCCTGCGTGCGGGTTTTGCGGGCGGACGGGACCGATACCGGCATTGCCTTCCACGGCGTCCCCGGCGGGCATGAGTTCAATTCGTTCGTCGTGGGCCTGTACAACGCGGCGGGCCCCGGGCAGAGCATCGATCCCGCCCTTGCCGAGGCCATCGCCGCCATCGACAGGCCGCTGGATCTGCAAATCGTGGTTGCCCTGTCCTGCACCATGTGCCCGGAACTGGTCATAGCCGCGCAGAAGATCGCCGCCTCCAATCCGCTGGTGACCGCCAAGGTCTACGACGTGAACCACTTCCCGGAACTGCGGGAACGGTATAAGATCATGAGCGTGCCTTGCCTCATCATCAACAAGGCGAAAGTGGCGTTCGGCAAGAAGACGCTCGGCCAGTTGTTGGAATTGCTGGCAGAACCGGAGGCCGGGCAGACTGGTTGATTTTCATGGACGGGCCTTGAAAGGGGAGGGGTAACGCTGGGGAAGGGGGCTTTTTCTGAAGAAGGTTTCCCTTTCCCAAAACCAGTCAGTACGGCCTTCCTTCCTTCCTTCCTTCCTTCCTTCCTTCCTTCCTTCCTTCCTTCCTTCTCTTTCCAAGGCTGCGCGTATTGCGAAGCCCTGTGCTTTCACGGCACGGGGATCGCCTTTGGAATGGATACCTTTCAGAGGGCAAAAGCCGAGGGATTTCCTTAAAGCGTTTGTGCGGAGATTTTCCGGCAAGCCTTGGCCGCAGCGAATCGCTGCGGCCTTTTTGTGCATTGGAGAAGTGCGCTGGTGGGAGCGCGCATTATCCGCAGAAATATAGTAGCGCATAATCTTTTTATTATGTCAATTTTATTCTTCCGTTTTTGCAATAAGATAGGTACTGTAAAGTATCTGTGGACATTCACAGTTCCCTGTCTTTATGGACGCATAAAATGGACACTCAGAATATCCGTTCTCACCTGCTTGGAAACAGGCTTTCAAAATGGACGCTCACATTGTCCTTCTTAATCGGACGCTCATGTTATACTTATATAATGGACATGCAAAATGGACGCTCAATAAGGGAGGGGTACGGTATGATTCCCTGTACAGCCGGGCCTGCCATTTCCTTCAAATGCCGGAGGAAGCGGATCGGGCTCCCTCCGGTATTTGGGATATCTCCCGTTCCCTTTCATGTCTGAGGATGCGGCACCGTAAAAAAAGACGCCGCATCCCCAAGGAAATGCGGCGTCCGGAGGCGTTTCGCGGCACCCTCGGATCAGAGGATGGCGCTGAACTTCG
>CDZB01004521.1_pt1 | contig 16473 bp, 12 predicted proteins | sample 554961 | NCBI WGS metagenome assembly CDZB01 (sample SAMEA3182106, study PRJEB8094) | gut metagenome | biome: human; feature: gut; material: Stool; isolation source: human stools | place: Canada | collected 2013-02-26
GCAGGAAGAACCCGCGCAGGAAGAACCCGCGCAGGAAGAACCCGCACAGGAAGAGCCCGTGCAGGAAGAACCCGTGCAGGAAGAACCCGCACAGGAAGAGCCCGTGCAGGAAGAGCCCGCGCAGGAAGACGAACTTGTCGTTGCCGCCGTCGCCGAGACGGATGACGAGGAAGACGAAGGCGAGGAAGAGGAAGACGAGGACGACGACGATTTCGAATCGGACGACGACGATATCGAGGATATCTTTGTTGACGAACCCGCCGCGGATCAGACGGATGAAAACGGCGTTATTATACCCGTTCCGTTGTTCCCCGCGGAGGAAAAAAGGCGCGTTTACGTGCGGTATATTTTCAGTTTCCGCGCCAAACTCATTCAGGCGCCGCCCGAGATACAGCAGCGTTACGGAGAACTCGCGGACGAAGTGAATTCGTATGACCGTGTAAAGATGTCCGTCAGCTGGAAGCAGGTGCGCATTTATGCAGGCAGAAACACGCTTGCGGCGCTTCTTTTCAAGGGGCGTAAGCTGTGCATGGCGTTTGCGCTCGATCCGAAGGAATACGAAGACACCAAGTACCGCGGCAAAGATTTGTCCGAAATTAAGCGTTTCCGCAAGACGCCCATGCTGTTGAAGCTGACGTCTCCGAGGAAGGTGCGTTATGCCAAACATCTCTTTGCGGAGGTCGCGGCAAAATACGGCCTTGCAAAGGGAGAAACGGTCAGGACGCAATTCTATCTGCCGTACCGTACGACGGAAGAACTGGTCGCGGATAAACTCGTCAAAGAGTTTATGAGCGGCAAGGCGGGCGAAAATGCCGAAATCGTGCGCGCGGACATTTCCGAAATGATCAGAAGCCAGGTCACCCTTCGCGAAGCGCAGTCGGCGCTCTCCGACGAGGTCGCCGCGGAACTTATCGAGCATGAAACGCACGGGCGTTTGGACGATGAAGATCAGCCGGAACCCGTCGTCTCCCGCAAAGGGGCGAAAAAGGGTATCGTCAATATCGATACGCTGTCCAAAAATTTCGAAGCGGACGATACGGTCACGCTCGAGGCGCTCATCGAAAAGGGGCTTGTCCCGAAAAAGGTCGGCTCTCTCAAAGTGCTTGCCCGCGGCGTGCTCGACAAGCCGCTTACGGTCGAAGCGCAGGATTTCTCTCTCGATGCGGTCAAGATGATCGTTTTAACGGGCGGGAAAGCGGTCAAAACGCTTTAAACGGATTCAGTGAAGATTGCGGCGCGCGGCAGCGCGCCGCTGAAAGAAACGGCGAGGCGCGCCCGCATCGATGCGGGCGCGCCGATTTTTTATTTTCTCTGTATATTTCCCGCCGCGTTGTACATACTCATCCCGTGCGGCCGTGCCGCGCGGGAGGTGACTTATATGCTGAGCAAAGTGGAGATCTGCGGGGTGGATACTTCGGGGCTTCCGCTCCTGACCGCAAAGGAGAGCGACGAGCTGATGCGCCGCTTGAAAGAGGGCGATGAAGAGGCGCGCAAAAAATTTATCGTCGGGAATATGCGCCTCGTGCTGTCGCTCGTGAAGCGTTTCTGGGCAAAGAACGCAAATGCAGACGATGTGTTTCAGGCGGGCTGTATAGGGCTGTTAAAGGCGATCGACGGGTTCGACGTCAACCTCGGCGTGCGTTTTTCGACCTACGGCGTGCCGATGATCATGGGCGAGATCAAAAGGTTTTTGCGGGACGGTAATTCTCTGCGCGTATCGCGCAGTATCCGCGATACGGCGTACAAGGTGCTCAAAGCGCGCGAGAGTATCGAGAGCCGCGATGAGGAGGCGACCATCGAAAAGATCGCTGAAGAGATGCACGTTAAGGAAAAGGAAGTCGTCTACGCGCTCGACGCGATCTCCGACCCCGTGTCGCTGTTCGATCCCGTCTACAACAAGTCGGGCGATACGCTCATGCTCATGGATCAGATCTGCGACGAAAAGAACAACGACGAGGTCTGGACGGAACACGCCGCTCTTTCCGAAGCGATGTCGCGTCTCGGCGAGAGGGAGAGAAAGATCCTGTTCCTTCGCTATTACGAAGGAAAAACGCAGACGGAGATCTCCGACGAGGTCGGTATTTCGCAGGCGCAGGTATCCCGTCTCGAAAAGAGTGCGATCAATACGATCCGCCGCGATATCGCGTATGAATTCTGATCGTGTTTGAACGGATACGTCTGCGGAAAAACAGGACGCGGGCGGGCGCATTAGCGCCCGCCCGCATTTTTTTGCTTTTTTTTACTTCGGTTCGGCCGATATTCCGTCCGTTTGTGCGTCGGCGGCCTCTCTGCTTTGCGTATTGTTTAAAAATGCTTTGTACCGTTTGTGTTTTTTTACATATACGGGGATGCAGACGGCAAGGCTGACCGCGTAACCTCCGATCGCGGCAAGCCGCGCCGCGTTCAAAGCGACGGTCACGTTATGCGCCCTGCGCATGGCGGCTTGTTCGGGCAGCGTGGGGTCGTACATGATCGAATAACTGCGCACGACGATATCCTCGTCGCCGATAACTTCATCTGCCGCAACTTCCGCGTCGCCGCCCGCCGACGCGGCGACGGAGAAAGAGATCTCTCCCGCGGAGATCTCCGTGATCCCTCCCTGCAAATCGGGGTTGAGCGCATAGAATGAGAAACTCTCCTGCGCGCCGCCGACGTTTTCGGCGACGTCGTAGCGGTACACGGTCACGAGAACGCCCCCGTCTGTATCTTCACAGCGGTAGTGCGCCCTCCATTCTTCGGGGAACGAGGGGAAGAGATAGACCGCTTCGCTCGCCGCAAGGCCGTCCGTCTGTGTGTCCGCTTCCCGAACGAGCGTGTGTTCGTACGAAGAAAAGAGTTCGCTCTCCTGCGCGTATCCGACCAATTCTTCGCGGGAGGGAAAATAGTGGGTCGTTACCGAATAGACGGGTTCGGCATGGTTGGCTGTGGCAATGGCGAGCGCGCAGGTCGCCGCAAAAAATATGAGAAGCGGAATGCCGAACAAAAGCAGAATATGCTTATACGCCCAACGCGACAGGGCGAGCCCGCGCGCCTTTCCGCGTTTTATCGTTTCCGCGGTTTCGGGGCTTTGCGCGGATAGCGGTTCCGTTTCGTTTTTGCTGCGGAGCATGTGCAGCCTTATAGGGTAGACGATCAGGAAATCCGCGGCGAGCCCGACGAGCGCGCCGCACGCCCCGTATGCGAGCGCATAGGGGAAATTGAGCCCGAAATGCACGGGGATCAGCACGTGCGGAAAAATAAAGCCGAACGCGGCGACGTTTGCGCATGCGATCAGAAACATCGATTTGGATACCGAGGCGGAAAGTTTCGCCGCGCCTGCGTAGGCGTAATCTTCTTCGCCGAGCGCGAAGCGGATGCGGCGCGTCGCGACCGCGCCCGTCACGACGGACGCGGCGAGCGGGATGAGCCCGATAAAAAAGCCGAGCATGCTTTCGAGCGCGGCGCACCCGATTGCAAGCGTCAGAATGACCCCGAACGCCGTCAGAGCGGCGCACACCCAGCAGACCGCCGTAAGGTCTGTTTTGTGTTTATTGAGAAGGCGTGCCATCGCCTTCTCCCGTTTAATTTCGGCGGTTTTTTCGTCCTCCGCGGCGAGGATGCGCTTTCCCCGCACGATCTCGTCGCACGTCACCCCGTAAAGCTCTGCGAGGGCGGGGAGCATGGAGATGTCGGGGCAGGAAGCGCCCGTTTCCCAGTTGCTCACCGTCTTGTTGGATACGCCCAAAAGGTCTGCCGCTTCCTGCTGGGTATACCCCTTGGATTTTCGCAGCGACGCTAAAAATTCACCGATGTCTGTCTTTGCCATGGAGGTTCTCCTTTGCGTTTTTCGATACAATTTTACCATATCGGGGAGTAAAATTCAACGCGGAAACGGCGCGATTTGCTCCCGTATCCCGGGAATTTCTCCCGAAACCGGGGAAGCGGGCAACGGGGTCACCTTTTCCGCGCTCCGCGCATATAATGATATATGCCTTTGCGGCAAATGCGTTTGATCGGAGGCGGAAGATGGAAACATCCTATTCGGAACTTCGCTGTAAATTCGTCGTAAACGTTACGGACGGCAAAAATCTGGGGCACACGTGCGACGTGATCTTTTCTTTCCCCGAAGGGAAGGTGTTCGGCATCGTCGTGCCGGGCAAAAGGTTTCGCATTTTCAAAAACAACGACCTGTTTATACCGCTCAAAAACATCGTAAAGATCGGGACGGACGTCGTCCTTGTCGATTTGCGCACCGCTCCCAAGCCCGACCGCGACTGCGGAAAAAAGCGCCCGCATTACTGTGAGAGCGAGCCGCCCGCGCCCGGCAGGCGCAGTTACGAGGAGTATGAGTGAGCTGTTTTTTGCCTCTTTGAAAAAAATTGTCGAAACGATGAGATGTTTGCGCCGTTCGGTTGACTTTTCCGCCGTTTTATTCTAAAATCTAAATGGTTTTGACAGGAGGGAAGGCAAACCATGGATGCGGACAAGCTCAAAGAAATTTTCAAGAGGAATCATACCCATTCGGTCGCATGGGACAGGTACAGGAAAGGCATGGAATACCGCCGCGCGGGTGACAGCGGGCTGGCGCTTTCCGCGCTTTCGCTCGGGTTTTGGCACAATTTCGGTTCGGCGGATAACTATGAAAACATGCGCGACATGGTATTTGCCGCATTCGACGGCGGCATCACCGTATACGACCTCGCCAACAATTACGGGCCGACGGACGGCGCGGCGGAATGCAATTTCGGCAGTATCCTCAAAAACGATTTAAGCGGCTATCGCGACGAAATGGTCATCGCGACGAAGGCGGGCTTCCCCGCATGGCGCGGGCCTTACGGTACGGGCGGCGGCAAAAAATATCTGATCGCCAGCCTTGACAGGTCGCTCAAAAATCTCGGCGTGGATTATGTGGACGTCTATTATCATCACCGCCCCGATCCCGATACGCCGCTCGAAGAAACTTGCGAAGCTTTCCGCCGTATAACAGACAGCGGAAAGGCGCTCTACATAGGTATTTCCAACTACGGCGGGGAGCGCATGCGGCAGATGATCGTCATGCTCAAAGAGATGAAAGTCCCGCTTATCCTCAATCAGGTGAAATATTCTATTTTCGAACGAGGTGCGGAGTACGACGGCACGTTTGAATTTTCCGCCGAAAACGGCGTGAGCATCGCGGTGTACAGCCCGCTCGCGCAGGGGCTTTTGACGGACAAGTATTTGAAAGGCATCCCCGAAGGAAGCCGTATGAGCAAAAATTCGTCGCTCAAACAGTCCGTTCTGACGGAAGAGGAGATCGCGAAGATATCCGCTCTCAACGAGATCGCTTTGTCGCGCGGTCAGACGCTCGCGCAGATGGCGCTTTCCTGGGTATTGCGGCGCAAAGAAGTCGCGTCCGTCATCATAGGCGCGTCGTCGCGCGAACAGATCGAGGACAACCTCTCTCTGAATGCGGAATTTACGGAGCAAGAACTCGCCGCGATCGACGAGATCAGCAAAAGATAAACGAAGAGGAGCAGAAACATGATTTTGGAAGAGATTGATTTGTATGAGTATTTTTGTGCCGAAAGACAGGGAGCGCCTAAAGGGAAGCTCGTTTGTTATCGTCACGGGCAGATCGCCGAAATGAACAAACGGATGCGGCGGCCCGCGATACTGGTTTTGCCGGGCGGCGGGTACGAGTTCGTGTCGCAAAGGGAAGCGGAACCCGTTGCCATCGAATATTACAGGGAAGGGTTTGACGCGTTCGTTCTCGATTACGACGTCGCGCCCGACGCCCATTATCCCTGCCAGATCAAAGAAGCGGCGATGGCGATGATGTATATCCGTAAAAATGCGGAAGAATTGGATGTCCTGCCCGATAAGATCGCCGCGATCGGCTTTTCGGCGGGCGGGCATCTTTTGGGTTGCATCAGCGTTTTGTGGGACGATCCCGCGGTCAAAGAGATTTTCGGCGGCGACTGCGAAATGGTGCGCCCGGACGCGTCGGTTTATTCCTATCCCGTCGTGTCGTCCGATCCATCGATCTGGCATAAAGGCTCGTTCGACAATTTCTGCTTCGGGCGCGTAGATCCCGACGATTATTCGATCGATAAAAAGGTGCGCCCGTCCTGCAAGCCCGCGTTTATCTGGGGCAATACGCCCGACGACGGAGTGCCTGTACAAAATTCCGTGCGCCTTTACCTCGCATACCTCGCGGCGGGCGTGCCTGCCGAACTGCACATTTTCCGCGAAGGCTGGCACGGCATGACGGTCTGCTCGGCCGAAACGGAAGGGGAGCTTCCGATGAACCCCGCCTGCGAGTACGTCCGCCCGTGGGTCGGCCTGAGCGTGAATTTTCTCAAAACGCTCGGGTTCGTTTCCGAAAAATAAAATTTTGCGGCGGCAAGCGGGCTGAACGGCCCGCGCCGAACTTTTTGTTTGGGAGAAGTTTATGATACGGGAAGAGATCGATTTATATGATTATTTTCACAGACCGCGCGGCAAAGCCGTAAGCGGGACGCTCGCCGCGTTCCGCCACGGGCAGATGAACGAAATGCCTGTAAGGACGGTGCGCCCCGCCATGCTGGTGCTGCCGGGCGGCGGGTACGGGTTCGTGTCGCAAAGGGAAGCGGAACCCGTTGCCATGGAATATTATGCGCAGGGGTTCGACGTGTTTGTGCTCGATTACGACGTGGCGCCTGTCGGCTATCCCGTTCAGTTGGAAGAGGCGGCGATGGCGATGATGTATATCCGCCGCAACGCCGACGCGTTCGATATCCTGCCCGATAAGGTCGCCGCGATCGGTTTTTCGGCGGGCGGGCATCTTTTGGGTTGCATCGGCACGATTTGGAACGACCCCGCCGTCAAAGAGATCTTCGGCCGCGAAAGCGAAAAAGTGCGCCCCGACGCGTCCGTCTATTCCTATGCAGTCGTGTCGCCCGACCCCGCAATCTATCGCGGGAATACTTTTAAAAATTTTTGCGGGGGGAATGCTTCTCCGAGCGATTACGCGATCGACGCAAACGTCGGAAAGGATTGCCGCCCCGCGTTCATCTGGGGCAATTCTCCCGACCGCACCGTGCTGCCCGAGCATGCGGCGCGCCTTTATCTTGCATACCTCGCGGCGGGCGTGCCTGCGGAACTGCATCTTTTCCGCGAAGGCTGGCACGGCATGACGGTCTGCTCGGCCGAAACGGAAGGGGAACTTCCGATGAACCCCGCCTGCGATTACGTCCGCCCGTGGGTCGGCCTGAGCATGAATTTTCTCAAAACGCTGGGGTTCGTGCCCGAAAAGAGAGAAAAGCGGTAACTTTTTGAAAAGCTCCGCCGCCCGCATCGCGGGCGGCGGAGCTTGATATTTGGCGGGCGTTATTTGCGCCGGAATATATTGTCCGCATTCATCATTTTGTCGATCTCGTCGAGCACGGCGGCGTTGCCGCGCGCGATCGGGCATGCGGCGAGGGTGTTTTTCAGCTCCGTGTTTTCGCGCAGGGCGGAAAGCGAACGGACGAGCGATCCGGGCGTCATATCCTTTTCGTGCAAAACTTCCGCCAGTCCCCGGCTTTGAAAATAGTCCGCGTTTTCGGCCTGGTCGCCCCGCGTGCGCCTGTTTTCCAGCGGAATGAATAGGGTAGGTTTTTTGAGCGATATGAGTTCGAACGCCGCGCCCGCGCCCGAGCGGGAGAGCGCAAGATCCGACGCTGCGTATGCGGAGGGCATATCCTCTTCGTATTCGCGCTGTACGTATCCGCGCACGCTGCTCTGTACGGCGTTGCCCCTGCCGCAAAGGTGCAGGATATCGAATGTTTCCGTCAGTTTGAAGAGGGCTGCGCGCAGAACTTGGTTGACCGCTTTGCTTCCGCTCCCGCCGCCGAGGACTAAAAGCACGGGCTTTTGCCCCGAAAAGCCGTATTTTGCGAGTGCGGCGCTGCGGTCTCCGCAAAAAAGTTCTTCCCGTATCGGCGCGCCCGTATATTTCCCGTTTTTGAGTTTTTTTGCCGTTTCGGGAAAGTTCGTGAGCACCGCGCGGCATTTTCCCGCGATCAGACGGTTCGCAAGCCCCGGGGTCAGGTCGCTTTCGTGCGAAAGCACGGGAATGCCGAGACTCTTCGCCGCGAAAACGACGGGCAGGGCCACATAACCGCCCTTAGAAAACACGCCGTCCGCTTTGAGCGCTTTCAGCCCCCGCCGCGCTTCTTTCACGCTCCTGTAAAAACGGAAGGGTATGGACAGGTTGGAAGGGGAAAACCCGCGGACGAATTTGGCACATTTTATCGTGCAGTAAGGAATTTTGTAGGGCGCGACGATGCGCTTTTCAATGCCGTCCGTGCCGATATAGGAAAGGTTGTATTTATCCGAAAGCGCGGGTATGAGCGCCGTGTTCGGCACGGCGTGCCCCGCGCTCCCTCCGCCCGTCAGGACAAGATTTTTCATGCTGCAAGACCTCATGCTTTTTTATTAGTATATTTCTTTGCCGCTCGAATAATTATAAATGCGGGGCATTGTTTTTAAATTGTTTTGCAAAGTACTTTACAAAAGAAGAAAAATAGGGTACAATAAGGTCAGTAATCGAAAAGGAGAAAGGAATGATCTTCACTTCATACGACAAAAAACAGATCTACGTACGGGAATGGACGAAAGTTTCCGAGCCGGTCGGCGTCATTCAGATCGCGCACGGCATGAACGAATATACGGGGCGGTATGAAAAATTTGCCGCTTATTTCAATAAACTCGGCTATATCGTGGTGGGCGACGATCACCGCGGCCACGGCGAGACGGACGGGGACACTCTCGGCTATGCCGAAGGGGATATGTTTGCCGATACGGTAAAAGACATGGCGGGCATCGCAAAATTTTACCGCGAAAAGTACGCGGGACTGAAATACGTGCTGTTCGGCTTTTCTTACGGTTCGTTTCTGACGCAGGCATTCGTGCGGAAATACGCCCGCTTTCTGGACGGCGCAATCATCGCGGGGAGTTCCAGGCAAAACGCCGCGGCGGTGTGCGCGGGCAAGGTCTTTGCGGGGCTGGGCGGTGTTTGCAAGGGGAAAGACGCCCCCGCCAGGTTCGTCAACAAAACGGTGTTCGGCGGCTATTCCAAAAAATTCAAGGACGGCGAGTGGCTGAGCACGGACGCGGACAACAACGAGCGCTACCATGCCGACCCGTACTGCGAATTTGTTTGCAGCAACAATTTTTTCGCGTCCTTTTTCAAGGGGCTTTCGGGGCTGTATAAAAAGGGCGAAAGCGCGCCCGCAGACCTGCCGATCTTGCTGATTTCGGGCAAGGACGACCCCGTGGGCGATATGGGCAAGGGGGTGGAGCGGCTCGCGAAGTATTATAAAGAAGCCGGCGTGCGCGACGTTTCCGTACACCTCATCGAAGGGTCGCGCCACGAATTTTTGAACGAAGCGGAGCACCGCGAAGAAGGGCTTTCGGCGATCGCCGAGTTCGTAAAGCGGATACCCGTAAGGAAAAAATGAGCAAACAGAGGAGCGTTTTTTTCCGATCGGATGTTTTGGATGTTTCCGTCGATTATCTGTTGGGCAAAACAGATTATTGAAAGTTATATTACACGCCGCGCGGCTCGAAGGGCCGCGCGGCATAACTTTACAAAAATTGTGTTTTTTTGACGATTTCATTTGAAAAAAAGCGCAAGATATGGTATAATACAGGATATAATAGGGCGGTACGTACGCCCTTTGCAACGAAAGCGCGGAGGGAAGAATGGCAAATCAGAAATACAGTGCGGAAGATATAAAGATACTCGAAGGCTTGGACGCGGTGCGCCTGCGTCCGGGCATGTATATCGGCTCGACCGGCGCGAAAGGGCTTCACCACATCCTTTGGGAGATCGTCGACAACGCGATCGACGAGGCGGCGAACGGTTTCGCGAACCGCATCGAGGTCAAACTTTATAAAGACGGGAGCGCTTCGGTAGAGGATAACGGCCGCGGCATCCCCACCGACATCCACCCCAAAACGGGCGTTTCGGGCGTGGAAGTCGTATTCACCCAACTGCACGCGGGCGGCAAGTTCGACGAGCACAACTACTCTTTTTCGGGCGGCCTGCACGGCGTGGGCGCGTCCGTCACCAACGCCCTTTCCGAATGGCTGAAAGTCGAAGTGTACAGGGGCACGGTGTTCCGCATGTCCTTCCATTCCTATTACGACGAAAAGAAGGAAAAATATATGTCGGGCGTGCCGAACGAGCACCTCGTCAATACGGGCGAAAAGACGGACAAGACGGGGTCGTTCATCCGTTTCAAGCCGGATGCGGAAGTGTTCGATACGGTCAATTTCAACTTCGACGTCGTATCCAAGCGCCTAAAAGAGCTTGCTTTCCTCAATAAAGGGTTGGAGATCAACCTGGTGGACGAGCGCGTCCCCGAGGACAAAAAGCCGATCGTCGTCAATTATAAATACGACGGCGGGCTGAAAGATTTCGCCGTCTATCTGAACGAAGGCAAAACGGCGCTTTACGACGACCCGCTCGAATATAAGACGGAAAAGGACGGAATCCTCATCGAATTCGTCATCCAGCACACGACCGATTTTACCGAAAGCCTGTTTTCTTTCGTCAACAATATTCCGACGCCCGAAGGGGGCTTTCATGAAACGGGCTTCCGTTCGGGGCTTACAAAGTGCCTCAACGACGTTGCGCGCGCCACGGGTGCGCTGAAAGATAAGGATGCGAACCTCATGGGCGACGATTTCCGCGAAGGCCTCACGGCGATCCTGTCCATTAAAATGAAGAACGTGCAGTTCGAGGGGCAGACCAAGACAAAACTCGGCAATCCCGAAGCGCGCCAGCCCGTCGAAACGGCGACGATCGAGGGCATAAACGAGCTGTTCAAAGACCCCAAGCGCAAGGATACCTTCGACGAGATCGTCAAAAAGGCGCAGGCGGCGGCGCGGGTGCGCATCGCGGCGCGGCAGGCGAAGGAAGTCGCGCGCGCCAAAAACTCGATCGAGAACCTCACGCTCGTGGGGAAACTTGCCGCCTGCACGGGCAAAAAACCCGAGCTCAACGAGCTGTTCATCGTGGAAGGCGATTCCGCGGGCGGCACGGCGAAGCAGGCGCGCATCCGCCAGACGCAGGCGATCCTGCCTCTGCGCGGCAAGCCGCTGAACGTCGAAAAAAAGCGCATCGATCAGGTTCTCGCCAACGAAGAGATCCGCACGATCATCTCCGCGCTCGGCGCGGGGTACGGCTCCGACTTCGATATGGAAGAACTTAAATTCCATAAAGTCATCATCCTGTCGGATGCCGACCAGGACGGCATGCACATCCGCTGCATCCTGCTGACGTTCTTCTTCCGCTATATGCGGGAACTCATCAACAACGGCAACGTTTACATCGGCATGCCGCCGCTGTATAAAGTTTATAAAAAAGATATCACCGAATACGCCTACGACGACGAGGAGCTGCAAAAGAAAATAGAGATCGTCGGCAAAGGGTATCAGATACAGCGCTATAAGGGCCTCGGCGAAATGAGCGCGGAACAGCTTTGGGAAACGACGATGGATCCCGCGCGGCGCAATCTCATTCAGGTCAACATCGAGGACGCCGCCGAAGCGGAACAGATGGTCACCGCGCTCATGGGCGACAGAGTGGAGGCGCGCAAAGAGTTTTTGGCGCGCAATGCAAACTTCAACAAGATAGACACCTTTATCGACAGGGTCAACATTTAACGGGAGGATAAAGTTTTGGCAAAACGTAAGGATAAAAAGGAAAATCTTCCCGTACCGGCCGACGAGCAGAAAGGGCAGGTCTTTCTCACCCCGCTCGAAGAGGTGCTGCCGGGTTCGATGCTCCCGTATGCGGAGTACGTCATTCTCGACAGGGCGCTTCCCCGCGTGGAGGACGGCTTAAAGCCCGTTCAGCGGCGCATTCTGTATACCATGTACGACATGGGGCTCACGCCCGACAAGCCGCACAAAAAGTGCGCGCGCATCGTCGGCGACTGTATGGGTAAATATCACCCGCACGGCGACTCATCCGTGTACGACGCGCTGGTGAGGATGGCGCAGGACTTCAATATGCGCATGACGCTCGTCAACGGCCACGGCAACTTCGGCTCGGTCGACGGCGACCCCGCCGCGGCGATGCGTTATACCGAAGCGCGGTTGGAGCCGCTCGCTCTCGAACTTCTGCGCGACATCGAAAAGGACACGGTGCGCTTCGGGCTCAACTTCGACGACAGCCTGAAAGAACCCGAAACGCTCCCCGGGAGATTCCCCAATCTCCTCGTAAACGGCGCGTCGGGCATCGCGGTCGGGCTTGCGACCAATATCCCGCCGCACAACCTCGGCGAGGTCATCGACGGCGTCGTCGCCTATATCGACAACCCGAAGATCCGCCTTTTCGAAATGATGAAGCACATCAAAGCGCCCGACTTCCCCACGGGCGGCTACATCATCGCCAACGAACTCGTGCAGGCGTACGAAACGGGGCGCGGCAAAATAACCATGCGCGCGAAGGTGAATATCGAGGAGGGGGACAACGACAAGCGGCTCATCGTCATTACCGAACTTCCTTACCAGGTCAACAAGGCGAAATTGCTCGCGAAAATCGCTGAACTGCGCGAAGAGAAAAAAGACCTTCTCGGCGGCATTGCCGACATTACGGACGAATCAGACCGTAACGGCATGCGCGCGGTCGTCAAGGTCAAAAAGGACGCCGACGCCGACAAGATCCTCGCCGCGCTCTATAAATATACCGACCTCGAATGCTCGTTCGGCATCAATATGGTCGCCATCGCGGACGGAAAGCCGCAGCAGATGGGGCTTTTGGATATCATCAAACATTACGTCGTCTATCAGCGCGAAGTGATCCTGCGGCGTACGAAATTCGACCTCAATCAGGCGAAAGAGCGCTGCCATATCCTGGAAGGGCTGATCATCGCCGTTCAGAATATAGACGAGGTGATTCAGATCATCAAGACGAGCGAGAGCGTGCCCGTTGCGCGGCAGCGCCTGCGGGAGAGGTTTTCCCTTTCCGAAAAACAGGCGCAGGCGATCCTCGATCTGCGGCTCGCCCGTTTGACCAAGCTGGAAATTTACAAGCTCGAGCAGGAACTTGAAGAGCTGAAAAAACTCATCGCCCGCCTGACCGCCATCGTCGAAAGCAAGAAATTGCAGATGGATGTCGTCAAAGAAGAGCTGAAAGAGCTGAAAAAACAGTACAAGAGCGAGCGGAAGAGTTCCCTCGTATTCGACGTGTCCGACATCAAGGTCGAAAAATTCGACGACGCGCGTCCCGTCGAAAAGTGCGTGCTGCTCTATACGGCGGCGGACGAGATCAAGGTCGTTTCCGAAAAGAACTTCAATATGTCGGATAAGGCATTGGGCGAACGCGCGACCCTTTCCGACGTATTCAAACTGCAATTAAAGACGAGTACGGAAAAGATCGTTTATTCGTTTACAAACTTCGGCAACTGCTATAAGATCGATTTCGAGGACGTTGTCGTCGGCAAACTCAAGGACAAGGGGATGCCGTACAAAAAACTGTGCCCCGACGCGCTCGACGGCGAAAAACCGATCGCCTTTTACGAGGTGGGGGAAAAACTGCCCAAGGGCAGCCTTCTGTTCTATTCCCGTCTCGGTTACGTCAAAAAGAGCGATTGGAAGGAATACAATATCCTCAAATACGCATTCCAGGCGTGCAAAGTCAACGAAGGAGACGAACTTATCGGTATGGAAACGGACGACCCCGAGCCCACGACGACGCTGTTTTTCGTTACCGAGCAGGGTATGTGCCTGAACGCTTACAAGAACGATATCCCTACGCAGGGCAGGGTTTCCGCGGGTGTGCGCGGCATCGCGCTGTCCGAGGGCGATAAGGTCGTTTACGCGGGTCAGATCGACGACGAGGGCGAGATCATTGTGGCGACGGACGGAAATACCTACAAAAAGGTCATCGCTTCGCAGATCGATCCCATGGCACGCTACCGCAAGGGCGTGAAGATCGTAGACCTCGGCAAGGGCAGAAAGGTGATCTACGCCGATTATGTGACCATGCCGTACAAGATCGCCGTTACGATGGACGACGGTTCGCTCGTCACGGCTGACACCGAGGACGACATCACGATCGAAGACCGCACCACGAAGGGCAAGAACATCAAACTGAAAAAAGGCTGCAAGGCGACGGGATTCTTCTCGATGAAGTATCTTTCGGACAAATAAAGCGAAAATTTTACGGCGCGCCCCGCGTATCCGCGGGGCGCGTTTTATTTCTTGTAAATCAAAACCCGCGGATAGTCCGCGGGTAAAAGAGAGCTTAAGCGAAGAGGATAGAAAAAAAAACTCCTTTTGATATAATAGAGTTGCGACCTGGCAGTTGCAAACTAAAAATCAAAAGGAGGACATCCAAATGGATGACGTAAAGAGTTTAGCACATACAAAGTGGAATTGCAAGTATCATATCGTGTTTGCGCCGAAATACAGGCGAAAAGTGTTCTACGAAGAAAAGCGGGTGGAGATCGGGGCAATACTTCGGGAGTTGTGCCGCTGGAAAGGAGTAGAAATCATAGAAGCCGAAGTATGCCCCGATCATATCCATATGCTGGTGAGTATCCCGCCCAAAATGAGTGTGTCTGGGTTCATGGGATTTCTCAACCCCAAGCGAATAAAAAATAGAGGTAAAAAGCCTTAAAACCGCTTAAAATCAGACGAAAATAAGGATTTCTATCTGTTTATGGGAAACAGTCTCCCAGCAACGGGTAGATTTACGCCCTTTCTTCGTCTGCGTATAATGCGCCGTGTACTGTATAAAAGGACAGCCCCGATCGGGAAGATTCCCGTCGGGGCCGTTGTTTGTATCGGAGTATTCAGTTTTGCTTTTGGGCGGCGTATCGTTCGGCATCTGCGGCGTATACCGCAAAGTGATCTCAAGTTTTTCTCGGAACACGTCAACCTTTTCGACCAGAAGGTCGATCATTGTTTTCGGCTTTTGTTTCAGACCGTGCAGCAGGTATTTTTCAACGTCTCTTTCGGTAAGTTGGTATAACTCTCTGGATTGTTCTATGAGTATCTTTTCCTGTAAAGCCCGTTTCTCGGCTTCGAGTTCTTCCAGCCGCTGTTTCGTGGATTCTGTAAAGATACCAGATTCGATTGCTTTTAAGAGATTGCTCAATGCTTTGCTCGTTTGGGCAAGGTCTTTTTCGAGAACGCGCAGGGCAGTATTTTCTTCCGCTCGGCTTTTATAGATATCCATAACCGTTTTGATGAGCAGTTCTCTGTTCGCTTTATCATTAACGGCATTGGCGACGGCTTCGACGACGAGCTGTTCCAGTATTTCTTTTGTAACAGCCCTGAATTTGCAATCGGTGGTTTTGCGAGGGGAAGGGCATTCGTAATAGCGGTAGATTCCCGAGCTTGACATCCCCGCATGGGAACGCAGGTTTTTGCCGCAGTAACCGCATCTGACTTTTCCGCGGAGTAAGTAATCAACGCCCGTGACGTGTTTGCCGTGCCTGTTGGCGTCGAGTTTTGTTTTTACGGTCTTGTAAAGATCGACGGGAATAATTTGCGGATAGGTTTCCGTAAAGACTTTATCACCGAAACGGTAAACGCCCGTGTACTTTTCATTGTTCAACAGAAAGTAGATACTGTTCATAAGGAACGGTTTGCCGCGGTTGGTGATGCCGCGGGCGTTCAGGTCGTTTGCAATGTCGGTCAGGCTTTTGCCGTTCGCGTAATCGGTGAATATCTCCAAGAGCACGGCGGCTTCTTCATCAATGACGGATAACTTTTGCTCATGGCAGCTGTAACCGTAATTGACTCTGCCGCCTGTAAATTTGCCTTTCATTCTCGTTTCACGCATCCCTCGCTTGGCTTTTTGCGATAGCTCTTCGCTGTAGTATTGGTTCATGCCTTCGAGCAAACTTTCCAGCAGGATACCCTCCGGCGTCTCCGGAATATTCTCCATCGCGGAGAGGATCTTAACGCCGTTGTCTTTGAGATGCTTTCTGTGGATCGCCATCTCATACTTATTACGGGAGAAGCGATCTAATTTGTAAACTGTCACATGTTTTTATGGATACTATTTTCAGAGAGAGGGAAATTTTTTGCACCCTTAAACTGAAAAAATCAAAAACTGAGGAAATAGCCCTATTTTAGTGCGATTTTAAGCTAAAAGCGTAAAATTACGTAAGGTAAAGGTGCAAGCAAGGATGCAAAATAGATAGAATATCTCATAAATTTTTGCACTCTTAAAGTCCGAAATCGCCTCTTGAATTTGCTTTTTCGGTCGGCTATGGTAGCATAGTTCCTCGCGGAAGTCAACGGCCGCAAAATCGTCGCTTAAAACACCTATAGAAAGAAATTTAGAGCCGAGTAAGGAATCAAACCTTATACGGCTCTTTTGCTGTCCGTGAAGCATTTCCTGCTTTGTACGCAACGATTTTGGCTTTGTCCCGTTGACTTCCGCAGGCTTGCAATTCAGAATGCCGATATTTCCCGTCCTATGCACCTCCGCCTGTTGCCCGAAAAAGGCAAATACAAATTCAGAGG
>CDZB01017640.1_pt1 | contig 16440 bp, 8 predicted proteins | sample 554961 | NCBI WGS metagenome assembly CDZB01 (sample SAMEA3182106, study PRJEB8094) | gut metagenome | biome: human; feature: gut; material: Stool; isolation source: human stools | place: Canada | collected 2013-02-26
TCCTCCTTAGCTCAGTCGGTAGAGCATGCGGCTGTTAACCGCAGTGTCGTTGGTTCGAGTCCAACAGGGGGAGCCAGAAAAGCCCGAAAGCACAGCGTTTTCGGGCTTTCAATTTTACAACCGCATGATTTTTGCACCTGCATTAACTAATTTTTCCGCCGTTGCAAGCGGAAAAAAGCCGTAATTTTAGGCTACTGTTTACCGGAAAAATCAACAATTAAATATACACTCGGATTGCATTGGTAGAAAAGCCGTTAAAGTTTTATACAAACGGCTTTTTTCTATTGCTGCGATTCCGTTATATTTGCCATACGCCGCCATAGCCAGAGCATCTCCCTCATCCTCTCGCAATGCTCCGTTACATAGAATTGGTGAAGGCCATAAGTCTATGAAAAAAATATGAAAGGAGAGAAAGACCATGACCAAGGTAATTGTGTTCGCCAATCAAAAGGGCGGTGTGGCAAAGACTACGACAGCGATTGCACTTGCACAATCACTTGCTCTTGACGGGAAAAAGGTGTTGTTCTTTGACCTCGACCCGCAGGAGAACGCATCCAATACACTAAGGCTTAAACAGGATGTGCCAAATCTCTATGACCTTATGACCGCGCCTGATGGCGATACGAGTGTGTTTGATGCCTGCCTGCAATCCGTAGAGGGCTGCAAGAACATCACAGCAATTCGCGGAAATATTCAACTATCCGCTGCCGATTTGATGTTCAACAGACAGGGACGCGAGTTTATCATCAAAGAATGGCTTGAAGCACACAAGAGCGGATTCGATGTAGTTATCATGGACACGCCGCCCGCGTTGGGTGTACTGACGGTAAATGCTTTGACAAGCGCGAATACTGTCGTTGTACCGATAAGCCCTGATGGATATTCCTTGCAGGGCTTCTATCAGCTCAATGAGAACATCCGGCTAATCAAGAAGTATTCAAACCCACAGCTAAAAATCGGAGGCATTCTCGTCACAAGATATGTGCCAAACACTATTGTGAGCAGAGAAATCAAAGAAATCGCGCAGGAGTACGCAGAAATGGCTGGCACGAAAGTGTATAAGTCAGTTATCCGTCAGACCGTGTTGGTGAGCGAAAGCATCAGCGCACAGCAGGGTGTTGTTCTGTTTGCGCCGAACAGCACCGCGGCGCAGGACTATCGGGCGTTTGCAAGGGAAATCAAGCGTGAAGAACTGATGAAGGGAGGTATTGAGTATGGCAACGAAGAAAGCGGACTTTCGGCAAAGCACCGCCGCAATGTTCCTGACCTTGAAAGATGAGCAGAACGAGCCAAGCAATAGCGGAATTAACATTCCCGACGGCGCAGAATATGTGCAGGAAATACCGATCTCCGAAATAAGCGACTTCCCCGACCATCCCTTCAAAGTGCGGCAGGACGAAGCCATGCAGAACATGACGGAAAGCATCCGTGAAAACGGCGTGCGCCAGCCTGCAATCGTGCGTCCCATGCCGGACGGCGGGTATCAGATGTTATCGGGGCATAGACGCAAGGCGGCTTGTATGGCAATCGGCAAGCTGACTATTCCCGCTGTTGTGCGCGAAATGAGCGATGATGAAGCCATTATCTGCATGGTGGAAGCCAATCATCAGCGCGAGAACATTCTGCCGAGCGAGCGCGCTTTCTCTTATAAAATGCAGCTTGAAGCCATGAAACGACAAGGCAAGAGGAATGATTTAACTTCCACGCAAGTTGCGGGGAAGTCAGAAAGCGCCGATGTGCTTGGAAAAGCCTCGAAAATAAGCGGGGATACCGTCCGCAGATATGTACGCTTAACTGAGCTTATTCCCCAACTGCTTCAAATGGTAGATGATAAGAAAATCGCGTTCAACCCCGCTGTTGAACTGTCATATATTCCGCATGAGCTACAAACCGAGTTACTTGACATTATTGAAGCTAACGAGTGTACGCCATCGTTATCACAGGCGCAGCGCATGAAACAGGCAGCGCAGGAAGGAAAGCTCGACAGGAACGGCATGGAACTGGTGATGCAGGAGGAAAAGCCGCAACAGAACAACATCACCATTAAGAGCGATAAACTCAGCAAATACTTCCGCAAGGACGCTACTCCCCGAGAAAAGGAAGAACTGATTATCAAGGCTCTCGACTACTATTGCAAGGTGCAGGAACGAAAGCGACAGGAACGCGAGCATGAAAGGTAACGCCTTGTCTTGCGAGAAAGGAAAAGAGAAATATGCCGACGCACATCGTGTTCAATGAATAGCGTTTTCCACCAAGGGAGCAATCCGCCCTTTCATATTTGAACGCATCTTCGAGCCTATCTCTTTACTATCCGAGAGTAACTTACTATCCGAGAATTACTGCCCGAGAAGAATGATATTCACTTCTCGGTAAGTAACACTCCCTTTGTTGAAAGCGCCGAGAGGCGTTTTTTTCACATAGACAAAAAAACAAAACGGAGGAAACAGCATGAAAGCAAAACGACTTATGGCACTGCTTCTGTGCCTGCTGACGCTTATCGGCGTCATACCCTTTGGCGGCGCATTTGCCGCGGGCAGCACCGTCACCATCGAGAGTCAGACCAACAGCGCCTTTGACTACTTAGAGTATTACAAGGACGGCAGATGGCATGAGTTGAACACGCCGAAACATTGGATCGAGCAGACAGGCGAGGTTGTCTACTGCGTGGAGCATTCTGCGGGGAACCCGCATGGTCAGACATATACCGCAACTTCCCCATCTTCTGTCTTTTCGGGAAGTACGCTTGCCGGTATAAACTCCATACTCATGTATGGCTATCCCAACAATAAACCCTCCGGCTTCACGGACGACGAAGCGCGGCAGGCAACGGCAAACGCCCTGCGCTTCTGGCTTTCGGAGCAGGGCGAAGGCTTTTCATACGACTTCACCAATCGCCGCTCCAATCCCAACGCAATAAGGGCAAAAAGCGGATATGAACACGTTTTAGAATACGCAGACGAGCTTTTAGCCAAAGCTCGCGCACGGCAGGAGCTTCCGCACGGCATCAGCTTCTCACCCTCTACCTTGCAGCTTGCCGCAAGCGGCGGCGGCTTTAGCGGACAAACCACGGTGCAGTTAACAAACATCAACAGCGGCTATACCCTCGATACCTCCGCCCTGCCATCCGGCTCCAACGTTTCGGGCTACACGGGCAGGCGCAGCGAAAAACTTACCATTACCGTTCCTGCATCGGCGGCGGGACAGAGCTTCTCCATCTCCGCCGAGGGCAGCGATACGAGGAGCGTAGACAACATCACGGCGTATGTTCCCGCAAACGGCAGTCTGCAAAAGGTATTCCTTTGTGCCACCACCGCACAGGTCGTGGCAACGGCTTCGTTCAACGTAGGTGTTCCCGCTTATGGCAAGGTGCAGGTCATCAAGACTGGCGAGAACAGCGCGGCGCTTGCGGGCGTGAAGTTCGGCGTTTATTCCGACTCCGCTTGCAAGAACAAGCTCACCGAGCTTACCACGGGCGCGGACGGTACGGCGACCTCCGGCGATATTCCCGTTGGCACGGTTTATCTGAAAGAGCTATCCACCGTAAGCCCGTATATCATCACCACCGAGGTCAAAAGCGCGGCTATCACCAGCAACGCCATCGCAAAGGTTTCCTTCACCAACGTGGCGGCAAAAGGCAAGATTCGCATTGAAAAGGTTGGCGAGGTGCTGACGAGCAGCAAATCCGAGGAAACCGAATACGGCAACGTCACTATCCCCGCCTATACGGAAAAGGGGCTGAAAGGAGTTGTCTACGAGGTCAAGGACAGCGCGGGCAAGGTCGTGGCGACGCTGACCACCAACGATTCCGGCGTTGCCGAAACAGGTGCCCTCCCGTTCGGGAAATACACCGCGCAGGAAAAGGACGCGCCTGCTGCCTACATCGTGGATGATACCGTCCATGAGGTGACGCTTGCCTACAAGGATCAGAACACTCCCGTCGTGACCGTGACCGTCAAAGCGGACAACGAGCTTCGCACAGGTGGCGTGAAGATTCGCAAGATCACCGAAAAGTTCAACTATGAGAACATCGACTTCTACAACGCGCTTGCGGAGGGCTATGTGTTCGGACTTTACACCGCTGAGCACATTGGCGATATTCCCGCCGATGTGCTCCTCGAGGTGCTGACTACGGACGATCAGGGCGTTGCACAGACCTCCGTACCGCTTCCCTATGGCAAGTATTATCTCAGGGAACTTGCCGTTCCTCTGGAAACCATTGAAATGCTGACGGACCAGCTGCCGCTGACCATCAACAGCGAACTGAACGTGCAGCATTATGACAGCCCCATCTACAACACCATGTTCAAGGCGAAGATCGGCGTATATAAGCTGGATGCAGCTGACAAGGATCGCGGACTTGCGGGCGCGGTGTTCGAGGTGCGGGATGCTTCCGGCAAGCTGTTTGACACCATCACCACCAATGAGGACGGCTATGCGGAAACCATAGACCTTCCTGTTGGTGAATACAAGGTCAAAGAGATCACACCGCCCGCGGGCTTTGTCCTCTCCGATGAGGTCAAGACCGTGACGCTCACCACCGAGAACAAGGAAATAGCGGTGTTTGAGTTTACCAACAGGGCAAATGAAGCCAAGGTGCGCAAGCTCGACAGCCACACCGGGCAGCCCCTCGCAAACGCAACCATCAAGGTGACGGATGCAAGCGGCAAGGTGTTCTTTGAGGGCAAGACGGACACGGATGGCTACATCACCATGAAGGAACTTCCCGCAGGCAAGTACACTTGGCAGGAGGTCGTAGCCCCCGAAGCCTATTCCATCGACCCCGCTCTATACTCCTTTACGATAGACGCATACGGCAAGGTCACAGGCGATGTGCAGTTTGCCAACGACCCCATCACGCTTGAAATCACCAAGATGAACACTTACACGGGCGCGCCGATGGCGGGCATTACGTTCACCTTGCAGGACAGCGAGGGCAAGGTGGTCAAGACGAAGCAGACGGATGACGGCTACCGTATTCCCGCCGAGGACGGGACGGAAACCTTTGTCACTGACGCGAATGGCAAGGCGGTATTCAAGTATCTCAAAGTGGGCAAGTACAAGCTCGTTGAAGCCGTGCCTGTCGGTTATATCGCGGACGGCACGACGGAGATCGAGCTTACCGATAAGCACAGCGAGGCTGCGCCCTGCAAGGTGACGGTCAACAACTGCCCGACGGGAGTGAAAATCATCAAGCTGGACGCCAAGACCGAAAAGCCCCTCACGGGCGCGGGCTTCAGCATCAAGGTCAAGGACGGACTTGGTTTTGAAACGCTGACGTTCACAAAACAGGCTGACGGCAAGTATTTCTTTGACGAGAACGGCAAGGAAATGGATTTGATGGTGGACAAGAACGGCGAGGTCGTCATTCTCGGTCTGCCTATGGGCGCGATATGGATCGAGGAATCCGTTGTGCCGACAGGCTATTTCCCCGTGACCGCTCGAAAAGCTGAAATCACAAAGGAAACCTCGGCGGTCAAGCCCATCGAGATTAAAGTGCCGAACAACAGGAGCGTGGCGCTCGGTATGGACAACGACCGGTGGGAGCTTCCTGCCATGATCGCGGGCGCTTTGCTGCTGCTCGGCGGCGCAGCGTTCCTTGTAATCAAGCGTCGAAAGAAACTCAAAGGATCGGAGGAATAGTCAATGGAACTGAAAGCTATCTTGGCAATCGTACTGTGCCTTGTCATTGTCGGCGGCGCAGTATTTTTGTATGTAAGGAACAAGAATAAGAGGAAATAGCATATCGAGAGGGCTTCACGCCCTCTTTTACATAATCACGAAGAAAGGAGTTTGACTATGAAAGAGAGGGAAATCAACGCGGGATATGAGATTATTGAACGCTTCCCCGTGGGCGAACAGGGCTTTGCGATTGGGCATAGCGAAACAGCGCCCGCGCCCTACGTCACATGGCAATACCGCACCGCAGACCTCGCCCATTTCTTTTGGGGGCATTATTTGAACTCAAAAGAAGCGGCGTATGATGATTATCGAGGCAGAATAAACGCTGAAATCGAATATGTAGCGGAGCGTACCCACAAGCCCCCGCTGCTGCCGCTGTTCTGCTATTCGCTCATGCCGTCAAGCGGCGAGCTTATACGGATAGAGCGTGGCTGCAAAGGGTATGAACAAGTTCCTTATGGCTCTACGGGCGACCCCGCTGTAAACCGCAAGACTGCCGACAGCCGTAACCGCGAAATGGGCGTCACGCGGGCGCAGGAGAAAGCCATGCTTGCAGGCAGTCTTTTCGGATGGCATACAAAGGCTGCTGACCCCCGCAGCTACGACGAGAACGGTCAACCAAAGCGCGTGAAGAAACGCGATGAGCTTGAGCGATAAGGAGGCGGCGATATGGAGAATAACAATGAAAAGCGTATGGCAGGCTGTTGGGAGATACTCCATGCACTGCATATCGGGGATAAGGAGGTCGTGGTCGGTGAAAATCTGACCGCGCCAAACGAAGCGCGATATATGTGCGCTTACTGCACCGCTAATGACATCATGCGCGGATATAACGAGTGCATGGCAAGCGATGATTACCTTGAAATTATGGAGCTGTATACCGAACGCATTACAGGGCAGATCGAAGCGGTGAAAGCAGAAATCGCGGAACGGCAACTGCCAGACATGACCATATCCGCCGACCAATGCCACAAAAACGACTTCTCAAAAAGCATTGTCGGCAAGATTGTCGCCATACGCGCCGATGCGTTAAGGCGCGAGTACAGAAGCGCAGACCATCAGCTTGTGTTGGTCAACGGCGGTTTCGGCGCAGCGGCAAACGCCCGTGGCAGCGCGGTGTATGCGACCAATCTATACAGCGGCAAAGAGAGCCGGTATGAACGCCGCGATGTGCTTGGCGAGATAAAGCCCGAACACCTCCCGCACTGGGCTATGGAAAAGGCGGCGCGTATGCGGGGGCGCGAGAAGAAAAGGCATGAGCCGGAAAGGTAGGTGTTCGAGTGGCAACAAAACTACAAATGATGTCCGAGCTTGCTGCGCAAACGACGGAGCGGCTTACGCAGTCCATTGATAACTGGACGAGCTTCCTCGATTCCGCCGCGTGGCTCTACAAATACCCGTTCCATGAACAGGTGCTTATCCATGCACAGCGCCCGGATGCTACGGCATGCGCACCCATCGAGCTATGGAACGGTACGTTCAGGCGCTGGGTAAACAAGGGCTCAAAGGGCATAGCAATCATCGACGACAGCGGGCAAAAGCCCACGCTTAGGTATGTATTCGACGTATCCGACACCAATACCCGCTACAATGTTCCCTTTAGCCTCTGGCAGACAAGGCCCGAATATGAGGCGCAGATCGTGGAGGAGCTGCAAAACCACTTCGGCGACATAGGCGTTGAGGACGCAGACTTTTCATCTGCCGTGCTGGGCATAGCAATCAACGCCGTATCGGATAACTACCGCGATTACTATGAGGAACTCTTAAAGGTAGCGGATAACAGCGCCCTTGCCGATATGAGCGATGATGAGATTAGCTCCACATTCATGGTGCTGCTCATGACGAGCGTTGCCCACACGGTTTTTGTGCGCCTTGGCATAGACCCCGCCGCCATATTCCACGGCGATGAATACGACAGCGTTACGCTGTTCAATTCGCCGGATACCATAGCCCAGCTTGGCGCGGCGACGAGCGATATTTCCGAAATGGTCTTGCGGCAGATAGAGCGCAGCGTAAGGAGCATGGAGCGGCAGGAGCGCGACACACTTGCAAAATCCCAACAGGTCTTGCAGAATGAAGATAGAAAAAACGAAAGGAGCGTTGAACATGGAACTCAGTTACAGGCAGAACGGGGATTATCTGATTCCCGATATAGAGATGGACGCGCAGCCGACGGAGGCAATCGGCAAATACGGGATGATGAGGAAGGCGTTTCTCAAAGCCCGTCGGAGTGGAACGTACAACGCACTCTTGCTTCAGAACAGGCTGACCGAGCATCTGCTGGAGATCGACAGGACGGCGCGGGAACAGGTCGAACAGACGATGGCGCAGATGGCGAAAGCCGATGGCGTGACGGAGAGCTTGAAAGCCCGCGACCAGATGCTATGGGCGCAGCGTATGAACAACATCCGACAGAGAGCCGAGGAAACGGTGATAGCGGAGATAGTCCACAGCTAACAACAGAATCACCTTTGCAAGCGGAGAGCGACCAGCTCCCCGCTTTTTTATCGGAAGAAAAGATATTCGGCTTGCTGAAAAACGCGACATATACCCGCCGCCATAACAAGGATGATATAAGCGCGTACTTTGCAGCGCATAACAGCGAAGATGAGCGCGACGCCTTCATCAAAGAAGCCTTTGAAAAGATGGTCTACACAGGCGTTCTCGTTGACGGCGTGATGTGCGGCTATCAAGCACAGCCGGAGGGTCTGCTCATGTGGGAGGGCAACTATCTCACACGCACCTCTGAATCGCGGTTTTCATGGAGCGCCGTCAAGGGCTTCATTGAGCAGCTTATCGAGCGCGGCGAGTTTTCGGAAAACCTGCAAGCGTCCCTGTTTTCATCAATGGTCGAGCAGCAATCCCTAATCGAGCAGGCGGAGGCTGAAAAGTCCTCCGCCTTTTCCGTTTCGCAGGCCGACTTGGATAACGAACTTGTGCGCGGCACGGGCTTCAAAAATGGAAAGTACCGCGTATATCAGTTTTATCAGATCCTTCACACGCAGCAGGACGCGCTTGCCTTTCTGAAAAAGGAATACGGTATCGGCGGTCACTCCCATACCTTTCTTGACGGCAGCAGCGGTTTTGTAGACCATGATGCGAAAGGCATCCGATTCCGTGTCCGAGGCAACGATGGTGAACAGAACTTCTCGTGGCGCGCCATAGACAGCCGTTTGAAAGAGCTTATCGCCCTTGACCGTTATCTTACCGAGAAAGAAAAGGCGTATCTGCCAACGTATGAACAGGAGCAAGCGGAGCGTCGTTTGCAGCAAGCCGAGGAAGCGGCGGCACGGGAAGCGTTAAAAGCAGCCGCAGCCGCTATGGACGAAATACGCAAGAGTGCCGAATATCGCTTTTCGCTTGGTGACGAGGTACAGCTTGGCGCGCAGACATACACCGTGCTTGGATATGACGATAAAAACGTCACGCTCTCAAACCCCAAATATCCCCTGCTATATGAGGATATGCCCCGCGATGTGTTTGAGCGCCGCTTGCGGGAGAGCGAAGTCAACGATCACCTTATGGTACAGAATGAGGTTGATCTAACAGAAGCAAAGCGCCTTATTGATGAATACTGCCTTGATGAGTTTGAGAGTGAAGCGGATTACGCTGACTTGGAACACGTCGCGCTTGCTTTCACCACCACCGGGGACGGCGAGCATACGGTTGAAGCGCAGGCAGACCTTGTGCATTTCAGCATAAACCGCTATGTTGATGGACAGCTATTTGAGAGCCGAAGCTATGACAGCATTGAGGAACTCATATCAAACGAGCTGCAAGCTCTTGACTTTAACGACCTGACCTACTTGGACCAACAGGAAGCCGTTGTGAGCTATCCCGTTGAGGAAGAAGTACAGGCAGAAGAAGCGCCCGATGTAGCCATTGGCACAGTCATCAAGTGGAACGGGCGTAAATACGAGGTCGAGAGCATTGGCGAGATCTCCGGCGACGTATCCATGCGGGATATCACATTCCACAGCGAGGTCGGATTTCCCATCAATCGTGTCGAAAAGCTGCATACCGTCCGGGAATGGCTGAAGGAGCAGCCGGCACAGGAAGCCGAGCAACCCGAACAGCCCCTTGCCCCTGCATGGGAGCAGCCGAAAGAGGTCAAGCTGAAAAGCATCGTCATCGACCTTACGCAGCCCCGCATCGAAAAGCATAACTACCGCATCACAGATGACGAGTTGGGCTACGGCGGCGCAAAGGCGAAGTATCAGATGAACGTGGCGGCGATCCGCACCTTGCAGACAATCGAATCGGAACACCGCCTTGCTACGCCCGAGGAACAGGAGATACTTTCAAAGTATGTCGGTTGGGGCGGCGTCGCGGACGCCTTTGACGAAACAAAGGACAACTGGCGCACAGAATATGCCGAGCTAAAGAACTTACTGACCGAGAGTGAGTACAGTTCTGCCCGCGAATCCACGCTGAACGCCCATTACACAAGCCCCACGGTAATCAAGGCGATATATGAGTGCGTTGCAAACATGGGCTTCACCACAGGCAATGTGCTGGAGCCTTCCTGCGGTATCGGCAATTTCTTCGGGCTTGTGCCGGAGGCGATGGGCAAAAGCAAACTCTATGGCATTGAGCTTGATTCCATAACGGGCAGGATAGCAAAGCAGCTTTATCAGAACGCCAACATCGCCGTGCAAGGGTATGAGGATTCCTCCTTGCCCGACAGCTTCTTTGACCTCGCCGTTGGCAACGTGCCTTTCGGCAACTATGGCGTGTCTGATAAGCGATACGACAAAAACCATTTCATGGTGCATGACTATTTCTTCGCCAAGACGCTCGACAAGGTGCGCCCGGGCGGTATCATCGCCTTTGTCACTTCAAGCGGCACAATGGACAAGAAGAACTCCGCTGTTCGGAAGTACATCGCACAGCGGGCTGAATTGCTTGGCGCGGTGCGTTTGCCGAACAACGCCTTCCTGCAAAACGCGGGAACACAGGTGGTCGCAGACATTCTCTTTTTACAGAAGCGTGACAGAGCCATCGAAACCGAGCCGGAATGGGTGCATCTCGGCAAGAGCGCCGAGGGCTTCACTGTCAACCAGTATTTCGCGGACAACCCCGATATGGTGTTGGGGCAGCTTACGGAAGAAAACACGCAGTATGGCAGGCAGGAATGTACCTGTGCGCCCATCGCCGGCGCTGATCTTTCCGAGCAGCTTCGTGACGCTATGGCGAACATCCACGGCTCTATCACCGAGTATGAGCGCGAGGACGATGAGCTTTCCGAAAGCACCAACGAGAGTATCCCCGCCGACCCCGATGTGCGGAACTTCTCCTTTACCGTCGTGGACGGGCAGATATATTACCGCGAGAACAGCCGCATGAACAAGATGGAGGTCTCCGTCACGGCGGCAAACCGCATCAAGGGCATGATCGAGCTTCGGGACTGCACCCGCAGGCTCATCGAGTATCAGCTTGAAGGCTATCCCGACGAGGATATTGCAAGGGAGCAGCGCAGCCTCAACGCCCTATACGACAGATATACCGATAAATACGGTCTGCTGAACAGCCGCGCCAACAACATGGCGTTTTCGGACGATTCCGCTTACTGCCTGCTTTGCTCTTTGGAGGTCATTGACGAGAACGGCAATCTGGGGCGCAAGGCGGATATGTTCACGAAAAGGACGATACGGCAGCAGAGCGTAGTCACTTCGGTGGACACCGCGACAGAGGCGCTTGCCGTTTCACTCTCCGAAAAGGCAAATGTGGATATGCCCTACATGGCGGAGCTTACGGGCAAGACCGAGGAACAGCTTGCCGAGGAGCTTACGGGCGTCATCTTCCTCAACCCAACGACAAAGCAATATGAAACCGCCGACGAGTATCTTTCCGGCGACGTGCGCTGGAAGCTGCAATTATTGAGAGAGATAGACGATCCTCAGTATGCGGCGAACATGGCGGCGCTTGAAAAGGTACAGCCCAAAGACCTCTCCGCTTCGGAAATAGACGTGCGCCTCGGCGCAACGTGGCTCCCGCCCGAGGATATTGAACAGTTTGTACATGAGCTTTTAAGCACCGCCTACTATATCCGTAACCGCATCAAGGTACATTATTCGCCCATCACGGCGGCGTGGAACATCGAGAACAAGAACGCCGACTATAACAACGTGGCGGCGGGCGTCACCTACGGCACGAACCGTATCAACGCCTATAAGATCATTGAGGAAACCTTAAACCTCAAGGATGTGCGTATCTTCGATACCGTCACCGACGAGAACGGGAACGAAGTGCGGGTGCTGAACAAGAAGGACACCATACTCGCGCAGCAGAAGCAGCAGCTCATCAAGGACGCTTTCCGCGACTGGATATGGAAAGACCCTGACCGCCGCGACAGGCTGACTACTCTTTACAACACCAAATTCAACAGCATACGCCCCCGCGAGTACGATGGAAGCCATATCTGCTTTACGGGGATGAATCCCGAGATAACGCTTCGCCCTCACCAGGTGAACGCCATCGCCCGCATCCTGTACGGCGGTAATACCCTGTTGGCGCACGTCGTCGGAGCGGGCAAGACCTTTGAAATGGTCGCCGCAGCCATGGAAAGCAATCGGTTGGGGCTGTGTCAAAAGAGCCTGTTCGTTGTGCCGAACCACCTTACCGAGCAATGGGCGGCAGAGTTCTTGCAGCTTTACCCTTCCGCGAACATCCTTGTGGCAACGAAAAAGAACTTTGAAACCCGAAACCGCAAGAAGTTCTGCTCCCGTATCGCCACAGGCGACTATGACGCGGTTATTATCGGTCATTCGCAGTTCGAGAAGATACCCATGAGCATAGAGCGACAGCGGGCGGTGTTGCAGGAGCAGCTTGACGAGATCGTGGACGGCATAGCCGATGCCAAGAGCGCCCACGCGGAGCGTTTCACGGTCAAGCAGCTTGAAAAGACAAAGAAGCAGATCAAGCTGAAGCTCGAAAAGCTGAACGACCAGAGCCGCAAGGACGATGTTGTGACATTCGAGGAATTGGGCGCTGACCGCCTGTTCGTGGACGAGGCGCATTCCTACAAAAACCTGTTCCTGTTCACCAAGATGCGGAACGTAGCGGGACTGGCGCAGACCGAGGCGCAGAAATCCGTCGACCTCTTTATGAAGTGCCGCTACCTCGACGAACTTACGGGCGGACGCGGCATCGTGTTCGCAACGGGGACGCCCATTTCAAACTCCATGACCGAGATGTATACCATGCAGCGGTATCTGCAATATGAAACGCTGCGAAGTAAAGGTCTGACACATTTTGACGCATGGGCTTCCACCTTTGGCGAAACCATCACCTCCATCGAATTAGCGCCGGAAGGCACGGGCTATCGCGCCAAAACAAGATTTGCCCGCTTTTACAACCTCCCCGAGCTTATCGCCATGTTCAAACAGGTGGCTGACATTCAGACCGCCGATATGCTGAATCTTCCCGTGCCAACGGTCAACTACCATAACGTAGTCATGAAGCCATCCGAGCATCAGAGGGATATGGTCGCCTCCCTTGCGGAGCGCGCCGAGCGGGTGCGAAACGGCATGGTCGAGCCAACCGTCGATAATATGCTGAAAATCACAAACGACGGCAGAAAACTCGCGCTCGACCAGCGGCTTGTGAACGGTATGCTGCCGGATAACGAGGAAAGCAAGGTCAACGCCTGCATGGACAACATCTATCGCGTATGGGAAGCGGGCGAAGCAAAGAAGCTGACGCAGCTTGTGTTCTGCGACCTCTCTACACCGCACAACGACGGCACATTCAACGTGTACGACGACCTCAAAGCAAAGCTCATGGAGCGCGGCATTCCCGCAGAGGAAATCGCCTTTATTCATGACGCAAAGACCGAGGTGCAAAAGGCGGCGCTGTTTACGAGCGTCCGGCGCGGGCTTGTGCGAGTGCTGATCGGCTCTACCGCAAAAATGGGCGCGGGTACAAATGTGCAAAGAAAGCTCGCCGCGGAGCATCACCTCGATATACCCTGGCGGCCCAGCGACATCGAACAGCGCGAGGGCAGAATGATACGGCAGGGAAACACCAACGAAAGCGTGGACGTGTTCCGCTATGTGACGAAGAACACCTTCGACAGCTACATGTGGCAGACGATTGAGAGCAAGCAAAAGTTTATATCACAGATCATGACCTCGAAATCGCCTGTCCGCTCCTGCGAGGACATTGACGAAACCGCCCTTTCGTATGCGGAGGTCAAAGCCCTTGCTACGGGCAACCCGTACATCAAGGAAAAGATGGTGCGCCCGTAAGGGTGCGTATTAAAGACCGCCTTTAGCAAGCGGTAGGCAAAGATATCCAGAAAGGATGGTGAAAAAGAAAACAACCTATCATTCCACAGCTTATCCGGATGGGGAAACCTGATGGGGAGTGCAGCATGCTGTTGCCGAATAACACCGGCGGGTGTGCAGCGGTATATAAAGTCTCCTAAAGCCCGCTGTACATAGGAATGAAAATCTGCGTATGAGGATGAAAGCTGAATTGCCTGATACGATAGCCAGAGCCGGGGGTCATCTGCCCTGCATACGAAAGGAACTGTAACGTATGTTGCTTCGTTGCCTGTTCTTCCATTTTGGACAGGCAAGTGATATCCGAAGCACAGCAACCTCAAGACAGGGGTAAATGGCGAAAGTCGCATCCGACAACGCAGAACGCTACTTTAATACGTGCTACCGGGGATAACCTAAACCCAGCAATGGGCATGGTTACACAGCTTCCATAGTAGTCCGCTAACCCTGAATTGACAGGGAATGCCGTAAAAACGGATGCAGGTAATTCTGCTACATGGCGAAGGGAAGCAGTTTACACTTTAATACAAAAAGAAAGGATGGTGCGCGAGGCACTATGAGAAATCCGATTGATGTATTGAATAGCCTAAGCGATAAATCGAAGAACCCCTCATACAGATTTGAACGGCTATACCGAAATCTGTACAACCCGGAGTTTTATATGCTCGCCTATAAGAACATCTACGCAAACGACGGCAGCATGACACCGGGCATGGATGGTACAACTCTGGACGGTATGAGCAGCCGCAGAATTGATGGGATTATCTCATCCCTGAAAGACCGTAGCTATCAACCGAATCCGGCTCGGCGGGAATACATCCCCAAGAAAAGCGACCCTAACAAGAAAAGGCCGCTGGGCATCCCGTCCGCAAATGACAAGCTGGTGCAGGAGGTTGTCCGTCTGATACTGGAAAGCATTTATGAACCTAACTTCTCAGAACAATCCCACGGATTCCGCCCACGAAGAAGCTGCCATACAGCTCTTCTTCACTTGCAGCGGACATTCACCGGGGCAAAGTGGTTTGTAGAGGGCGACATCAAGGCTTGCTTTGACAGCTTTGACCATCATGTGCTGATTGATATTCTGCGCCTCCGCATCGCCGATGAAGCTTTTATTGCGCTGATGTGGAAGTTCCTAAAGGCCGGATATATGGAACAGTGGGAGTACCACAAGACTTATTCCGGCACGCCGCAGGGCTCAGGTATCAGTCCAATTCTTGCAAACATCTACCTAAACGAATTGGATAGGCACATTGCGGACTACAAGGCAAGTTTCGACCAAGGAAGCTCCCTGAAACGAAAAGCAAATCCTGAATATGAGCGAATGCGCGGAGCAATCGAGCGCGCAAAGCGCAGAAACGCAAAAATATGGGACGAGCTTAACGAGGCAGAGCGCAAACACAGAGCCGCAGCTTTAAGGAATATGAAAGCAGAGCTAAGGACGCTGCCGAGGTCTGACCCCTTTGATATAAACTACAAAAGCCTGCAATATATCCGCTACGCCGATGACTTTATCATTGGCGTCATAGGCAGCAAGGAGGACGCGGAAGCGGTCAAGTCAGATTTGGCATCCTATCTGAGTGAGAAGTTGAAGCTTACGCTGTCAGCAGAGAAAACCAAAATCACGCATACGTCTGAATTTGCCCGCTTCCTTGGTTACGATATCACGGTATCCAGAAGCCAGGAGATAAAGAAGAACAAAAAGGGCTCCAAATCGCGTGTGTACTCGGCGGTAGTGAAACTTTATACGCCGCACGAAAAATACAGGGCAAAGCTGCTGGAGCTGGGCGCAATCCGAATCAATAAAGACAGTATCGGACAGGAGCACTGGAAAGCCATCCACAGGGAAAAACTCATAAACAGGACAGACATTGAAATCCTCAGCAAGTACAATGCGGAGGTCAGAGGACTGGCTAACTACTATGCGCTGGCTTGTAACCCTACGGCGTTGGCGCATTTCTCAAGTCTCCTGAAGCACAGCATGCTGAAAACCTTTGCGGCAAAATACCGCACCAAGGTGAGTAAAATCAAAGCCCGTTATGTTAAAAATGGCGAATTTACTGTAGCCTACGAAACAAAATCCGGGCGGAAAGAAAGCGTGTACTACAACAAGGGCTTCAAACGCAAAACGGAACCGTTTTTCGGACAGATAGACCTGTTGGAGACTTACAAAAGGTACGCAAAGCCCAATGGGCTGCTGCGTAAACTCAGAGCCAAAACCTGTGAATTGTGCGGCGCAGTCTGTGACGACATTGAAATTCATCAGGTAAAGCGCCTCAAAGACCTGACCGGAAATACAGCATGGGAAGAAGCCATGCGAGCCCGACAACGCAAAACACTGGCAGTCTGTCCTGCCTGTCATTCACAAATCCATTCTTCGATGAAGTCGTAAGGTGAACGTAAACGGAGAGCCGTGTGCGCCGAGAGGTGCCCGCACGGTTCGGGAGGGAGTCGGGATTCCCGGCTTACCTCATGA
>CDZB01081931.1_pt1 | contig 16386 bp, 14 predicted proteins | sample 554961 | NCBI WGS metagenome assembly CDZB01 (sample SAMEA3182106, study PRJEB8094) | gut metagenome | biome: human; feature: gut; material: Stool; isolation source: human stools | place: Canada | collected 2013-02-26
CCCCAGCCATAGACACTATATATTGTGTAAAAGATAAAGAAATAGACCAATATATAGTGTTATTTATTTTATGACTGTTTTCCTCTTCCCCAAATTGGGGAAAAGAATGGGGAAACTTTACGGAGTAAATTTTGTCTGTTGCCTCGTTGTTAAGCCTGTTTATCCCGCGAAAGCGGGCTTTTTTGTTTGGTTGTTTGGTTCTTCAAAAGTTAGGTTGTGGGGAAATTATTGTCAATAAATTACTTTCCGGGCTTCTTGGAGTTGAAATTCTTCCGAGTAGTGGGTATAGACGGTTGAAGTAATCGTACCACTCAGACTATGCCCCGCCCAGATACTTACGACTTCGCTTTGAACGCCGCACTCTTTGCAACGGCTAATGAAAGTGTGTCTTAACTCATGAGGATGATGATTCGGAAACAGTCGTTTCATTCGCGTGGAAATCGTATTGAGATTGGTGTATTTTGCTTTCTCAAAATCGATATAGGGAAGAAACTTTTTCACTTGCGGAGTAAAAGGTATCTTGCGCAAAACTATGTTCTGTCCAAGTCGTTCTTTGCTCGTTTCGCATTGCAGCCATTGATTGTCAATAACTTTTATGGTTTTGAGTTCGGATTTTTTGAGCCCGAAAAAGAGCAAAACGAGCAAGGCGTGCGTACCCTCGACATCTCTGTGAGTCTTACAGTAGTTGATGAGCCGAATTTCTTCGTCCTTGGTGAGCGCCTGCCCGCATTTGGTCTGATAGGCAGGCAAAACGACTTTTTTCATGGGCGAGGGGATATTGTAATCCTCTGTTGCCATGTCGAAAATACAGTTCAGCATAAGAGCAAGTTTTTCCGCTTTGCGATGTTTGTTTTCGCCTACAATACCGAAAAGATAATGTTGTAAGTCGGAGCGGGAAATATCCGCGAGGGGTTTGTCGCCGAACATCGGCTCCAAGTCCACGCGGAAGGAGCGTTCGTACTCCTTATAGGTGGAAGGCTTGGTAGTTTTTTCTTTGATGTTGAGCCACTCTTTTCCGAAGCTTCCGAAAAGAACGGGTTTTTCGGTAGGCGTAGTACCGAGAGAATCTTCTGTAATCAGTGGAGCGGAGGCTTTATATAAAGCGGAAAGCCTGTCCATAAAGCGTTTGCGCATGGTCTCAAAGTCTCGTCCCGAGGCTTCTATATACATCTCTTTTCTACGAATGCGCGCCTCAAAATAACCGTTGGAGGTAATGCGATAATTTACGATATAGTTGTTTGCAATAAAAATTTTTCTGATATGTTCGGGCATGGTTTTAATCTCCTGTTTGGTGAGTTTGAAACCGTGTTTGCCTTTTTCAGAAAGTTTCCCGTTTTCCCTGTTCGGGGCGATGGCGTCCATAGACTTCTTTATGGAATACAATTGCCCGTAAAGAGCCGATAAGACAGAAGATTCATCTGTCTGTACGGCAGTGTGTGCATGGATAGTGTCAATATAATGAATTCTTTCTTGTTTCAATTCTCCTTATTATTTTATTTGTGCAGCTACAATGTTCTCTTACTGAATGGCGTTTCTTACCATATAACACAAAACTCCTCCTGTGTAAATTTTAAATTTTTGCGAACAAAGTCCTTCGCTTTTCGCGCAGTCTTTATCGCTATGAAAAGATATTCAGTTGTAGCGTATCGGCTTTCCGGTAGGGAAAGTTAATACGATTATAGCGGCCTTAGATAAAAAAGTCAAGGCCGGGGTTCGAAATTTTCAGCTGTTCGCCAAAAATTTTCAGTAAGGCAGGTTGTCGGAAGGCGGGAGAGTATCATACATATCGTCCTTCGAGCGGTAAAAACGCTTTGCCTGTTTGGCATTGGTGTTCTTGATGAGCGACTTGCTCTCGCCTCGTACCGCCCCGTACTTACAGGAAATGTTATTGAAGAATTCTTCCTGTAAGTCGGAAAAAGAAGTCAGGCCGCCGCGAACTTTCCAGAATTCAGTCGAACTCAGTCGCGGTTTGTCGATGTCCGTATGAGAAGTATAGAGCGGATTGCCGGACTTATCATATCGTTGCAGTTTATTGCCGAGTTCGCTCTCGTTTTCGCTCATGACTTTGCTCGTCCACGTCTCCGTAATTGGCAGATAGTAAACAAACAGATTTCGGCGGTTTAATTCGGTTACGATTGCCGCACAGGGGATATTCTTATCCGTTTTCAGGAACCCGATTTTGCTTATAGCATAGGAATAACATTCTGTGAAGTATGTCCGTATCGCTTGACTGTTCGCAAAGCCTTCCCAAAATTCCCGGTTGCCGCCGAATTGCAGACATTCAAAAATCGTGTTTTTTCCTCGCGGATAAAATTGTGCGTTAGTGCTTTCGATGATATCTTTCCATGCTTGTTCGACGGGGACAATCGTCTTCTTCAAGTGTTCCACCGTAAACCGCTGTTCGCAGTCGTTTAAATAGTCATCCACGGCGGAAAGTTCCTGTACCTTGTGTTTAATGACCGAAACGGTGGCATGCCTGTCCCGAGGAACTGTTCGTTCATCTTTTTCGGGGTAGACATACCATGTGGGTTTGGTTGTGTAAAATTTCGTTGTATTACCTCCTTTTTGAATTTTCTGCATGAAGCAGAGGTACGCGATCTGTTCGACCGAGTACCTTTCGACTTTGACAGAGTACGGAAAAGTCGCGTTTCTGTTCGAAACGCGACTTAAAATACGGTCCGCCTGTTTAGGTACTTCTGATTATAAGCCACGAGAAGACGGAAAATATTACCTCTTTCCCAAAAAATTTTTATTTTTTCTTGTAATATTTCAAAAAGCCTTTTGCACGCTTGTTTCTCCACTCCGCAAGAAAGGGATAAAACCGTTCCTTGAAGTATTCCTCCGTCGTCATGTTTAAGCGGTCGGCTACTTTCTTTACGGCACTTGCAATTCCGTCATAGAGTTTATCGGAATCGTGTAACCGTATAGTCTTGCGGCGTTGAATTTCTGATTTTATACGTACATAGATACCGCCGATAAGTTCGGGCTGCTCTCCGTAATATTCTTCATAGTGTGCGAGTTCTTCATCATTCGCTTCCGCAAGATAATTTTGAATTTCTCCCGCCAACTTCTCATTGTCAAAGAGATAACTTTTGAGAAGAAACCGAACGAAGTCGCCCAAACTGTAAAACCAAGGTAAGAAAGAGACGAGGTCAAAGAGCAGGTTGCGCAAGATAAATTCCAGAATAACGTCGGTATATTGCGGCATTTCGCCTTTCTTCACGAATTGTTCCCAATACTGCCAAGAGATAAGGTTTGGATCGTTGCCGCTGTTATATCGCAAAATTGCATTCTCGGCCTTTTGAAGAACGGAAGAAATATACCCTTGAGTAACACCGAGCTGCGTTGCGATTTCCGCCTGCGTCATGTCTTTGTGTTTGTATAGATATACGATGTGTCGCTGTCTGCGAGAAAAGTTAGCGAGAGCGCATGCCTCGTCTATTCGTGTATGGACGGATTCCGTAAAGGGTTCGCTCTTATCAAGAAACTTCTCCTGTTGCTTGGGAGAAAGTTCATCCTCGTATAAATCAGAGCGAATGGGAACAGAGTGTCGGAGATATTTGTGAGTATTGTTGTATTCAAGACGGTCGAGCTCGTGCAGAGCCTGCCATTCGAGCTCGGAGACTTCAATGACGGCATACGACTTGCCGTCCATATAGCAATTGGGACGATCTGCAAGATCGCATGGATAATAATAACGATAGGTATGGGGTGTTTTCCCGGGGAGTTTACGTTTATTGTAATGATATGCCAGTTTGTCCATGAATTTATTATAACATAAAAAACATGACAGATATAGTCATATTTATAAAAATTTTCAAAAAAATTTTTCGACGGAAAAACGAAATGCCTATATAGGCATCATAAATCAGAAAGCCCAAGAAAAATGGGACGAATTTGCCACAAAAAACGATGCCTAAGCAGGATAAGGAGAGTGGTCATTTTATGGAATAAAATGCCACTTTCGATTTTATTCGCCGCCTTCCGTCCTGCGTTCGCTCAAACAAGCGGGAAACCCGCTTTTCTCGAAAGGGAAAACGGTTGAGAAAACGGATAAACGTCAGAGAAGATATATCCGAATAAGAGACCAAACGCTATGGGAAAAGATAGACAGAATTATGGAAGAGGAGAAATACAAAAAGAGTTTCAACAAAGTAATCAACGATGCATTGTATTTTGGCCTGGACGAGCTGATGAGATATCTGTTCGAGAGTGAGGAAACGATAAAAGAGCAAGAACAATACCGAAAACAAAAACTGATACGGAAATTAGACGGAGTGAACGAAGTATACTTTATGGAAATAGCGAAGTTGTTGAAGGACGAGCGGCAATTTTCAGGTAATGATACCAACTCGTTCATTAACCGCGTCTATTATACGGCGAGAAAATTTTTATTTTTTATAATATAGATATATTAGCTATTCAACGGTGATAAAAAAGGCTCGAAAGAAAGGTTTGCCGATTTAGACGGAGAATCTGAAAATATCGGCAAAACAATCGCTAAAAACGAGTTTCGCTTGGCGAAACGGTAGTCAAAATTTATTGAGTGAACGAGCAAAAAAATTAAAACAGTTTAAAGCATGAAATCGACTTAAATAATTTTTTATTTTAGAGCGACAATGGACGGTAAGTAAAGGTATTCCTAAAACAGCATTGGTAGATTATTTATTTTACGTAAGCAAGTTCGATAATGATGTTTTGATCCGTATCCCCAAAGGCCTGTCCGAAAATATTGACGCCACCTGCATATTTTGCATCGTCTTTGATACCGATTCGGAATTTTATCAAAATTCCCGAAAGATTACAATCGGATATCGTCACGTCGGATACTTTTGTTTCGTCCAGATAGGTTCCATTCTCTCCGACACGGATTTTTTTTAACATTCCGTATTGCGAGGCGTTGGCGGGCCAGAAGGAAGGAGTATTTTTCCCCGGTCTGTCGCCGTAATCACCCATGCTGTGATAGGTGCAAAGTTCTACGTCGTTCAGCCAGAAAGTAATATCCGATTTCCAATCGTTATTATACATGGGACATTCCGAACACAATTCCAAGGACAGGGCGAAGCCGACCAGACGATTCCCTTCCAGCTCAAAGACGGGTACTTTATATTCTACGTAGCCTTTGGTAAACGATAATAACTGGGCATTAAAGCGTTTGGTGGAATAAAAAGCCTCGGGCTTATCCCAACCAATAAGAAGCCCCGTCGAATCTGCGAGCGCACATGGAGGATCTACTCGGAAATCGGAATAGCTGCCCAAAGGTATTTCCAAGGTTTTCAAATTTGTTTTTTGTTCATGGAACAATCGGAAATCCATCCGTACCAAAGAAATATATTGGGAAATGATTTTTTCATTTCCGCGTTTTGTCGGATTCGGCAGGATTTGGATAAATCCTGCTTCTTTTAATATTTTCAGATGAAAAGAAACCGTAGAAACGGGCATATTCAGCCGTTCTGCGATTTCCATTACCGAATAGCTTCCCTCTGTGGACATCTTGATGATTTTCCGCCGCACCTTGTCGGATATTGCTTTTCCGATTTTTTCTATTTGTTCGTCGTCGCTTAAATCCAACCTAATTATTTTACTCATAATAATAAAATAACATACCTTTGATTAAATGTCAATCATTTTTTTGAATTTCGAAAAATCTTGTAAGAAAAACGGTCTTTTGCGATTTTTGAAAATTAGATATTTACATACCGGCAGTTTCATGATATAATGAGACCACAAAAGGAGAACGATGAGTTATGAAGAAACAAAGACATCCTTTTCCTCAGATGAGTAGAAAGAGATACAGACTTCTCGACGGGGAGTGGAAATTCAAAGCGGATAAAGAAAACTGTGGAGAAGCAGAGAATTGGTTTGAAGGCTTGGAAACAGAGGAAAAAATTCTTGTTCCGTTCGCCTGCGAAAGCGTAAGGAGCGGAATCGGCTGCGAGTGTGCGCCGAGGAATATTTGGTACGAAAAAATGCTGTTTCTTTCCGAGGAGGAAATTTCGGAAAGCGTTTTGCTTTGGTTCGAGGGAGTGGATTATACGGCAAAAATTTGGATAAACGGTCATTTTATCGGCATTCATGACGGAGCTTATACAGCCTTTTCTTTTGATATCATGCCCTATGCAAGGGAAGGGGAAAACCTGCTCGTCGTCAAGGCGGAGGACGGATATCGCTTAGAAAATCCAAGAGGAAAACAGCGATGGTTGAATAAAAGTTATAGCTGTTGGTATGTTCCTACAACGGGGATATGGAAAAGTGTGTTTTTGGAATTTACGGGAAACATACGGTTTGAAAAAATTAAATGGACGCCCGACATAAACACACAAACGCTGAAGGCGGAGCTCTTTCTGAATGATTATCGGTGCGGCTTATCGGTAATACTGTCGATTTTCAGGGAAGGGCGCGAAGAGAAATTTTTGAAATCGGCAATCGGATCTACATACCATTGTATTACAATCGATTTAGGAGACGCGGAAGAAGAATTTCAGGTCAAACATTGGTCTGCGGAAACTCCGGCTCTCTATGACGTGAAAGTAGTTTTAGAGATGGACGGAAAGCCGAAAGACGAGATAGAATCTTATTTCGGCTTTCGGGAATTTTGCTCTGCGAAGGGAGCCTTGACGATCAACGGGGCTCCGATATATCAAAAATTAGTATTGTATCAAGGGTATTGGAAGGATACGGGTTTGACTCCGCCGTCAGACGAAGCGATAGAAAAGGATTTGAAAGACATTAAGCGTATGGGATTTAACGGGATCCGCGTACATCAAAAAATCGAAAGCGAATATTTCCTTTCATGCGCGGACAGATTAGGATTATACGTATGGTGCGAAATGCCCTCGGCACACGCTTTCAACGACGATATGAAAAATAAATTGATCGCCGAATGGTCGGAAATCGTCCGCCAAAAATATAATCATCCGTCTATCGTCGTCTGGGTCCCCTTTAATGAAAGCTGGGGAATTCGCGGCGTGCGCCGAAACAAGGAAATGCAGGATTTTGCGGATGCGGCGTATTATCTCACGAAAGCTTATGATTCCATGCGCCCCGTGGTCACCAATGATGGTTGGGAACACGTAAAGACGGATATCGTCACCGTCCATAATTACGAGCAGAACCCCGAACGTCTCAACAGGGCTTACTGTTCCCGCGAAAGCGCAATGTCGGAAGGGAATGCCGTGCGGCACCAAAAGTTCGTTTTTTCTGAAGGATATAGATATGACGGACAGCCCGTCATCATCAGCGAATACGGGGGAATAGCATTTATGAACGGGCTCTCCGGAGACGATTGGGGATATAGTGCAGTGGCTACCGAGGACGATTTCTGCGCGAGGTTTCAGGCGCTTTGCGACGCAATTAAACGGATCGGCTATGTGTACGGTTACTGTTATACGCAATTTTCTGATGTGTGGCAGGAAAAAAACGGGCTGGTCACAATGGACAGAAAGTATAAAGTCGATCCTGCGAAAATCTGCAAAATCAATGCGGAATTTCCGGCTGAAGATATAAAATAGGAGGCGGAATATGCTGAAAAAGCTATGTGTATTTCTGGCTGTGGTCATCTCATTGGGGGGCTTTGCTGGTTGCAAAAACGGATTGGAGGAGAATGAAAAAGATTTATCCGAATATGACCTTACAGCTTATATGAGTCCGTTTTGGGAAGGAGATATTGTCTACAACGAAACGGCAATGGTTTTGAAAAATGAGGACGGAAGTATTTCTCCGGTCGGACTTATGTATGAAATAGGCTCCGTAATAGCCGTCCGAAATTACGGGTTAGATACGTTATATGAAGAAGGAAAAGATTATGAGGTGCAAAACGGAAAATTAGTCATTAAAGACAATGGTGCTATTTATTCCGATATGGCGCTCGATTACGATCAATATTATTTTCCCGAATACGACGGGTCGAATAACCTTGCCTCCAACGGCGGGGGAATTTTGAAAACGGAGGCTTCCAATGGGGCGCAAGGGTTGTGTAAATGGCAACTCAGCGTCACCTACACGCATGAGAAAACGGATTCTCCCATCGGGGTACCTCGGACATTTTCGGATAAGTTTTCCAAAACGATAGCAAAACTCAAAAGCGGCGAAAAGACAAATCTCGTATGTTTGGGCGACTCTATCAGCGCGGGATGGTCGGCGAGCGGGTATCAATATTGCAACATCGCGCCCCTGTGTCCGCCGTATTTCAATCTCGTGACGGATTATCTCGGAATGTATTACGAAAACGAAAATATCGATGCTGCGAATTTCTCCGTGGGAGGAATGAAAACGGATTGGGGGCGGGAAGATGCGCAGATCCAAAGCGTCGTAAAGGAAAATCCCGATTTATTGATTATCGCTTTCGGAATGAACGACGGGGTTTCGGGCGGTTTTTCTCCGGCGGCGTATAAGGAGAATACGCTGGCAATCATCGACGGAGTAAGGGCGGGCTGTTCCGATACGGAAATTATTCTGGTGTCGCCCATGCTTCCCAATGCGGAGGCGGCGAATATGCTGGTCAACCAGTATAACTATGTCGCGGTATTGAATGAAATTGCGTCCGAGCGCGGAAATGTCGCCGTGGCAGACGTGGGGACGCTGAGTTTCCGGCTTTTGCAGCTGAAAAAGTTCCGCGATATGTCGGCAAATAATATCAATCATCCCAATGATTTTATGCATCGCGTCTATGCTCAGACAATTGTTAAGACTATCGCCGACATATTGTAAAGACATGCTGTAAAAATACTTTTAGGCAAGGAGGAATTTATATGAAACGCACGAAATTATTTGTTACGACTGCTTTGAGCGCACTCATGCTGCTCGGTTCCGCAGGACTTACTGCCTGCGGCGGAGGCGGGGAAGACGGCAATCTCGTCGTCTGGACCTTTTCTTCGGATACGCAGGAAATGGCCAATATGTATGAGGCCGCGACGGGCAAGGAAGTAGATGTAAAGACCTATCCGCTCGACGTATTCCAGACCCGACTGGACGGTGTCCTGCGGACGGGAAAGAATGCGCCCGATGTGGTCGCTCTGGAAATCTCTTTCGTAAAGAAGTACGTCGAGGGCGGAAAGCTGATGAATCTGAACGAATTAGGACTTACAGATAGGGCGAAAGAGGAATTATACGGCTATACGAACGATATCGGAACGGCCGTAGACGGAAATTTATATGCGATTTCCAATCAGGCGGCGCCCGGCGGATTCTTTTACCGCAGAAGCATGGCAAAAGAGCTTTGGGGGGATGATTCTCCCGAATTCGTACAGGAGAAACTTTCTACATGGGACAAATTTTTGGAGGTGGCGGCAGAATTGAAGGAACATGGCGACAAGCGCATCGTTTCTAATCTCAACGCTTCGGAAAAGGTATTTCTCTGCGAACGGGAAAGCGGCTGGGTCAAAGACGGGAAATTGCAGGTCGATCCATGCTGGGATGCCTATCTTGAACAGATTCGAGTCATGCAGTCGGAAGGATATTCCAACGAGACGGTGGAATACGGTTCGGGCGGTGGTTGGTACACCGATATTTCGGGCGATAAAGTGTTCGGCTATTTTCTTGGCGCCTGGGGACTCAATTATCACCTGAAAGCGAATGCGAAGGGGGAGAACGGCTCCGATTCTACGGGCGATTGGGGCGTGATTCAGGGACCTTCTCCCTATTATAACGGGGGAACCTGGTTTGCCGCCGTGGGCACAAGCACGAAAAAAGCCCAGGTTAAAGAGCTTTTGGAATATTGGATGTTCAATCAGGACTATCTGAAAGCATGGGCGGAAAAGACGCAGGATTTTGTCGGAAACAAGCTGACGGTCGCGGCGATCAAGGATACCTTTGCGGATTCATTCCTGCAAGGGCAGAACCATTATACGCTGTTTGCGGAAATCGCGGATAAAATTACCGCGAAAAACGTGACGATTTATGACAGCTCTATCGGTGGCATGTTCAGCGCAGCGGCGGTTGATTACGCCATGGGTAAGACCGCGACGATAGAGGATGCATACAGACAATTCAGGACAAACGTTAGCTACGGATACGGCGATATAGACGTGGGATTGAGTTGAAGGAGAGAAAGTGACAAAAAAGACGAAAAAACTCATTCGATACGATAAATACGGGTATATTTTTATTCTTCCTTTCTTCGTCGCGTTTTTGGTTTTTCAGCTCTATCCGAACCTTTATACTATCGCGTTGAGCTTTTCGGATATGCGGGGAGATTCAGACGTTTATCGTTTCGTCGGGCTGAAACAGTATATCTGGCTTTGGCACAATCTGAAATTCTGGAAATCATTGGGAAACACGGCGTTGATGTGGTGCATCAATTTTACCCCTCAACTTGCCTGCGCACTGCTTTTTGCGTCCATTTTTACAAATCGGCGCATAACGCTCAAAGGGAAGAGTGTTTTCAAAGTGATTTTTTATATGCCAAACATCATTACCGCCGCGGCGGTGGCGCTCCTGTTTGCGTCCTTGTTCGGACATCCATATGGTACGTTTACGATTATTTTTCGTAAATTAGGACTCGTTTCCGAAGATTTTCAATTCATGCACAGCGAATGGGCTACCCGTTTAATCGTCTGTTTCATTCAATACCTGATGTGGACGGGACCGACGATGATTATGTTGATTTCCGCGATGATCGGCATCAATGACAGTCTTTACGAAGCGGCCATGATGGACGGAGCTTCCGATTTTCGTTTGTTTTTCTCTATTACGCTTCCGCTTATATGCCCGATTATGCTCTATACGTTAGTGACTAGTCTCGTGGGTGGTTTGCAAGTGTTCGATATACCGTATCTCCTCAACGGCGGGGGGCCCAATTCAGGATATTCCACGACGACAATCACGATTTTCGGCTATGAACTCGCATTTACAGGCGAGAACAATTACGGCGCATCCGCGGCTTCTTCCGTATATCTGCTCATTATCGCGGTAATATGCAGCGCCGTGCTGTTCAAAATCATGAAAGGGAGGGAAAAGGATGATCAGTAACACTTCTTCTCCTGCCGCGAGGCGGATAAAAATCACGGCGATGTATGCGATTCTCGTCCTGTTCGCCCTGATTTGTCTTTTTCCCTTCTATATGCTGTTCGTCAATGCCACGCGCTCTACTTTACAGATACAGGGTTCGATTTCCTTTATCCCGTCTAATTGGTTCTTCAAAAATTATCGCTCTTTAATCGATAACGGGTTGAATGTTTATCGAGCATTCTTTAACAGTCTTTTCATTGCTTCGGTTTCGACGATTTTGGGAATATATGTTTCTGCTCTGACGGCGTTTGCCTTTCATATTTATAATTTTAAGGGAAAGACGTTGCTTTACTCCGTGCTCTTGGCTACCATTATGATTCCCGGCCAGCTGGGGTTGATCGGTTTTTATCAATTTATGTTGCAGCTCAATTGGCTGGATAGCTATTTCCCCTTAATTCTGCCCTCTATGGCCGCCGCCTCCACGGTCTTTTTCCTTCGGCAGTTCTATTCGGGGACGCTTCCAAAGGAATTGATTGAGGCCGCTAGAATCGACGGCGCGCCCGAGTTTATGACCTTCAATTTTATCGTCCTTCCCATTTCCGTCCCCGCGCTGGCAACGGTCGGGATTGGAGCTTTTGTGGGAAGCTGGAACAATTATCTGATGCCTTTTATCCTGCTGATAGACGAAAACAAATATACGATGCCCATGCTCGTGCAGATGTTGAAAACCAATGTCTATGCTACGAACCTCGGCGCGATTTATGCGGGGCTTTTTATTACGGTTCTGCCGCTCATCGTGGTATATTTGTCTCTTTCCAGATTTATCGTCGGCGGGGTCACCCTGGGAGGAGTGAAAGAATGAAAAGTAAACGGAATAAACTGACAAAAATATTGACTGTTTCCCTTGCAGGACTGTGCGCCGCGTCCTTCTTCGGCTGTTCAAACGGAAAAGAACAGGGCGAAGAAGGAGAATGGCTGAAAGATATTTATCAAAACTATTTCCCCATCGGCACCATAATAAAAACGGGTATGCCGGATATGTATGAGGATTTATATCCTCATTTCAACAGCGTGAGCGCGGAATTTGAAATGAAATGGGATGCACTTCAACCGACGGAGGGGAATTTTGCCTTCGATACGGCGGACGTATTGCTCGAATTCGCCGAGGAGAACGATATGAAAATGCGGGGGCACGCTCTCGTCTGGTATAAGGCATTGCCGTCATGGGTACTTGCAGACGGAACGACGAAGGAACAGGCTTTGGGGAGAATTGGGAACCATATCGACGGCGTATTGGAGCATTACGGCGACCGTGTCTATTGCTGGGATGTAGTCAACGAAGCTCTGGCTAATCTTCCTACGCAGGCGCAAGTGGACAGCGGCGAATTTTACCGCACGGGAAACGAAGCTCTTGGCACTAACTGTGGGGATTGGTATGCGCTTTGCGGGAACGATTTTATCAAGGAGGCTTTCCGCGCTGCCGATGCTGCAAGGGAAAGGCTGGGGCTGGACGTAAAGCTGTATTACAATGATTATGGGCTGAATATTCCCGTTAAGCGGGAAGCCTGCCTGAAAATGGTGAATGAACTTTTGGCGGAAGGAATTGCCATTGACGGAATCGGCATGCAGGGGCATTACTATATCGGTGATTTTTCAATGCCGGAGTTTGAAAACAGCGTAAAGGCGTTTACCGAGCTGGGACTCGATGTGCAGGTAACGGAATTGGATATTTCCATTTATCCTTACGGTCCTTCGGATGCGATTTATGACGAGCTGCCTGAAAGTCTGGACGCGATACAGGCATCGATGTACGGCGGGATATTTGAAATCTGTCGCGAGTATTCCGAGCCTTGGAAAGAAGGCGCGGGCAGGGTTACGGGAATCACCGTCTGGGGCTTGGCCGACGATTTGACGATTCTCGATAAAGAACCCGTGGCGAACAGAAAAAATTGGCCGCTTCTTTTCGACGAGGACCATAATCCGAAATCGGCGTATTATGCGGTAACGGATTTTTACAATCAGATCAAAAAATAAAATCATGGAGGAAAAGACATGAGCAAAAAGCTACTTTTATCCGCTACGGCACTGTTCGTGGCATGTGCGATTTTCGGAGGACTTGCCGCCTGCGGCGGCGGAAATACAGGAAGCGATTCCGGATCGGGAACTTCTTCCGAAGAGAACGAAAATGTAAATATTTACGGGGGAGAGGGCGATTTCGTCTTTTCGAAATGGCAGGCGCAATCGGATTCCGTGTATACGGAAATCACTAAAAACGAGGACGGCTCTACTTTTCTTCGCTGGGTGAAATCCGCCTCTCAGGATAATATGTGCGGAATATTCTCGGAAGTCGGAAATCTTCCCGACTCCTTCCGCTACGTCAACGTTACGGTGAGCGGTATAGAAGGCAAAACGATGATGTTGCGGCTCGGCGATTCCACTGTTTCTTCGCTGGTACTCGGGGCGGATAAAATCGTGGAAGTTTCCGAGGATACACAGACATTTTCTTATGAGATTTCCGCAGACAATGCCTGGATGCTGAATTCTGTGAAGGAAGTATACCTTATCGCCGAGCCGGGACAAAATTCCGCTTCCAATGTCGGAACGATGACCGTGCACAAAAGCTGGTTTTCCGAAGCCCTGCCCGAAGGGGCTACGGTCGCCAAGGCTTCCCCGTGGGCAAACGGCGGAAATTATAAAATTACGCAGACAGGAGACGTGACCCGTGTGTCGTACAGCGCTATTCAAGCGAGTTCCTGGCAGAATATTTCCATGGAAATTCCCGAACATTCCGCGGCGACTCAAAATACATTGAATTTTACTTTGACCAATACGGGTACTGAAACGGTCTATATCAGCGTCAAGACTCTGGAAAAGACCAATCCCGACGAATCCTCGTCTCTTACCTGGGATAATGTCGTGTTGGAAGCGGGAACGAGCGAAGAGTTGAAAATCTCCCTTTCTAAGGACATCCGAAAAATCTGTATGTTCGTCGCGTCTGCGGACAATATTCCCTCGGGCGTATATTCCGGCGAATTTGAAATTTCCGAGGTAACGTTCTCCTATACAGACCCCGCCTCTCTCTGCGCATGGCAGGCAACCGGAGCTTTTATCGCGGAAAAGGGAGAAGGCAAAGGCTCGTTCTTTTATACCGCATTGACAAACGGGGATTGGAATCAGAATATCGGAGCGCAAATAGAACACGATCCGGAAACGCAGAACACCATAACCCTAACCGTAGCAAACAAAGGGGACGCGGCAGCACATTATTATGTCAAGGCGCAGGCTGCAGACAAGAGTGAGGTCGCGGGGAGCTCGTTCGACCTCGAAGCGGGCGGGGTGAAAACGGTATCCTTGACCGTTAACGGAAAGGTCGCTTCCGTCATCGTATGGATAAACGCCGATAAATATACAGGCGAAGCGGGCGCCGCGACGTCAGGCTGCGTGGAATTAACTAACCCCGTTTTGAGTTATACGGAGCCTCACCCTCAAAGTCCTTGGTCGGGCTCCGCCGATTATGCGCTTTCCGTCAACGACAAAGGTGAGACGGAAGTCGTCTTTGATGGCGTAACTTCTAATAGTTGGCGGAATATTGGCCGCGAAGTATCTCATGATGTCGCCGTACAGAATATGCTTTCCATGACTTTCGCCAATACGGGCGACGGCGTCATATATCTTACGATAAAGACGGTGGACGGGGATAACAATCAAGTGTCATGGACGGATGTGGAGCTGGCGGCGGGAGAAACAAAGACCGCGGCGGTGGCGCTTGAAAAACAAATTGCGAAAATAGAATTATATATTTGTTCGACAAGCGTGATTCCCGAAGGAACCTATTCCGGTTCCGTCATGGTAGGAGAACCTGTGTTCGGTTATGCGGAGCCCGAAATAGAAAGTCCTTGGACGGGATCATCGGTTTATGAGACTTCTATGAATAAAGAAGGCGTCGTAACGGTGAATTATGAGGGCGTAAAGAATAATACGTGGCAGAATATCGGTCGCAGCGTGTCGCATGATTTTTCCGCCGCGAATACGTTGGAAATAGCGTTTGCCAATACGGGCGACAGTAAGATATATATTCAGATAAAGACGGTAGACGCCGAAAATAACGGTGTTACCTGGACGGATATCGAGATGGAGGCGGGGGAGGCGAAAAACGTTTCCATAACGCTCGGGAAGCAGATAGCGAGAATAGAATTGTATATCTGTTCGACGAGCGACGTCCCCGAAGGAATCTATGCGGGCAGTTTTACGATGACCGAGCCAAAATTCAGCAATATCGGGAGGGGAGCTTGAGGAGGAAAGCGTTATGAATGGAAGAAAGCATTTAACCGCAATACTTTCCGTTTTTCTGGTTTTTGCCTGTGGGTGCGGTGGCGGGAATAGTGCGGAATCGGATAACACGGAAACTTCTTCCGTCCCTGCGGTTGCGGAAAAACCTAAATTAATTGCGCATCGCGGATTGAGCTCTGAAAACGTAGATAATACAGCCGCGAGCTATAAGGCGGCAGGGGAGTTGAATTTTTGGGGCATAGAAACGGATCTGCAATTTACGCTCGACGGAGTTATTGTCTGCTCGCACGACGCCTGGCCGTTAGGATATGAAGACAAGCGGATTTCCACGAATACCTGGGAGGAACTGAAGACATTGGAACTTCCCAATCCATACAATGAAGAAAAAGTTTTCCTGTGTACGTTTGCCGAATACCTGGATATTTGTAAAGAATATGAAAAGACGGCAGTCGTGGAATTGAAATCAGAAATTACGAGAGTGCAGGCGGAACAGATTTTATCGGAAATAGACGAATTCTATTCGAGAGAAAACGTGACCTTTATTTCCTTCTTTATGAATTCGTTACACACGATGCGCGAACTTTTTCCTGAGTGTCCGGTTCAATATCTGATCATGGAGGAAAATTATTATGAATACTTTAAGAATTGGAAGCAATCTCCTCCGTACATATACGTCTCAGTTTCCGGAGAATTGTTGTTAGTGGAAGATATCGACTATTTTCATGATCTTGGCTTGCAGGTCGGAGTATGGACAATCAATAATTCAGGATTTGCGGAAATGTACGCGGAAGCGGGCGTCGATTATATTACCTCGGATTTTTATATAATTTAATACATAGAGCCCGAGGTTATTAAACCTCGGGCTTTTTCGTCAGAAGGAAAGGGATTTGCGTAAAGCAAATCCCTTTCAACCTAATATGATGAGAGTGCTTTGTAGGGAAGTTAAAAATAACGAACGGAAAAACCGAAGATGTAACGAAAAATGAATGAACCCATGAAACGAGGGTCTGATTTCTTCCTGTTTTTACGTGCTGTTTATAAATTTTTCTTTACTTGTTTATAGATTTTCTTGAAAAATATTTACTTATATGGTATAATGTTCAATATAAAAGTAAAGATTCAGGTGCCTTATGTATGACTATTCCGGAT
>CDZB01076501.1_pt1 | contig 16368 bp, 12 predicted proteins | sample 554961 | NCBI WGS metagenome assembly CDZB01 (sample SAMEA3182106, study PRJEB8094) | gut metagenome | biome: human; feature: gut; material: Stool; isolation source: human stools | place: Canada | collected 2013-02-26
ATATACATATGTTGGTAAGCATACCACCGTATTTAAGTATAGCACAGTTTGTAGGATTTCTCAAGAGTAAAAGCACGTTAATGATATTCGACAGGCACGCAAATTTGAAATACAAATACGGAAGCAGGAGTTTTTGGTGTAGAGGGTATTACGTAGATACAATAACCCATTAAAATGGACAACTAAAATAATTAAAGAACTAAAGCGATTTTCTTGTAAAGTGATACGCGACTCTGTCTTTTGCGGAGTCGTTTTCTTTAGTGAAAGTGGTAAAGTTCTTTGGATTATTTCAATGTTTGTAGGTTTGTCAAACATATGAAACAGGTTTTAGAGAAAAGAATCAGTGTAAGGCGCTGTTCGAAGCAATGACAATACCTAATTCCACATTTTGGATTTCTCTTAGGAATACCTTGCTGTATTGGCTGACGTCGGTATTATCTTACTTGTTTGCTATGATAGTAGGATATTTCTTGTTTAAGAAATTGCCGGGGTATAAAGCGTATCGATTTTTCTTCTATATGCCTGCTTTGATTGCCCCTACTATACTTGTTGCGATTTTTAAACAGCTTGTTGCGGCAAACGGACCGCTATCGGTTATCTTAGGCGGAATGGAAAACGTACCGCGGTTTTTGAGCAGCGAAGAGTTAGCAATATGGACATGTCTTTTTTATACGTTCTTTTTCGGGTTCGGGGCAAACTTGATCGTGATAAGCGGCGCGATGACGCAGGTTGATAAATCCATGCTTGAAGCTGCCAAACTCGACGGTGCAAATATGCGGCTAGAGTTGTTCCGTATTATATTGCCTGTAATTTGGCCGACTGTGATTGCACAGTTAATAGGCACGGTGGCAGGCATATTTATGTCGAGCGGACCGATTCTGCTCTTGACAAACGGGGGCTACGAGACGCGCACGATCGCCTTCTGGATATACGAACAGGTATACACGGGCGCAAATTATTATTACTCGGCGGCAATCGGTATGTTCTTTGCGCTTTTAGCAATACCGCTTACATTTTTTTCGCGATGGCTTATGCGCAGAGTGGTACCGAGCAACGACAGTGCGGAGAAAGAGTGATATGAAACAAGTAAAAAATAAATGTTTGATAAATAAAAAAGAAACGGTATGGGCACGGCTAAAACACGTGTCACCCGTGCTGTGGGTAGTAAGCGTTTTGTTTGCTCTCTATTCGCTTGCGCTGTTGTTTCCGCTCCTCTTTGCGCTTAACTCCGCCTTAAAAGGGAGCGACGGCGAGTTTTTGGAGAATTTGAACAAAATAACGGTGCACCCCGATTTTTTGAATTTTGCGGAAGCGTTTACGCAAATCGAAGTAAGCGGAATTACGTTCTGGGATATGTTGTTCAATTCGGTTTGGTTTTCCGTAGGCACGACGTTTTTTAACATCTTTTCGTCTATGTGTCTTGCATACGGAGTGGCAAAATACAAATTTCCGGGTAGAAATTTTATTTACAATCTTGTTCTCGTCGTCATGATATTCCCGGTATTCGGAACGTTGGCGGCGCGATATAAGTTGTATTCACAACTCGGATTTATCGATTCACCGCTGATACTCTTGGCATATGCGGGCGCATACGACGCGCAGTTTCTAATATTGTATGCGTTTTTCCGCAACCTTGATTGGGCGTATGCCGAGTCAGCATTTATAGATGGTGCATCTCATTTTCAGGTGTTTTTCCGCATTATGATTCCTATGGCGTTGCCGGCTATCGCCGCTCTTGCCGTAACAAATTTTATTGTGAGTTGGAATGATTACGAACAGGTGCTTTTGTATTTACCGAACTTGCCCACGCTATCTACCGGTTTGCACGTATATGCAACCAAAAGCCTATACGGAGCCGATAGACCGCTGTACTATTCGGGGATCCTCATTTCGCTTGTCCCGGTCTTTGTCGTGTACCTATCTTTGCAAAAAACGGTGATTAAAGTTACCGTGGAAGGCGGAGTGAAAGAATAAAAAATTAAAACGGAGGAATTGTATGAAAAAGAAATTTAAAGTGTTCGGGGCGATAGCCGTAAGTGCGTTGATGTGCTTTTCGACTCTGTCGCTCGGCGGGTGTACCGTTCCTGCGAAACAAAAGAAAACTTTGCATGTAAACGTAAATCGTTATTTTATGCAAAAAGAGAATCAAAGGGAAATCGCCTTTGTTTCGATTGCCGTGGATTACGACAGGCAGGTTTTAGCGGATGGATCGTTATATTATCCGAAAGCGTACGTTTATTTAGATAACTTATCGGTCGATGTGGACGAGACGCCCGTATACGACGCTATGGGAAACGCAATCGTAAGAAAAAACTTTTCGTCGGAACAAGAAATTTTGAATTTTGACGACGAGAATGATTTGCGCTATATGCGTGAGCTGGGACAGCAGTATGTGAAAGAGAGCGATAACGTATGGTTGACCGAAGCCTGGTTTGAGGGGACGGGGTCTTCCTATCATTATAATACGGATGAAAAATACGTGCATGAAGGTAATCGCGGTTCGCTCGAATGGCGTATCAATCCGACGTATCAGGCGAAGTATAATTCTTCCGCTTACCGATTTTTGACGGATAAAAATTACATGGAACCCAACGCGCTCACGGGAATTACCGTTTGCGGCGATTATTTAAATTTCGTCAATCTGGCTTATCTGCAAGAAGGTAATGCTCAGATTAAAGTGGACGTGTACAACGCCGCGCCGTTCGATAAAGAAGTCGCATTCGGCATACACGACAACAGCGGACTTGCAACGGTGATACAGTACGATTTCCCTTATGATTATGGCGCGATGTATTCCACCGATAAATGGTATCGGCTGCCCGCCGGTGAATGGACTACTCTTACGTTGGATGACTTTTCTTATATCGATATAAGCAACGGTTTGGCGCGATTGTGGTTACTTACTTCGGTTTTGGACGTAAACGAAGAAATCAGTTTCTATGTAAACAATTTGCGTGTAGAATACGGGAATAGCAGTGCGCAAGAGGAAACGGGCTTGCAGCAAAATAGAAAATCAGACGATTGGGCGCCTGTTGCGGATGAGAACGGACTGTATAAAGTGTATGCGTTGGACGACGCCCAGAATCTTGCCGCACATATGGGCGGCAGAATGAACGGTATCGGTGTTTCGCTTGTTAACTTCGAGGATAAGACGGATAGAAACGGTAAGTCGCTTGCGGTAACGGAGGAAATGCGCAATGCAGGGATCACCGACGGTATTTTTATGCAAAACTATCGTGCGCTCGGTCGCGTCGTATTGCAAAATCCGCTTTATCTGGATTGGGATAAAAAGTTTGAACAACTGTATTTCTATTTCTATAATGCGGGTTATGGTGCGGTTACGATAAACTTTAATAATTATACGATACAAATTCCCGCAGGGACAGGATGGCAAAAAGTTGTGATTGCTCCCAAGACGGTTACAGACGGACAAACGGAAATAACCGTTACCGATTATACCAAAATTTCTTCGCTCGGTAAAACGACGACTATGAGCGGCATGATAGATTTGGAGGATTGCGTCGGTTCGTTTTTAATGTTCACGACGGAATCCGATAAATATTACGAGCAATTTGCAATGTCGGCGATTTATGGTGTTCCGTATGATGCGGAATAAGGGAGGAGTGTATGAAAAGTAAATTCTTAAAGTTTTTTGCGGCGTTGATGATTGCGGGCATTTGTTTCTGTGCGGTTAGTTGTTCTTCCGGAACCGATACGCATGGTTTTTTGTTGAACGAAACGGAAATTACCGTGCTTACAAACGAAGAATCCAAACAACTTAAAGTGCTGAAAGATAACGTCGAGTATCACGGCGCAATCCGTTGGATTCCGCAAGACGCTATGATCGTTTCGGTGTATCAAGGTTACGTAAAAGGCGTTGGCGTAGGAGAAAGCGCTATTCAGGCAGAAATCGTTACGGACAGCGGAACGGTGAAATTGTCTTGTAAAGTTACCGTAAAACAGTCGGTAACTGCGGAAATTTACGACGTAACAGTTTTTTCGGGACTCGGGGATATCGACGTTACGTTGGCAAACGGACTGTATACGAACGGTGCAACCGTTACGATACAATCAGTAACTAAGGCGAACGGAAATACGGTGGACGTGCTGAAACAGGTAAACGGTCGATATTATTTGGAGAACGGAACGGATCAACCTCTTTCGGCAGACAGATATTACGTTACGTATCGGCTTTCTTTAGACGGGGTGACCAAGGATTTTGTGCGCGAAATCAACGTGAAACCCGCAGATCGTTACGAAAATATTTTTGTTCTGGACGCAGTTGATGGCACGGAAAAGATGTTTGGTATGGCAGCGAACCTGGAATTTCTGACAGGATTACATCGTAGCGACGAAAATCCGGGGCAATACGTAACTTACACCGATGACGGTAACACGGGTTATGACGAAGACAACGGGATTAACCAGACGCGTGGCGAAATGCTCGACAGTTTGCGTAGTGAAGGATATGATGGTTTTTTGAACGAAAATTATGCGGGGTATGATACCGTGTATCGAATGTATTGTAAAAAGGGCAACGCAACTTCCCAGCCTCTTCCTTTCTTTTATCTCAATTTGCACGATACCGCCAATCCGCTGTGGACTAATCTCAATGCAGATAGTTTGCCTGAACAATTATATTTAAACGTATGGATGCGCGTTTGGCACCGTGCGGACAGTTCTGAGGAATATAAATTATTGCCGGCAGGAGACGAATGGTGTTATCTATACAAGTCGATGAACGACGGCGAAACGCAGATAGGCGACGGCGCGGGCATTATGAAAACGGGTGGAACTTGGGCGCATTGCCGTTTCGACTTGTCTAAAATAATCGTGCAAGCACAAGGAGCCGATCATATAGCCGTAGGGATGGGCGTTTGGTGTAACGCGGAAAATAATTACGGAAAGGGAGAATTTTTATTTGAATTGTATTCGGTTGAGCTGGATATTCCCAATACTTTGTCGAGCAAAGACGGCGGCGATTTGGATTTAAAATTATACGGAGAGTACAGCGGTGTATTCGACGGTTATACTTTTGAAGTGAAGAACGCGCAGGGACAAGTCGTGGTAAGCGGCGATAATACGAACACTCGAGTTTCTCTTACGCAAGGGGAAAGCTATACTGTGGAATACACGCTCAAAAAAGGTGAAAAAACGTTGCCGAATAAATATGTTCGTAAAATCGGAGGCAATGCATAATACGATATGGACTACAAGAAGATTATAGCAAACATGACGCTGGAAGAGAAGGCGTTGCAATTAAGTCAGGTTGCGGCGGCGGATATTATTCAAGACGTCGACGCGGTTGTTACAGGTATTTCGCATAGCGGCGTGCCGCAAGAGCACCTCGGGGAATTGGGCAGTGCGCTCAATTTCAGCGGTATAGAGGCGGCGAAAAAGATACGCAGCGCATCGTTTGCAAAAAAAGACAAGCCGTTATTACTTATGCAGGACGTGGTTCACGGTTATAAAACTGTGTATCCGTTGAATATCGCCATAGGCGGCACGTTCGATTTGGAGCTTGCCGAAAAGTGCGCCGAAACGTCGGCAATCGAGGCGAGGGCAAACGGCGTCAACGTAACGTTTGCGCCCATGGTGGATTTGGTGCACGACGCGCGTTGGGGCAGGGTGAACGAATCGACGGGCGAAGATCCGTATCTGAACGGACTGATGGGTAGGGCGTCTATTCGCGGATATCATAAGGGCGGCATCGCTTGTTGCGTCAAGCATTTTGCCGCCTACGGTGCGGCGGAAAGCGGGCGCGACTACAATACCACCGATATAAGCGACCATGCCTTACACGAGTATTACCTAAAAAGTTATCTTGAATGTCTGAAAGAAAAACCGGACATGGTGATGACGTCGTTCAATCTCTTAAACGGAATACCTGTGAACGGACACACCGAGCTGCTTGTCGATTTACTCAGAGAGCAAGAGGGGTTTGACGGCGTAGTCATCAGCGATTACGGCGGAATCGGCGAAATGATCTCGCACGGGTACGCCGAGGATTTCAAAGAGTGCGCACGCATTGCGGCGAATAACGAGGTCGATATAGACATGTGCTCGCTCGCGTATGCAAATCACTTGCCCGAACTCGTGAGAGAAGGCAAAGTATCCGAAGAAAAAGTAGACCGCATGGTAGAGCGCGTTTTGCGCCTGAAAGACAAACTCGGGCTCTATCAAAACGCAAGCGTCGGCATAGATGAAGAGAGTGATAAAACGTACTGTCTGTCCGGCGGAGCACGGGAAATCGCACGGCGTGCGGCGGAAGACGGCAGCGTATTGCTTGAAAATAACGGCGTACTTCCGCTTGAAAAAGACGCTAAGATTTGCTTAATCGGTCCTTATGCGCAGACACAGGAACTGATGGGCGAATGGGCGTGCCTCGGCAAGACGGAAAACGTCGTGTCGGTAAAAGAGGGCGTAGAGAAACTGACGGACAAAAGCGTGCCTGCGGTTTCGGCGTGTTCGGCGCATTGGAACGCTACCGACGAGAGCGGGTTTGACGAAGCGTTGAGGACGGCAAAAAAGAGCGATATTATTGTGGCATGCATGGGAGAGTATTGTAAAGAGTCGGGTGAAAGCCACTCGCGCGCTGCCATAACGTTAGCGGCTTTACAAGTAAAGTTGTTGCGTAAACTCAAAGAAACGGGTAAGAAAATCGTGCTCGTGTTGTTTGCGGGCAGACCGCTTGCGCTTACCGAGGTCGCTCCGCTTGCCGATGCAATACTGTTCTGTTGGCATCCCGGGGTTGAAGGCGGCAATGCCATTGCAAACCTTTTATACGGGGAAGTAAACCCGAACGGAAAAATCACTATGAGTTTTCCGCGTAGCGTGGGGCAATGCCCGATTTATTATAATTATTTTTCTTCGGGCAGACCGAAGAATCCCGACACGGCGGAAAATTACCTCTATACAACCTCTTACCTTGACGAACTCAACTCGCCGTTGTACCCGTTCGGCTACGGACTTTCGTATACGAAATTCGAGTTGAGCGAAATAGGGATTTCATCAAGCGAAATGAAACGCGGCGAGCGCGTGATTGTTTCGGCTACGTTGAAAAATACAGGAAAGCGCGACGGACGGGAAGTAGTGCAACTATATATTCATGATAAATTCGGATCGTGCGCACGCCCCGTAAAGGAGCTCAAGGGGTTTCAAAAAATCGCGCTTGTTGCAGGAGAAGAGCGTCGCGTTCGATTTGAAATTTCCGAAGAAACGCTTGCCTACTTCACGGCATCGGGAGAATACAGAGCCGAAGAAGGCGAGTTTGAAATTATGCTGGGAACAAACAGCCGGGACGTATTGAAGACCAAGTTAAATCTATATTCGTAACGGAGGAGTTAAAAAATATGAAAAACGTCATTACGGTATCTATTATCGGGTAGGACAACGCGGCGCCGAATCATACGGGAAACTTATGGCAGAGATGTCGGATAAGTTTAAAATTGTTTCGCTTTGTGATTTTAACCGCGGATTCGCGACTTTCGGGCGGAAAACTCGTGAAGATGGAGACGTATCGATAAAGAAGGCATTGTCAAATTTGAGCAGTAACTGGCAACGCAATGTATCATGACGCCGCTTCTTATTTTCTGGCGGCGGCGTCTTTTGAGGTGTATATGATTGTTTATCAACAAAAAACAAAAGTATTTTATTTGTCGGGCAAAAATTATTGCTATCTGATTCGGGTGGACGGGAGCGGTCGATTGCAAAATCTGCATTACGGTTCAAAGATACCTTCGGGCGATATTGCGTATCTGATAGCACAGGTCGGCGACCCCGTTTCCCGAGAGCTTGTCGATTTGAATTTTTACGCAAACGAGCGTATTTTTTCGGAATGCGGCGTGTACGGACGAGGAGATTATCGTTCGCCCTCCATCGTGATCGAACGGGAGGACGGCGGACTGTTGAGCGAGTTTTATTACGTTCGCCATACGGTAGACGATTCTGTTCCCGAATCAGAAGGACTTCCGCACGTTCGTTGCGGCGGGCAGACGCTTACGATATTCTTGCGCGATTTATGTTCGAATGCCGAAATACAGCTCAATTATACCGTTTACGACGATTCCGACGTTCTTGTACGTAACGTAAGAATTGTAAATGAGGGAAAGCAACCTTTTTATCTCAAAAAGGCATTTTCGTTTTGCGTGGATTTGCCCGACCGGAATTATAAAATCCTGCGATTATACGGCGCTTGGACGCGTGAACGTACGCCCGAAACTACCGATCTGGGACACGGCATTACGCGCTTGCAAAGCTTGTGCGGGGCATCTTCGTTTGGAATTCACCCGTTTCTCGGATTGCTTGATCAAGATTGCAGCGAGACGAAGGGAATTTGTTACGGCGTTCAGCTTGTGTATAGCGGTAATTTTGCGCTCACGGCGGAGCGCAATGCCTTCGGGACGGTAAGATTGGGCGGCGGTATCAACGATGAACAGTTTTGTTGGGAAGTCGAGAGCGGAAAAAGTTTTGTAACGCCTCAGGCGCTGCTGTGTTATTCGGAACGGGGGCTTGGCGAACTGTCGCGGGAATATGCCGATCTTATCCGCGAGAAGATTATGAATCCTGCGTTTGCGTTTGCGCCGCGACCGATCGTAATCAATAACTGGGAAGCTACGTATTTTGATTTCGATCGGGATAAACTCTTTTCGATTATCGACGAAGCGGCAAAGCTCGGCATCGATACGTTCGTGCTTGACGACGGTTGGTTCGGGAAACGCGATAGCGATTCGTCGGGGCTGGGCGATTGGTACGTTAACGAAAAGAAACTTGTCGGCGGGCTTACGGCGGTGATTGACCGATGTAAAATGAACGGCTTAAAATTCGGGCTTTGGTTTGAACCGGAAATGGTTTCGCCCGATAGCGATCTTTACCGCACTCATCCCGATTGGGTAATTCATAAGGACGGGATCGATCCGATCCGCGGCAGACGGCAGCTTGTTCTTGATTTTACGAAAAAAGAGGTCGTCGACTATATTTTTGCCTCGATCGCCGAGATTTTACGTAGCAACGATATTTCGTATATAAAGTGGGACATGAACCGCTTTATCACAGAATGTTATTCAGAAAGTCTTCCCTCATACAGACAGGGCGAGTTCATGCACCGCTATATCTTGGGCGTTTACGATCTCGCCGAACGACTTGTTTCGAAGTTTCCAAAAGTGTTTTTCGAAGGTTGTGCGAGCGGCGGCGGAAGATTTGATGCGGGTATGCTCTATTATTTTCCGCAGATATGGACAAGTGACGACACCGACGGATACGAACGCGCAAAAATTCAATGGGGCACGTCGCTTTGCTATCCGCTCTCGGCTATGAGTTGCCATGTATCTGCTTGCCCAAATCACCAAACAGGACGGACAACGCCGCTTTTCACGCGCGGCGCGATTGCGTCTCTCGGCGCAAGCGGCTATGAGTTGAACGTTTCCGCGCTCTCCAATGAAGAGAAAAACGCTTGCAAGGAACAAATCACGGTCTATCGTAAAATATCCGATTTAGTACTACGGGGGGATTTGTTTCGGTTGATCGATCCCTTTTCGGAGAACTGTTTTTGCGAAATGATTGTAAGCAAGGACAAGCGCTGTGCCTATGTCGTTGGCGAGCAACTGCGGGCAATGCCGCTTTCAAATACGCACTTCGTGAAATTGGTCGGGCTTGCCGAAGAAAAGCTATACTGTATCGAAGAATTAAATGTTACGGTGAGAGGTAAGACGCTTGCTTCAGTTGGCGCGCCGCTCCCGAAACTTGGAGATTACGAGAGCTTTATATGGCATATCGAAGAGGTGAAAATATGAACGAGACAAAGATTGAACTTCACACAGCTTACGGATCGGCTCCGTTGTTGTGTTATGAGCATGAAAAAGGCGGAGAGAAGCTTCGTCCCGCCATGTTGGTATTGCCCGGCGGCGGATATAAGGGCTGTAGTACGCCGATCGAGGGGATTCCGATCGCTATGGAATTTTATCAGCGCGGATACAATGCTTACGTTCTGGAATATTCCTGCGATCCTGCGCGATTTCCGACGCAATTAGTGCAAGCGGCAACCGCTATGGATACGATTCGCAGGCGCGCGGAGATTTGCAATACGGATTCGTCAAGCGTGTTTGCCGTCGGTTTTTCTGCGGGCGGACATCTATGCGGCACGCTTGCAAACTGTCCTTCCGATTTTGCACCTGTGAAAGGGCTAAATTTTTCTCCCGACGGGATTGTTCTTTGCTATGCGGTGATCGGCGGCAGACCGACGCATATTTGGAGCTTCGAGAGCCTTTTGGGCGGTGATGGAGTCCCCCGCGGGGAGACCGCCTGGCTCGATTTGCACACATCGGTGCGCAAGGAAAATCCGCCTGCCTTTCTTTGGTCGACGGCGGAGGATAGGGACGTACCCGCGGTCAACTCCATGCGCTATGCCGCAGCCTGCGGAGAGAAGGGCGTTCCCTATGAGCTGCACGTCTTTCCGCGCGGACCGCACGCCATGAGTCTTGCAACCGAGCGGCTTTGGGGAGCAGAGAAAAATAAAATTGACGCAGAGGTTGCCCGTTGGCCCAAGCTTGCGGATAACTTTTTACGGCGTGCGGTTGCAGCAAAATCAAAGAGGAAATAACATGGACGCTTTCACTTATATCCGCGAAAAATTGCCGCTCACGTTGCGGAAAAACGAAAAGGACGACGACACGCTGATCGGCTTGCCGTATCCGTATACGGTGCCGTGTACAGACGGCATGTTCAACGAGCTGTACTATTGGGACACGTATTTTACAAACAAGGCGTTATTTGCCGTCGGAAATATCGAACAGGCGAAGAATAACGTTTTGGATATTTTATATCTGATCGGAAAGTTCGGCTATATGCCCAACGGCAACCGGACGTATTACTTAAAACGCAGTCAACCGCCGTACGCCGCGCTCATGGTAGACGACGTTTACAGGGCGACGGACGATTTAGAGTTTTTGAGAAACGCCGTGCCTGTCTTGAAAAAAGAATATGGGTTCTGGACGACCAAACGCGTTTCGGACAACGGACTCAACCATTACGGTACGGAAGAGGACGAAGAAAGTTGCAAGAATTTTTATGAAAACTACGTGCCCACGCGGATCGTTACCGACGGAAAGCGCGACGCGGCGTATGCAGGGAAGTGCTATTTTGCGGAATGCGAATCGGGTTGGGATTTCAATCCGCGGTTTCAGGGATACTGCGTCGATTTCAACCCCGTCGATTTGAACGCGAATTTGTATTTTTATGAAAAGCTGTTTGCCGAATACGAAGTATTGTTGAATATCGGGGACGGAAAAGAATGGGAACACAGGGCGAAGGCACGCGCCGAAAAGATGAACACACTCATGTGGGATAGCGTGACGGGAGTGTATCGGGACTATAATTATAAAACGGGAGAACGGTCGTCCGTTGTAAGCGCGGCAAGTTTTCAGCCGTATTTTGCGGGAATTGCGGGCGAAGAGCAAAAAAGCAGTCTTAAAAAATTGCTTTCCGTGCTCAAAGGCGAATTTGGCGTTTTTACGACGGAAAAGTTGACGGATAAGTATCAGTGGGCATATCCCAACCTGTGGGCGCCGTGTCAATATATTGCGGTCAAAGCATTGGAGAATTACGGTTATATAGAAGAAGCAAAACGCGTTGCGGGGAAATATGCGAAATTGATTGAGAGCAATTTTCAATCGCACGGGAAGTTATTCGAAAAATACAACGGACTTACGGGCGGGATCGACGCCGTATCGGAATACGGCACGCCCGAAATGCTCGGCTGGACGGCCGGCGTATATTTGGAGTGTAAAAAGTTATAAAAATAAGGAGAAGAATAAAAATGAAAAAAATAAAAACTATTGTCGTGGGCTGTGGCGACAGGGCGTGCGTGTATGCCGAAGAAGGCGTATTCGGTTTGAACAGGCTTGAAATCGTCGGTGCGGTAGACCCTGACGAAGTGCGGCTGAAATATATGCAAGAGCATTTCGGTGTTAAGGCAGAGTGTTGTTATACAGATCAGTCGCAACTGCTAGCAAAGGGCAAGGTTGCCGACTGCATAATAAACGGTACCATGGATCAATATCATAAGGAGACGTCTATTCCCTTTTTAAAGCAAGGTTATGATATGCTTTTAGAGAAGCCGATTGTGAACAATGAGAAGGACCTTATGGAAATCCGCGACGCGGCTCGTGAAAACGGCTGTAAGCTGATGATATGTCACGTGCTCCGATTTTCGCCGTTTTATCGGAAAATAAAAGAGCTGATTTTAGCCGGAGAGATCGGGGATATAGTAAGTATAGAAACGGGTGAACGGGTCGGCTATGCTCATTCGTCCATGTCCTATATCCGCGGTAAGTGGAACAAGGAGAGCGAGTGCGGTTCGTCGCTGCTTCTGGCAAAATGTTGCCATGACATGGATCTTCTTTGCTGGCTGAATAATAAAACGGTGCCCGTGGAGGTCTCCAGCTTTGGCGGACGGGATTTCATGACTGCGGAAAACGCGCCGAAAGGGGCCGGAACACGGTGTTTGGTAGATTGCCCCAAAGACGTGCGCGAGCATTGTATTTTCGACGTGCAGGCAATGTATCTGGATATCATATTTAGTATGTCACATGGAAAAATATCATAAGCAAGACGTCGCCCCTATCGAACGGGAAAACGAACGGGATGAGAATTACAAGTCGGACAATCCGCAGATAGACAGCTCAAAGACAAAGTACAACTATCATATGCACAACCCAGACGGAACGTATACGGAGTTCATCAATAAGCGAATAACCGAGTTAAACCTCTTCCCCCGCAAAGACGCAGTCGTGATGAACTCTTTTGTCGTGGGCGCAGATAAAGCCTTCTTTGACGGACTATCGAAATTATCGCAATACAACTTCTTTTCGGACTGTACCAAGTTCTTTGAGGAAAAATACGGAATAGAAAATGTAATATCGGCGGTAATCCACGTGGACGAAACCACGCCGCATATGCACCTGAACCTTGTTCCTATCACACCAGACGGAAGATTGTGCAGTAAAGAATTATTCGATAAATCTAAACTACAACAGTTGCAGACTGACTTTTACAACGCCGTCGGAAAAAGGTACGGCTTGGAGCGCGGCAAGGAAGGCAGTCAGGCAAAGCACCTGTCCACGGCAGAGTTCAAGGCGAAGAAAATTATCGAACAAGCCGAAGCGATACGACAAGAAAATCAGGTTTATGCGGACGCACTCGCCGAGGCGAAAAGCGGAGATCTTCCCCGAAAGCGCGGACGGTTGCAAGAACAGGTAATCGCTTTAACTATGGAGAACAAAGACCTGACCAAACGACTTGACCGCTCTATGGGCGAAACGCTTGAATACGCAAGGAAAGCAGAAACTCTGCAACGGGAAAAGGATAACGATTCGCATTACGCTCGAGTTGGAAAAACGCTTGCAAGAACGAACCCTACGGAATACAAGCGCATAAGCCAAGGCAAGCCGAATACTATCGGCACTTTCTTTGATTCCGTTCTCTCACTGTTCACGCCGGACATCGTTCGGCAAGTCCCTCGGCTACAACAGATAGAGCGCGAAATCGAAGAGGAACGGAGAGAATACGAAAAGCACAACAGAAACAACAATTATAAGTAAAATTTAAGGGTTATCTTCCATTGATTTGCCATAAGAGCTTGACATTAAACTTTGAAACAAGTATAATATAGTATATATACGACAATATAATTTTGAGAGGTATTTTATGGTTACAAGAAAGGAAGATACGCCGCGGAGGATAGCCCATAGGAAGTACGAAGAAAGAAACAAAAAAAAGCGTCAAGCGGCGAGCGGTAATTTTCAAACGATGATACCGCGCGATCTGTACGACGAAATCAATGCGTTTTTGAAAGAACGCAAAATGACAAAGGTGGACTTCATAAAAAAGGCTTACGAGCTTATGAAATCGCCAAACAACAGCGGAACACATTAAGTGCTTAATACACCCGTAAAGTCGGGAATATTAAGGTCACGCCGCACAATATACGGCGTAGCCTTCAAGGAGAAAATTGTGTAAGGGCAAACCGCATTCAGCTTTCCGTTATGAGTGCGGACGGAAAAAAGATTAAAGAATTAAAGGAACTGCAAGGCGACGGAAAGTAGTCGGTAAATGATTAGATAATAAGGAAAGACTTATATGGCAAAAAGTGATTAGACAGAAATCCCAAGCCGAGCGACCTGCATAAAACACAAAAATAATAAGGAGAATTGAAACAACGAAATAATCAAAAAGAACAAGAGGGAAAACGAGAGATTTTTTTCAAAGACTATCTGAAAAAACCGTCGGTTGTGACGAGGAAACGAATAGGAGGAAAGGAATATGTAATAAGAAGTTTTTTCACAGGGAATAAACCGCTTGATGAGATTATAGCGCAATTAGCCGTTCGGAAAGCCTATGACGATCTGAACGACGGTATTAAAATCACTTTACAAAGAGAAAATCGCTTTGATTCAGGAGGTAAAAAATGAAATCAAAGCAAACGGAAACAGTAGGATTATATTTGAGATTGAGTAACGACGATGAGAGAGCGGGAGAATCTCTTTCGATTGAGAATCAAAGGAGCATTTTGCGTAAATTTGTAGGCGAAAAGGACTGGAAAGTATATGACGAGTACATAGACGACGGCGTATCGGGGACGACCTTTAACCGTCCGGAAGTTCAAAGGCTTTTAGACGATGCGAAATCAGGTGTGATCAATACGATTATCGTGAAAGACTTATCCCGTTTCGGCAGAAATTATATCGAAGTGGGGCAGTATATCGATTACGTATTTCCTGCGTTCGGAATACGGTTCATCGCGATACAGGATAACGTAGATACGGCAAACCGTGAAAGCGGCGGAATGGAAATGATGCCGATTATGAACGTGTTTAACGAATGGCATGCTGCAAATACGAGCAAAAAGATACGCGCCGTTCTGAAAGCAAATGCGAAGGACGGAAAGTATCATCCGAGAAAAGCGCCTTACGGTTACGTGAAAGGAACGGACGAGAAGAGAACGCCTGTTGTGGACGAAGAAGCGGCGGTTGTCGTAAGGCGAATTTTCGAGTTACGTTCGCGTGGGGTATCGCCGCATAAAATAGCCGATATACTCAACGAGGAAAAAATTCCGAATCCGAGCCGATACAGTATGGAAAAGTACGGCATCGTAGGGCGGAAAGAAAACTTCGGTTTGTGGTCGTTTTGTGCGGTAAACAGTATTCTGAAGAATCCGACCTATCTCGGGAATATGGCGCAACAGCGGTATAGTTCAATTTCGTATAAAAATCATAAGCGGTATATCAAAGACGAAAGCGAATGGATCGTAGTCGAAAATACGCACGAGGCAATTATAAGCCGTGAATTATGGGACAAGGTACGTGAAGTGGAAAAATCTGTCAGTCAGGGCAAGAAAACGAAACGCGGTTATACGCACCCGCTATCCGGATTTTTGTATTGTGCTGATTGCGGCGGTAAGATGAAACTTAATTATATCAAGCGTAAAGGCGAGATCTGTTATCATTTCAACTGCGGCAATCATATGCGATTGGGGAAATCGTATTGTTTTTCTCATCATATCGCGGCAAAAACACTGGAGGAGATCGTTTTATCCGATATTAAGGAGAAAGCAAAAGAGGTAACGATAGACGAAGAAAACGTTCATCGGCAGTTTATTGAGCGAAGCGCCTTATGTTCGGAACGAGAAAAAAAGACTTCGGAGCGAGAATTGCAAAATAAAAAGACGAGGCTGTCTGATCTTGATAAGTTGATTGAAACGGCGTACGAGGACAGGATGAAAGGGAAACTTGCCGAAGAGATATGTATCGGTTTTATCGAGAAATATTCAGCGGAGAAGAAAACCTTACAATCGGAAATAGCCGAGTTGGAGGAGAGCGTGAAAACGTCGAAAGAAACGGAGGTGCGCGTTGACGAATTTATATCGAATATAAAACGTTATATCGAAATTCCCGAATTGACGCGGGAAATGTGTTATGAACTTATAGATAAGATCATAGTTGGCGGGCATCCGAACATAACAGGATGTTCGCGGACGATCGATATAGTCTATAAAGTCAGAATTTGACGAAAAAAAGCGGTCGCCGATAAGTTGTCCATCTTGATCGGCGACTACGGTAGGGAAAAATGAACGCATAATCCAGGAGTACATAAAAAACCAGTTGCAAGAAGATAGTATGAACGACCAAATAAGCATGAAAGAGTACATAGACCCGTTCACGGGTAGCAAGAATAAGTGGGCAAAAAAGGCAGCCAATTTGAGTGGCTGCCTGAAATAGTGATGCGATGCTAAAATTCGTACCCCAGCAGGGGGTAGCAAGTGTTAATCCCTTCTAGGGTCTGTGCAAACCACTAGTTTACTAGTGGTTTTGTTTT
>CDZB01039156.1_pt1 | contig 16322 bp, 8 predicted proteins | sample 554961 | NCBI WGS metagenome assembly CDZB01 (sample SAMEA3182106, study PRJEB8094) | gut metagenome | biome: human; feature: gut; material: Stool; isolation source: human stools | place: Canada | collected 2013-02-26
CGAGATTTACATTAGCCAAACGGGTAGATATGGATCCGTGTGTTACGGTAGCATCCAATGCAACATTGAACAAAGTTTTATACGTAGGATTATTGAAGATCGACTCAAGTCTTCTTTGACTAACATGGTCGGCAGACAAGAAAGCGAAGACAAGAAGGTAGAAAAGGCGCTCACCGGTTAATACCTTGGCGCAATAATCCACCTTCGTGTCTTTTGCTATTTTTGCGATTTCTTCATCTGGAATCATTCTAAGAATATCCCATGCATGTACCTTTATTTTGCTCATATTTGCTATTTTCTATTGTTTCTATCTACCTACAAAGGTACAAAAAATAATTGAAATACGCAAATAAATAGCTGATTATTAAGTGGTTATAGGCGTTAAAATCTATTAACCACTTATGATTGCAAATCCGCCGGAACGCCTAACGGTGTTTACCCATACGCCCTGAAAGGGCAGAAGCTCCTAGCCCAGGGCACCGCCCTGGGTGTAGTGGTTGGTGCAATGCGCCCTGTAAGGGCAAAAGCTTTAAAATACGAAGCAAATTCAAAGCTTTTGCCCTTACAGGGCGACAGGTTTCCGTTTATAATACCCAGGGCGTTGCCCTGGGCTAGGAGCTTCTGCCCTTTCAGGGCGTATGGGTTTCAGCGGAATTAATGCTTTTATCTTGTTTTTCTCTCTTTGTGTTATTTTGAAATAAATAATATTGTTTGTACTTTCAAAATGAAAGTTTAAACGTGTTAATACGTGCTGATATGTAATTGTCTACCTTTTCTTAAGACAAAAGGTAATGAAAATCTTTTGTATATTGACAAAAAGTAGTAATTTTGCAGCCGAAACATAACAAAATGTTATTTGTTTTAGGTAAAAAGAGATAAAAATAACCGTAAAAGAAAGGAAAAGATATTATGTGTGGAATCGTATCTATCTTCAATATTCAGGAGCAAACTCCTGAATTGCGACAGCAAGCGCTTCGTATGAGTCAGAAGATTCGCCATCGCGGACCAGACTGGAGCGGAATCTACTGTGGTGGTTCTGCTATCCTGGCACATGAGCGTCTGAGCATTGTTGACCCGGAAAGTGGTCGCCAACCTTTGTTTGCACCAGACAAGAAACAGGTGCTTGCCGTAAACGGTGAGATTTATAATCATCAGAATATCCGTGCCCGTTTTGCCGGTAAATACCAGTATCAGACCGGTTCCGACTGTGAGGTGATTCTTTCTCTCTATCGTGAGATGCGAGCTGATTCCGACTTTGATACCTTAATATATAAAGGTGAGGATGCGCTCCACGCCCGTATCACCAAGATGCTTGAAGAGCTGAACGGTATCTTTGCCTTCGCCCTTTACGATGCCGAGCGTGATGAGTTCCTCATCGCCCGCGACCCTATCGGTGTGATTCCACTTTATATTGGTTATGATAAGGATGGAAAGGTGTTGGTGGCAAGCGAGTTGAAGGCTCTGGAAGGCCAGTGCGACCATTACGAGCCATTCCTCCCAGGTCATTATTACTATAGCAAGAACCCTGGCATGAAGCGCTACTACACCCGCGACTGGTTTGAGTATGCTGCCATGCAGAAGAAATATCAGATTGATGATAAGAAGAAGGCTGAAGCCCAACTGAAGGATGCGGAACCTCAGGAAGAGGCTGCCGTGAAGGAGATTCACGATGCCCTGGAGGCTTCTGTCAAGCGCCAGCTGATGAGCGATGTTCCTTACGGTGTTCTCCTCAGTGGTGGTCTCGATTCTTCCGTCATCTCTGCCGTAGCCGAAAAATTCTCTTCTACCCGTGTGGAAAATGGTGGCGAAACCAAGGCATACTGGCCTCGACTTCACTCCTTTGCCGTAGGTTTGAAGGGTGCGCCTGATTTGGCGAAGGCACGATTGGTAGCCGAGCACATCGGAACCGTGCATCACGAAATCAACTATACCATTCAGGAAGGTCTGGATGCCATCCGTGATGTCATCTATTTCATCGAGACCTACGATGTTACCACCGTTCGTGCTTCTACCCCGATGTATCTCCTGGCGAGAGTCATCCGAAGCATGGGTATCAAGATGGTACTTTCCGGCGAGGGTGCCGATGAGGTGTTCGGAGGTTATCTCTACTTCCACAAGGCACCGGATGCCAAGGCTTTCCACGAGGAAACCGTGCGCAAGCTTGGCAAACTCTACCTCTACGATTGTCTGAGAGCCAACAAGAGTCTGGCGGCATGGGGCATCGAGGGCAGAGTTCCTTTCCTCGACAAGGAATTCCTGGATGTAGCGATGGGTATGAACCCGGTTTTGAAGATGTGTCCTGACAAGACCATCGAGAAGAAGGTGGTTCGTGAGGCATTTGCCGATCTGCTTCCAGAAGAAGTAGCATGGCGACAGAAGGAGCAGTTCTCCGATGGAGTGGGCTATTCATGGATTGACACCCTGAAGCAGATTACCGCATCAGCCGTCAGCGATGAGCAGATGGCGCATGCTGCCGAGCGATTCCCTATCAATCCTCCACAGAACAAGGAGGAGTATTATTATCGCTCTATCTTCGCCGAGCATTTCCCAAGCGACAGCGCTGCCAAGAGTGTGCCTAGTGTGCCAAGCGTAGCCTGCTCTACAGCCGAAGCCCTTGCCTGGGATGCCTCTTTTAAGAACCAGAACGACCCTAGCGGCAGAGCCGTAGCGGGAGTTCATGAACAGGCGTATAAATAACATTGCTTTTACGAGCAAGCATATCAATAATAAAATAGTTAGAAATAACCGATATAAAACGAACAAGAAATGGAAAAAGGATTGTACAGTTCTGCCTATGAACACGATGCGTGTGGCGTAGGTATGGTGGTGAATATCCACGGTAACAAGAGTCATGAGCTGGTCGATAACGCCTTGAAGGTCCTCGAGAATATGCGCCATCGTGGTGCTGAGGGTGCCGATAACAAGACGGGTGATGGTGCCGGTATCATGCTCCAGATTCCACATGAGTTTATTCTTCTTCAGGGTATCCCTGTACCGGAAAAGGGAAAATATGGTACAGGTCTTGTCTTCTTGCCTAAAGATGAGAAGAAACAGCAGGATATCCTCTCTATCATGATTGAAGAGATTGAACGTGAGGGACTTCAGTTGATGCATCTCCGCAATGTACCTACCAATCCAGACTGTCTGGGTGAGGCTGCATTGAGCAATGAACCTGCCATCAAACAGGTGTTCATTACAGGTGTGACAGATGATAAGGTGCCTGTCTTCGAGCGCATCCTCTATCTCATCCGCAAGCGCATCGAGAAACGTGTCAGTGATCCTGATTTCTATATCTGTTCGTTGTCTAATTCGAACATCGTATATAAGGGTATGTTGAGCAGCCTTCAGCTGCGTCAGTACTATCCTGACTTGACTAATAATTATTTTACAAGTGGTCTGGCTTTGGTTCACTCCCGCTTCTCTACCAACACCTTCCCAACATGGAGTCTGGCTCAGCCATTCCGTCTCCTTGCCCACAATGGTGAGATCAACACCATCCGTGGCAACCGTGCCTGGATGAAGGCTCGTGAGAGTGTGTTGAGCAGTGAGGCTCTGGGCGATATCCGTGAGATTTCTCCTATCGTTCAGCCTGATATGAGTGACTCGGCAAGTCTCGACAATGTATTCGAGTTCTTCGTGATGAGCGGTCTGTCATTGCCTCATGCCATGGCTGTGATGGTGCCAGAGAGCTTCAACGACAAGAACCCTATCTCTGAGGATCTGAAGGCTTTCTATGAGTATCACTCTATCCTGATGGAGCCATGGGATGGTCCTGCCGCCCTGCTCTTCAGCGATGGCCGCTATGCCGGTGGTATGCTCGATAGAAACGGTTTGCGCCCTGCCCGCTACACCATCACCAAGAACGATATGATGGTAGTCGCATCTGAGGTAGGTGTGATGGATTTCGACCCAACCGAGATTGCCGAGAAGGGACGCTTGCAGCCTGGTAAGATTCTCCTGATTGATACCCAGGAAGGCAAGATCTATTATGATGGCGAAATCAAGGAGCGCCTGGCAGAGGCTCATCCTTACCGCCAGTGGTTGAACACCAACCGTATTGAACTGGAAAAGCTGCGCAGCGGACGTAAGGTGGAAAATGGTGTGGAAAACCTCACTCGCAAGGAATTGGAGTTTGGTTTTGGCGAGGAAGACATCGATGGTACCATCATTCCGATGGCTACCAAGGGTCAGGAGCCTACTGCATCCATGGGTAATGATACTCCGCTTGCCGTACTTTCCGACCAGCCACAGATCTTCTTCAACTACTTCCGTCAGCAGTTTGCTCAGGTTACCAACCCTGCCATCGACTCCATCCGTGAGAACCTCGTGATGAGTCTTACCGAGTATATCGGTAGAGTAGGTTCCGGCATTCTGAACCCAGACGAGAGCAACTGCAAGATGGTTCGTCTGCCACATCCTATCCTGACCAATACCCAGCTGGATATCCTTCAGAATATCCGCTACAAGGGATTCAATACCGTAAAGCTTCACATGATTTTCGAAACCGCCAAGGGCGAAGAAGGATTGCATGAGGCTCTGGATGAACTCTGCAAGCAGGCAGCACAGAGCGTGGATGATGGTTACAACTACATCATCTTGAGCGACCGTGGCGTGGATGAGACCCATGCCGCCATCCCATCATTGCTCGCCGTAAGCGCCGTACATCATTATCTGATTGATGCCGGCAAGCGTGTACAGACAGCCCTCATCGTTGAGAGTGGTGAGATTCGTGAGGTAATGCACGCAGCCCTGTTGCTGGGTTACGGTGCATCAGCCCTCTGTCCATATTTGACATACGCCATCCTCGACGACCTGGTCAAGAAGGGAAAGATTCAGGAGGATTACCATACAGCCGAGCAGAACTACATCAAGGCTGTTAAGAAGGGTTTGTTCAAGATTATGGCTAAGATGGGTATCTCTACCATCCGAAGCTATCGTGGTGCCAAGATCTTCGAGAGCATCGGTTTGAGCGAGAGCCTCCTGAAGAGCTACTTCGGAACAGAGGTGAGCACCATCGGCGGTATCGGACTCGAGACCATCGCCCGTGATGCCATCCGCCTGCACGACAAGGCATTCGAGACCAAGAAGCTCGACTTCCTGCCAAGCATGGGACAGTTCCACTACCGCAAGGACGGTATCAAGCACGCTTGGAACCCAGAGACCATCGCTACCCTGCAGCTCGCAACACGCAAGGGCGATTACGATCTCTTCAAGAAATATACACATCTCGTTGACGATAAGCAGGAGCCTATCTTCATCCGCGACTTCTTCAGCTTCCGCAAGAACCCTATCTCTATCGATAAGGTGGAGCCGGTAGAGGAAATCGTGAAGCACTTCGTTACCGGTGCGATGAGTTTCGGTGCCCTCTCCAAGGAGGCTCACGAGGCGATGGCACTCGCCATGAACGCCCTGGGTGCTCGAAGCAATACCGGTGAAGGTGGTGAGGATAACGAGCGATTCCATTCTACACAGGATGGCATCAGCCTCTCAAGCAAGACCAAGCAGGTGGCTTCCGGTCGATTCGGTGTGACAACAGAATATTTGGTAAATGCAGAGGAAATCCAGATCAAGGTGGCACAGGGTGCTAAACCGGGTGAGGGTGGTCAGCTGCCTGGCTTCAAGGTCAACGAGGTCATCGCCAAGACCCGTCACTCTATCCCTGGCATCAGTCTGATTTCTCCTCCACCTCATCACGATATCTACAGTATCGAGGATTTGGCTCAGCTCATCTTCGACCTCAAGAATGTAAACCCTAAGGCGGCTATCTCCGTGAAGTTGGTAGCTGAGAGTGGTGTGGGTACCATCGCTGCCGGTGTGGCTAAGGCGAAGGCAGACCTCATCGTCATCTCTGGTGCTGAGGGTGGTACTGGTGCCAGCCCTGCATCCAGCATGCGTTTCGCAGGTATCTCTCCTGAAATCGGACTTTCTGAAACCCAGCAGACTTTGGTAAAAAATGGTCTTCGTGGTCAGGTTCGCCTGCAGGTGGATGGTCAGTTGAAGAGCGGTCGCGACATCATCCTGATGGCTTTGCTCGGTGCTGAGGAATTCAGTTTCGGTACTGCCGCCCTCATCGTCTTGGGTTGTGTCATGATGCGTAAGTGTAACCTGAATACCTGTCCTATGGGTGTTGCTACACAGGATCCTAAGCTCCGTGCGCACTTCCGTGGCAGCTACAAGTACCTCATCAACTACTTCCGCTTCCTCGCCGAGGAGGTTCGTGAGTATCTGGCAGAGATGGGTTACACCTCATTGAACGATATCATCGGTCATACCGAGCTCATCGTCCGCAAGAAGGATGAGGAGATTGTTTCTACCGAGGGTGCTGATGCCGTAGAGCCAGAGGTGGCTAAGAGCATCAAGGAGAAGGCAGACTTGCTCGACTTCTCCCGCTTGCTGCATCGTGAGACAGGTCATTGCTCGCTCTATCATACTACTGAGCAGATCCATGACCTCGACAATGTACTCGACCAGCAGTTGATTCGTGGTGCACAGCGTGCCATCGAGAATCAGGAAGAAGTGAACCTCGATTTTGCCATCAAGAATACCGACCGTGCTGCCGGTGTGATGCTGAGCGGTATGATTGCCGGGAAATATGGTGAGGCTGGTCTTCCAGACAAGACCGTGAACGTGAAGTTCAAGGGTTCTGCAGGTCAGAGCTTCGGTGCCTTCCTGGTCAAGGGAGTAGATTTCAAGCTCGAAGGTGAGACCAATGACTATTTCGCCAAGGGACTTTCAGGAGGTCGTATTTCCATCCTTCCTCCTATCCGCAGCAACTTCTCTGCCGAGGATAACATCATCGCCGGTAACACCGGTCTGTATGGTGCCACAAGCGGTGAGTTGTATATCAATGGTAAGGTAGGCGAGCGCTTCGGTGTTCGTAACTCCGGTGCCATCGCCGTGATTGAGGGTGCTGGCGACCACTGCTGCGAGTATATGACGGGCGGTAGAGTCGTAGTGCTCGGTGAAACCGGCCGTAACTTCGCCGCTGGTATGAGTGGTGGTGTTGCCTACGTATGGGATAAGAACCACAACTTCGATTACTTCTGTAACATGGATATGGTGGAGATCAACCTCGTGGAGGACAGCACCTATCGCAAGGAGTTGCACGAGCTGATCCGTCAGCATTATCTCTACACCGGCAGTAAGCTCGCCCGTACCATGCTCGATGACTGGAACCACTACGTAGAGGATTTCATCCAGGTAGTGCCAATCGAGTATAAGCGAGTTCTCCAGGAGGAGCAGGTAAAGAAGTTGCAGCAGAAGATTGCGGATATGCAGCGCGATTACTAATTTTAAAATTAGAAAAAAGATGGGAAATCCAAAAGCATTTTTGACTATACCTCGCAAGGAAGCAGGTTATAGACCAATTCACGATAGAATCCTCGACTTCAGCGAGGTAGAACAGACTTTGAATAGCAACGACCGCCGACAGCAGGCTTCCCGTTGCATGGATTGTGGCGTGCCTTTCTGCCACTGGGCTTGTCCGCTGGGCAACAAGGCACCGGAGTGGAACGATGCCCTCTACAAGGGCGACTGGGAGTTGGCTTACCGACTCCTCAATTCCACCAACGACTTCCCGGAGTTCACAGGACGCATCTGTCCTGCACTCTGCGAGAAGGCATGTGTATTGAATCTCATGGATCATGAACCAACCACCAACCGTGAGGATGAGTGCGCCATCGTGGAGCACGCCTTCTCTGAGGACTATGTTCATGTTGAGATTCCGGAGCGTAATGGCAAGACGGTGGCTGTCATCGGTGCCGGTCCTGCGGGATTGGTTGCTGCCAACCAGTTGAACCACAAGGGATATAAGGTGACAGTCTTCGAGGCACGTGAGAATGCCGGTGGCCTCTTGCGTTACGGTATTCCTAACTTCAAGCTCAACAAGAGCATCATCGACCGCCGTCTTCGTCTTCTCGAAGAGGAGGGCATCGAGTTCAGATACAATCAGCAGATTGACGTTACCAAGTTGCCGGAAGGCTTCGATGCCTACGTGGTATCTACCGGTACACCGACAGCCCGCGACCTGAAGATTCCTGGAAGAGAGCTGAAGGGTGTTTACTTCGCCCTCGAACTGCTTTCTCAGCAGAACCGTGTCCTTGCGGGTATGGAGTTCTCTAAGGACGAACTGGTTAACTGCAAGGGCAAGGATGTATTGGTCATCGGTGGTGGTGATACGGGTTCCGACTGTATCGGTACCGCTCATCGCCAGGGTTGCAAGAGTGTAACCCAGATCGAAATCATGCCTAAGCCAGTAGAGGGTCCTGAGGATCCTAAGAATCCTTGGCCAAACTGGCCTCGCACCCTGAAGACCACCTCCAGTCATGAGGAAGGTTGTACCCGCCGCTGGAACATCAACTCTCTGGAGTTCCTGGGAAAGAACGGCAAGCTGACAGGTGTGAAGGTTCAGCCTATCGACTGGAAGCCAAACCCAGAGGGCGGTCGCCCATTGATGGTAGAGGCAGGTGAGCCGGAAATCATCAAGGCAGAGGCCGTATTCTTGGCAATGGGCTTCCTGAAGCCACAGCAGCCTGAGTTTGCCGAGAATGTCTTCGTGGCTGGTGATGCAGCCAACGGAGCTTCTCTGGTGGTTCGTGCCATGGCAAGCGGTAGAAAGATTGCTGCTCAGGTAGATAAGTTCCTGAACAAGTAATATTCGGTTATTTTTAACTATAAGTGTAGGGAGGTAAACCTTGTGACGAGGTAAGCCTCCCTTTTTTTGCTCGTAACGGGTGAATAGAGCGCTACTTTTAAAAACACTCTTCACTCTTCACGGATGTGGGATAAGTCGTTTGTAAATAGATGATTACGGCGGTGAAGAGTGGCGGGGCACTCTTCACCACTCTTCACCACTCTTCACCCTGATTTTTTTTTGAGGATGCGAGATCTTCTCTTGAATCAGGCTTCGGTCTTCAGCCTTCAATGATGACCGGCTTCGGTCTTCAATGATGACCGGCTTCGGTCTTCAATGATGACCAGCTTCGGCCTTCAATAATGGTTGGCTTCGGTCTTCAATGGTGACTGGGTTTGTGAATCGTGTGAAGAGTGGTGAAGAGTGGTGAAGAGTGCACCGCCACTCTTCACCTCTCGGAACCCCAGTGTTTATCGGGGTTTCAGGCGGTTTGGTGAAGAGTGAAGAGTAAAAGCGAGAGTAGTCTTTTTCTCTCTTCTTCTCTCTTCTTCTTCTTCCTTCTCCTTCTTGTTGCTCCTTCTTCTTGTTGCTTCTTCTTCTTGTTGCTTCTCCTTCTTCCTCCCGACGTGTCGTTTCTTGCCTGGCAATGGCAAGAAATTGCCCTGGCAAGGGGCAATATAGTGCCATAGTCAGGCAAGAAACGCTACGAGCCTCTTTACTATCCGCCAGCACTATCGTGGCGACCTTTAGGTGACGTCCTGGCACCTCGTAAGTATCATTATCACCTTATTATATTAATAGACCTATCGTTGGTAAGCCCCACACGCCCTGTAAGCCCCACCCGCCCTGTAAGCCCCACACGCCCTGAAAGGGCAGAAGCTCCTAGCCCAGGGCATCGCCCTGGGTATGCTTGCAGTCAGCAAAGCGCCCTGTAAGGGCAAAAGCTTTCAAATATCAGGCTATATACAAAGCTTTTGCCCTTACAGGGCGACTGGTTTACGTCCAAAATAACCCAGGGCGATGCCCTGGGCTAGGAGCTTCTGCCCTTTCAGGGCGTGTGGTGCGTACAGGGCGGGTGGGGCTTTCAGGGCGTGTGGGGCGTATGTATCGTGTGTGGCATACATGGCGTATGTGTCGTATATTTCTTAAATAGATTGATGTGAATCAATCGAATTGACAAGGATATTTTCGTGTAAACGTTATCATTGTGGTAAAATGGAGGAGAAAAGGGGGAGAAAAGAGGGGATAATACTTAAAATATTTAAAATTTAAGGCATTTTGCTAAAAATAATGGGGAGAAAACTTTCTAATTCAAAAAAAAGCTTTACCTTTGCAGCGGTATATATACAAATTGGTAACGATAAAATAGGAAACTAAGAATGTTTAAAGTAGGAGAGTGACGGCAAGACCTAAGTCAACAACATACACTGGCTACTTCGTCGAGCTTGACCTTTCTAAAATATAATAAAGAGTTAGACAACATAAGTTTAATTAAATTTTTTATAAAAAATGAAAAGACAATTAACTAGTATTTTGCTCTTCTCTGCCCTCTTGGTGGGTGGAGCTAGCACTTTCGTATCTTGTACAGATCACGAAAGCGACAGTGCTTACGACACTAGCGTTTCTCAGATCGCAAAACTGACCGAATTGAACAAGTGGTTGGGCGAGTTGAAGGAGACCAACCCTGATTTGGCATCTGCTATTGATGCTCGTATCCAGGCAAACATGGACGTTATCAAGGATGGTGTTTATGCTGATAAGGAGCGCTTCGAGGCAGCTATCCAGGGTTCTGAGGCTTACAAGAATCTTAAGGGAGATGTAGAAGGAGTTGATTCTCGTGTCTCTGCACTTGAGAGATTGCGTTTGACAGATTCTATCGCTGCTAAGAAGATTACAGACGCTTTGAATCATCGTCTTGATTCTGTTTCTGGTAGCTTGAATAGCGCACTCAATACCTTGCTTGAGCAGAAGCTTGATGGTATTACTGTTAATGCAACAGAGAATCCTGTAACTGGTTATTGGAATGCTTCATTCACCGGTTTGAATTTGAAGTTGGCTTCTTCTTTCTATGGTGTTGCTGCAGAAGGTAACGAGGATTGGGATGTAAAGGCTAATCAGGTGCTCGGTAAGGGCGGTAATGCTGGTTACCTCTATGTTTCTTTGAACCCAACAGAGATTGATCCTTCTTTGGTTAAGGTAGAGTTGGTTAACAGCCAGGGTGAGCCAGCTAAGGGCTTCAAACTCGGTGATATCGACAATACTGATAAGGTGTTGACTTTTGGAACAAAGGCAGCTACTGTTTCTGCTAACGGTTTCTATCAGGTTCCTGTTATTGCTTCTGATCCTCAGAACGATGGCGTTGAATTTGATAAGGGTGCTTTGGCTGCTGCAGCTAAGAATGCTCTTAACGAGTTGAGAAATCCAAAGAGCAATGATTTGGATTTGAGCTTGATTGCTTCTGCTTTGTATAAGAACATTCCTGTGTTGACTGCTTACGGTGTTAAGGCTGAGTATTACTTGTATAATCCAGATACAAAGAATCTTGAGCTCAAAAAGACAGTTAAGCATGCGGTTAGTGACTATGATATCGCTGCTTTCGCTGTTAAGCCAGTTTCTTTCAACTTCTTGAAAGACAATGCTACTCTTGATAAGCTCTCAGATTGGGCTGTTGAGAACTTCCGTTTGCCTTCTTTGTCAAGCAAGTTGGACAAGGTTATCGACGCTCTCAATGTTGAGATTTCTTATGATAAGGCTGATGAGTTCTATACATATTCTGTTATTACACCAAACGGTTTGTACTGTCAGCAGGATGGCAATGATGTTGTAATCTTTGGTCAGGGAACTAATCTTGATAATGGTCAGATAGTTGATGGCGAGTTGTACAGAATCAAGAATGCTACTGTTGAGAAGAAATTTCTTTCTACTGGTGGTTCTGCTGTTGAGTTTGTTTTTGTTATTAAGACAAAGGATAGTACTATTGCAGATCTCCTTGCTTCTGCAAACAAGCAGATTGCAGGTAAGTTGCAGCCAATTAAGAATGTTCTCAGCAATGTTAATGCTAAGTGGGAGAATGTAATCGCTAAGGTTAATCCATTGTTGCAGAAGGTTTCTTCTAAGATTGGTAGCGCTAATAAGTTGTTGCAGCCAACAATCCTTTATGTTGATCAGAATGGCAACCCTAACACTCTTAGCACAATCGGTGGTCGTCTCGGTACTCGTTTCGTAGGTACAGGTGCTACTACTCTCTATGCTACATCTTGGACAGCTGAGCTCTTGGCTCCTGCTTACAAGAAGTCTATCTCTGTAGAGGCTGTCAAGGACGAGAATAAAGATGGTGCTGAAGTAACATTGACTGATGGTACTACATCTGCTGCTAAGCCATTCAATGGTTCAATCAACAAGGTAATCTTCAATGCTAAGGAGAGTGGTGAGTACATTATACATTACAAGGCTATTGACTACTCAGGTGTTGAGGTTGAGAAGACATTTAACGTTAATGTTGTAGAGTAATTTAAGAAAAATATCGTTAGTGGCAAGCTTGCTTGCCGCTAGCCAAATCTTAAAAACAATATTTTAAAATAATTAGATTAAAGATTATGAAATTAAATAAGGTAATACTGTCAGGTGTTGTTGCTTTGAGTTGCGTTAGTGCGTCAGCTCAGGAAGCAGATAAGACTGTAAATGTCTTCACTCCACATTGGTATGCACAGGCTCAGATTGGTGGCCAGTACACATTGGGTGAGATCGGTTTCGGTAAGTTGTTGTCTCCAAATGCTCAGGTAGGCGTAGGTTATAACTTCAATAAGGTTGTAGGTGCTCGTCTTTCTTTGAATGCATGGCAGAGCAAGGCTGGTCAGAACGTGGCTGGCAACGTTTATAAGTGGAAGTGGAACTATGTAGCTCCTATGGTTGACGCTACATTCAACCTCACAAACCTCTTCTGCGAGTACAACCCAGACCGTTTGGTTGAGGTTGGCGTATTCGGTGGTATCGGCGCTAACATCGCTTGGGGTAATGACGAGGCTGCTGATGCTAAGGCTGCTATCTTGAAGAGTGAAGCAGCTACTGAAGCTCTGAAGTACGGTGCTACTCCATTGGAGAACCTTTGGGACGGTACAAAGACTCGCTTCGTTGCACGTGTAGGTGCTAACGTTGACTTCCGCGTAAGCGATCGCGTTAAGTTGGGCGTTGAGCTTTCTGCTAACACATTGAGCGACAAGTACAATTCAAAGAAGGCTGGTAACCCAGACTGGTACTTCAACGCATTGGTAGGTGTAAAGGTTGCTCTTGGTGAGACTCATACCACTAAGGTAATCCCTGCTCCAAAGCCAGTAGAGAAGATCATCGAGCGTATCATCGAGAAGCCAGCTCCAGCTCCAGCTCCTAAGGTTGAGTCTAAGGTAGTTGAGGAGAACTTCCGTCGTGATATCTTCTTCCCAATCGGTAACACAAACATCGCTAAGTCTCAGACTACTAAGATTGCTGAGATCGTAGAGTACATGAAGGAGAACCCAGATGCTAAGATCACTTTGACTGGTTATGCAGATAAGGGTACAGGTTCTGCTGCATTCAACGATAAGATTGCTGCTCGCCGTGCTCAGACTGTTTACAACACACTCGCAGCTAAGGGTGTTGCTAAGAGCCGCATGATCAAGGAGTCTAAGGGTTGCCGCGTTCAGCCTTTCGAGGAGAACGATATGAACCGTGTTACAATCTGTATTGCTAAGTAATTTAGCTCTATATAGAATTAAATAGTTCATTAAATATTATAACCGATCTTCATTCTTACTATGTAAGCTTTGGAGACCGGTTATTTTTTTGTAACTAAACAGTATTAGCATGAAGAAAAGATTGTTTCTGCTCCTCTTGGGTTGTGCTACCATGCTCGGTGCTCAGGCGCAGTTGAATGGTGCTGGCTACTACCGTGTGAAGAATGTTTCTACCGGTAGATATATGTCGCTTTCCGATGACCATAGTAAAGGTGTCAACTTCGCTTCTACTAGTGCGGATTGTGGCGCCATGGCTACCAGCTCTATTTGGGAGGACATCTCGCATGACCCGGGAAGCGTGTTCTATCTGGATCATATCAGCGGTGAAAGCTATAATGTGGTAGGTCAGGGAACCAGCCTTTATGGCATTATCAAGTATTACATCTACCTCTCTCCGGTTGGCAATTACTACAAGGCTTGGCAGCAGGATAGTGGTCAGCGTATCACGCTGACCGATAAGAAATCAAGCAAGGCGGTGAGCTATGTAACTACTACGGGTACTTACAGTACTTGGAATATTACGCCTATCAATACATCTGATAACTACATTGGTGTAAAGCCAACCGTAACAGTTGGTGATAAGCATTACGCAGCCGTCTTTGCCGGTTATCCTTATACGCTGGGTGCTGGTATGAAGGCATACTATGTAACTAAGGTGATTGAGAAGGAAGGTGTGATCATCATCAAGGAGTTGACAGGTACCATTCCTGCAAAGACCCCAGTGTTGATTGAGTGTGCTTCTACAGATGTCAGCAAGAATCAGGTAAAACCTGTTGTAAGCGATGCAGCTGTGCCATCTGATTTGGCTACCCAGGTGAAGGGAGTTTACTTCTGTATTGGTAATCCTTGGTCTGGTCATTTCAACTCAGTGAAATTTGATGCTTCCAGTATGCGAGCATTCTCAGCCAACTCTTATGGCTATATCGCTATGACTACCTCGAAGGATGCGCTCACTTCTGTGAATATCGATCAGGAGGATAGTAATGGAGATAACTTGAGCGTTTTGGCTATCCCTGCCAACAGCTGGTATCTTTCTGTTTCTTCTTCAGCTCCATCCGAGATGAAGATGGTTACCGCCGAGCAGTATGCTACAGGCATTAAAGACATCACTGTGAAGCCTGCTTCATTATATAATGTATATACTCTTGAAGGTGTGCAGATTAAGAAGAATGCAACTTCTATCAGCGACTTGCATCAGGGAATTTACATCATAAATGGCAAGAAAGTCGTTATTAAATAAATAAAAAGCCCTAAACTCTTGTGAGTTTGGGGCTTTTTGCGTAACTTTGCACCGTTTTTTAATGAAAATCAAAAATTTATGAGAAAATATGTGATTGCATTGGCAGCAGCGCTGCTGCCAACGATGGGTATGTTTGCCCAGACATTTAGTGAGCCTTGCATCCCTGGCAAGGTGTACACCAAGAGTATTGACGCTTCTGTGACAGTGGGTACAACAGGTGTCGGTGTGGATGTGGCTGTGCCACTGAATGATGTCTTCCAGGTTCGTACGGGTTTCTCCTTTACTCCCCGTGTTCATGCAACCATGAACTTTGCGGTGCAGGTGGGTGATGAGAAGGAGAGTGAGCAGGTGCAGGCAGAGAAGTTCAATCGCCTCGCTGACATGCTGGAGGAATATACTGGTACCAGAGTAGGAAATAGTATCGATATGGTAGGTACTCCAACGATGAACAACTTCAAGTTACTCGTAGATGTTCATCCTTTCCGCAACAAGAACTGGCATTTTACTACCGGTTTCTATTGGGGACCTTCACAGGTTGCCAAGGCAGAGAATGCAGTCTATGATGGAACCTCTCTGGTGGCAGTAAGTATGTACAACAACCTCTATGAGCGTGTGAAGAACTCTTATGAGAACTTTGTACCTTATATCTCTGTAGGTGATCAGCCGTTGGTAGCTGACAAGGAGCTCTATGATAAGTTTATGAGTTATGGCAGAATGGGTGTTACCTTGGGCGAGCGCAAGGATGGTACTCCATTCCGTCTGGAACCGGATGCTAATAATAATGTATCTGCCACTATCAAGGTAAACAACTTCAAGCCTTACTTAGGTTTCGGTTATGGTGGCAAGCTCTTCAAGAATAGCGATGATTATTATGTTTCCTTCGATGCCGGTGTCTTATTCTGGGGTGGTACTCCAAAGATCATGACCAACGATATCCAGAAGGTTACCTTTACAGCTAACGAGGATTACACAGAGGCAGTGAAGAATGTAACTACAGAACCTGGTGTGGATTTGGCAAAGGATGTGAAGAACGTACCGGGTAAGGTAGGCGACTATGTGAAGCTCTTGAAGAGCTTTAAGGTTTATCCTGTAGTAGAACTTCGTTTGACCCGTCGAATCTGGGTGAAATAAGCTTGGATGTGTGCCTACACACCCAGGTGGCTTAAAAACGGCGATTTGGGGCGAAAATAGGCGATTTAAGGTGTAAAAGTGTTTAAGACTGTTAAATAATGGCAGTTTTTGAAACTTTTCTCTCCGAAAATTTGGTGGTTTCGCAAAATGTTAGTACTTTTGCACTCGCTTTTGAGAAATCAAGTATTACTCTAAGCAACTAAAGAAAGAGTTCTTTGAAAGATTTTACATAAACAGACAAGTAGTACAAGAAGCGGTTGACTTCTTAGAAATAAGAAAGTTGACTGGGTAAAAGAAACGAACCGTCAAGTAATTGACAAGTCAGGTTTACTAAGCTTCAATAAACGAAAAGGATATTCGTCCTAAGTACAGACAACAAACACCGATTGCTTCAGTAATGAGGCAGGAAGTAAAAATGATATTTTACAATGGAGAGTTTGATCCTGGCTCAGGATGAACGCTAGCTACAGGCTTAACACATGCAAGTCGAGGGGAAACGACATCGAAAGCTTGCTTTTGATGGGCGTCGACCGGCGCACGGGTGAGTAAC
>CDZB01066916.1_pt1 | contig 16252 bp, 15 predicted proteins | sample 554961 | NCBI WGS metagenome assembly CDZB01 (sample SAMEA3182106, study PRJEB8094) | gut metagenome | biome: human; feature: gut; material: Stool; isolation source: human stools | place: Canada | collected 2013-02-26
TTGAAGCCTCTCATCGCTGCCGGCGCTGAGAAGGGTTGCCCAATCTGCAAGGAGCTCAAGACTTTGGATCACTACCTCGTTAAGCGTTCACAGTGGATCATCGGTGGTGACGGTGCTTCTTATGATATCGGTTACGGTGGTCTCGACCACGTATTGGCTTCTGGTGAGGATGTTAACATCCTGGTACTCGATACTGAGGTTTACTCTAACACTGGTGGTCAGTCTTCTAAGTCTACTCCACTCGGTGCCATCGCACAGTTCGCTGCTCAGGGTAAGCGTATCCGTAAGAAGGATCTCGGTTTGATGCAGACTACATACGGTTACATCTACGTAGCTCAGGTAGCTATGGGTGCTGACAATGCTCAGACATTGAAGGCTATCCGTGAGGCTGAGGCTTATCCAGGTCCATCACTCATCATCGCTTACGCACCATGTATCAACCACGGTTTGAAGCGTAAGGGCGGTATGGGTCGTTCACAGCACGAGGAAGAGTTGGCTGTTGAGTGCGGTTACTGGCACTTGTGGCGTTACAACCCACTGTTGGCTGATGAGGGTAAGAACCCATTCACACTCGACTCTAAAGCTCCTAACTGGGAGAACTTCCGCGACTTCTTGCTCGGTGAGGTTCGTTACCTCTCTGTACAGAAGGCATTCCCTAAGGAGGCTGATGAGCTCTTCTCTCAGGCAGAGAAGATGGCTAAGCTCCGCTACCAGACTTACGTTCGCAAGAGCCAGGAGGACTGGAGCGAGGAAATCTAATCTGATTCTTCTATATCAGTAATATAATGCAAGCCGAGAGGATTTTTTAGTCCTCTCGGCTTTTTTATGCGTTTTAGCATGTTTATCGAAAAAAAGTCGTAACTTTGCAAGAAAAGACCAACATGAGACTAAACAAAACAAGAGCATCAACTTCCAGACAGCCTATTCCTTGGGCGAGAACTTGGCTGCCACCTGTCTCGACCTGGCTTGGCACGAACTGACTCCCGAACAGGTTCCTTCTGCCTACATGGCTGGAGCCTTCGAGAAAGAAGCTCTCTTCAAGGCAGGAGTTCTCAATACTCAGATACCTCCACGATACTCTACCACTTACTTTAACCACGTATGGGGAGGTGGCTATGCAGCAGGCTATTACAGTTATCTGTGGACAGAGGTTCTCGCTGTCAATGTAACCGACTACTTCGCTCAGCATGGTGCACTCGACCCTGCTGTTGGTCAGGCTTTCCGCACCAAGATTCTCAGCCGCGGCAATACCAAGGATCAGCTCGAAATGTTTACCGACTTCACTGGCATGAAGCAACCAGATGCTTCTGGCCTACTCAAAGCAAGAGGATTGTAAAAAAGGCAAAAAAGTAAAAAGGTAAAAAAGTAAAACTGACTCTTACTGCCGATAAAGATTTTTAAGGCAACAGAGCCTCAGTACATCATACAACAGGACAGGTGTCACGACCGACACACTGTCCTGTTTTTCGTTTATACTCATCTTAACCTTCTGAACCCAGCGACAACTCAATAGCTTTCTATTCTACAGACTTTCATAAAGAAACTAAGAGACTGCACATTTTCTGCATTTTTTTTGTATGTTACAAGAAAACGTTGTATCTTTGCATAAGTAAGACAAGATGTTATATATGAGCAAAAAAATAACAGGAACACAAAGACATTACTATAAGAATCTATTAAGCATTGGCATACCTATCGTCATAGGACAGTTAGGAACCATCATCTTAGGTTTTGCCGACACCATCATGATAGGTCACCACAGCACGGAAGAACTGGCTGCGGCAGGACTTGTCAACAACATCTATACCCTGGTGTTCGTCATGTACATGGGCTTCACCTATGGTCTGACTCCTATCATCGGCCGACTCTATGGCGAGGAACGTACCGACAGCATCGGACAGAAGGTGCGCAACTCGCTCTTTGCCAATATGCTTACGGGCACCCTTCTCTCCATAGCGCTTGGGGTGCTCTACCTCAACCTCTCGCACATCGGACAACCCGAAGAGCTGCTCGCCCTCATCCGTCCCTACTTCATCGTCAACCTCGTCTCGGTACTCTTCATGGGCATATTCTACACCATGAAGCAATTTCTTGATGGCGTGGCAGAGACGCGTGTGGCGATGTGGGTGATGATAGCAGGCAACGTGGTCAACATCTTCGGCAACTGGCTGCTCATCTATGGTGTGGCAGGATTTCCCGAACTGGGACTTCTCGGAGCCGGAATCTCTACCTTGCTGAGCCGTGTGCTCATGGCAGCAGCCATGGTGGGAATCGTGATAGGCAGGAAGAAGTTCGCCCAGTACTGTCATGACATTTTGCATAGCAGCATCACCAAGGCCGACTTCCGCGAGATGAACCGCTTAGGATGGCCAGTAGCCATGCAGTTGGGCATGGAGTCGTCTGCTTTCACCCTCAGTTGTGTGATGGTGGGATGGCTCGGAACCATACCTTTGGCAGCCCACCAGGTGATGATCACCCTCTCCCAGCTCTTCTATCTCGTACTCTCGGGTATGGCTGCCGCCATGGCCATCCGTGTAAGCCACTTCGTTGGTCAGAAAGACTATCAGGCGGTTCGCCGCAATGCCTATGACGGCTGGCGACTCAACCTGATGTTCTCCATCTGCATGGGTCTGCCCGTACTGCTCCTGCGCCATCAGATAGGAGGCTGGTTCAACGACAACGTGGAGGTGCAGCAATACGTGGCGCTGCTCATCATCATGATGATGGTCTATCAGTTTGGTGACGGACTGCAATACAGCTTTGCCAATGCTCTTCGCGGCATCGCCTGCGTGCGTCCGATGGTGCTCTACGCCTTCATCGCCTACTTCGTCATCTCCCTACCTATGGGCTATACTCTCGGATTCCCTCTCGGCATGGGTATTCTGGGCATCTGGATAGCCTTCCCCTTCGGACTCACCATCGCCGGCGCCCTCTACTGGCAACGGTTTGAGAAAGAACTCAGAAAAATGGAAGAAGCCAAGTAACAAGTAAAAAAATGATAACTTAAAACCACATAACCGTGAAACATCAACAGATATACAACCTGGAAGAGTTTGCCAATAAATATCAGTTGACAGACATTTTTGGCGCTTATGCCGCCTATTTTTCAGTAGGGTTCACCCATCCTACGGGTATCGATGTGCTCCATCATTTCAAGGAAATGGTGCAACAGCGCACACTCTTCACCAAACTCCTGCTCATCAGGAAAGGCACAGCCACCGTAGTCATCAACGAACAAGACGAGAGGAAGACGCTCAACGCCGACAGCCTCCTCGTCATGACCTCACGACACGTCATCAACGAGATAGAACTGACACCTGACTTCAAGGCAGAATGTGTTCTCGTAGATACCGACATGGTGGACGAAAACACCATCTACCGCCTCACGGAGGAGAAGCACAAGAGTGTGAGCGATGTGTTCAACATCATTCACAACATCGTGCGCCATCAACACATCAACAAGGTAGAGATGATTCAGTCGATGTTCAACGTGCTTCGCCTCATCCTCGAGGAGCTGCCCTACGAGGAACGATCCATCTCTCACGACTTCAAGCACAAGAAGGAGGTGTACGAAATCTTCCTCCATCACCTGTACCGCAACTTCCGTAAGGAGCGCCAGATCCGTTTCTATGCCAGCAATATGAATGTCTCCACGGCCTACCTCTCGCGCTTGGTCAAGGAGATAAGCGGCTCTACCATCAACGAGCACGTCACCTCGCTCATCTACAAGGAAGCCTGCAACCTTCTCTCCCATTCCGACATGTCGATTGGCGAAATAGCCGACGCCTTGAATTTCAGTGACCAGAGCGCCCTCACCAACTTCTTCAAGATGCGTGCCGGCATGACTCCCCTCGCCTACAGAAACAAAGGCAGAGAAAGACGATGAAAGGTGATGAAAACTAAGAGAAGGGCATAAGTAGCTTGCTTCTGATAGCCATGAGCATGGGTTTCGGGAAATTACATTAGTGACATAAAAAACGAAAAAAAGCATGGACAACTCTCTCAGCCATCCATGCCCATGTATTCTCGTATATCTGATCTATTCTATTCTAATCGTGTATTGTCATGGTGAAAGGATTACGCTAAATTTAAAAAAAACTACCACAATTATTTTAACTTCTTATAGCCATAGGCTGCGCGATTACCCAACTGCTCTTCGATGCGGATAAGCTGGTTGTATTTAGCCATACGGTCGGTACGACTCATTGAACCCGTCTTAATCTGCCCCGAGTTGGTAGCCACAGCAATATCAGCTATTGTAGTATCCTCGGTTTCACCCGAGCGATGGGAAGTAACCGTAGTGTAACCATGACGATGAGCCATCTCAATAGCATCCAGGGTCTCAGTAAGAGAACCGATCTGGTTTACCTTGATAAGGATAGAGTTGGCAGCACCCATCTTGATACCCTTTTCCAGGAACTTCACATTTGTAACAAAGAGGTCGTCACCTACCAACTGGCAACGGTCGCCAATGGCAGCAGTCAACTTCACCCAGTTGTCCCAATCGTTCTCATCAAGACCATCCTCAATAGAATCGATAGGATACTTGGTAATCAGTTCTTCCAGGAATTTGATCTGCTCTTCAGCAGTCTGTTTCTTGCCATTAGGATCCTTCTTCTTACCATCCTTCAACTGGCGGTAATCATAATACCACTCACCATTCTCCTGAACGGCAAACTCACTGGCAGCACAGTCCATGGCTATCTTCACATCCTTTCCTGGCTCATAGCCAGCATCCTTAATGGCCTGACAGATGCTCTCGAGTGCATCCTCGATACCATCGAGTGCAGGAGCAAAACCGCCCTCATCACCTACGGCAGTAGAAAGGCCGCGGCTCTTCAGCAGTTTAGCCAATGCATGGAACACCTCGGCACCCATGCGGATGGCCTCCTTCTCGGAAGGAGCACCCACAGGACGGATCATGAACTCCTGGAAGGCGATAGGTGCATCAGAGTGAGCACCACCATTAATGATGTTCATCATAGGAACAGGAAGGGTGTAGGTATTGCAACCGCCAATGTAGCGATACAAGGGGATGTGCAGATACTCGGCAGCAGCATGTGCCACAGCCAGAGACACACCGAGAATAGCATTTGCACCAAGGTTCGACTTGGTCTTGGTACCGTCGAGTTCCAGCATCTTGTAGTCAATGGCGCGCTGTTCCAAGGCAGAGAAGCCCACCAAGGCAGGCGCAATCACCTTGTTCACATTCTCCACAGCCTTCAAGACGCCCTTACCACCATAGCGGTTCTTATCACCATCACGAAGTTCCAAAGCCTCGTTTTCGCCTGTCGACGCACCTGATGGAACAGAAGCACGACCCACAATACCCGACTTTAATGTAACCTCAACCTCTACTGTAGGGTTGCCGCGGGAATCCAAGATTTCTCTTGCATGAACATTTTCAATAATCATAATACTTTAATATTTTTAATTACATAAAACATAAACAAAACCGCTTGAAGCACGATACTTATCGCCTCTATACGAATTCTGTTTCTGAGTGCAAAAATAGATATAATCTGAGATATCTCCAAATTTCGTACGTCATTAAAAATAGGTATTCCGATTAAATACCTACTTATGAGTAAAGAGACTAACACTATCCGATACTTCTATCATTTACTCAACTTTCGCAAATAGAGAACTCAAAGAAATTAGAGAAGTTAAAGCCAAATGTTTTATGGCTAAGTATTCAACCCCAAATGGCTGGAAGCAAAATGCCTCCAGCCCAAGATTATCAACCTTAATTCAGAAAAACTTAAGCCCGCCCCTGCCAACCAAAGCCGCAGGAGCAGCAGGCTTCAACGTAGCTTTTTACTTAAACCTTTAACACAAACGCGAAACATCCATTATTTCAAAGTGAACTTATGCGACTGCAGCATCTCGTTAGGATCGAGCGCCTTGTCGAGTTCCTCCTTGCTCATGATGCCCTGCTCTATCACGATGTCGTAGACTGAGCGGCCTGTTTCATGAGCCTCCTTAGCCACTTTGGTACTTTTCTTGTAGCCAATGATGGGATTGAGGGCAGTCACGATACCGATGCTGTTCTTTACCATTTCGTAGCAACGCTCCTTGTTCACAGTAATGCCGAGGATGCACTCCGAGGTAAGGGTCTCTATGGCATTCTTCATCCATGTAAGGCTCTCGAAGAGGCTCTCTGTGATGATAGGCTCCATCACGTTCAACTCCAGCTGACCAGCCTCTGCTGCGAAGCTGATAGTGGTGTCGTTACCGATTACCTTGAAGCAAACCTGATTGGTCACCTCAGGGATGACTGGGTTCACCTTGCCTGGCATGATAGAAGATCCAGGAGCCTTAGGAGGCAGATTAATCTCGTTGAGACCGCAGCGAGGACCAGAAGCCATGAGTCGCAAGTCGTTGCATATCTTAGACAACTTAACAGCCAGACGCTTCAGAGCTGACGAATAGCTCACGTAGGCACCCGTGTCGGGAGTAGCCTCAACAAGGTCGGTAGCAGTCTCGAAGTTCTCGCCCGTCAACTTGCTCAGGTTGGCAGCACAAAGCTTGGCGAAACCAGGAACAGCGTTCAGACCTGTACCGATGGCTGTACCACCCATATTGATTTCGTGCAGCAGTTTCACGTTGCGCTCCAGATTGAGGATTTCCTCCTCCAGATTGTTGGCATAGGCATTGAACTCCTGTCCGAACGACATTGGCACAGCGTCCTGCAACTGTGTGCGTCCCATCTTGATGGCGTCGGAATACTCATCAGCCTTATAGCGGAAGGCGCTTATCAATCCTGTAAGGGCACCCACGAGATGCGTGTTCATACGGATGAGCGCCAGGCGGATACTGGTGGGATAAACGTCGTTGGTACTCTGTCCGCAGTTACAATGGTCGTTGGGTGAGCAATACTGGTAGTCGCCCTTCTCATGACCCATGATTTCGAGTGCACGGTTGGCGATCACCTCGTTGGCGTTCATGTTGACTGATGTACCTGCACCACCCTGTACCATATCTATAGGGAAGTTCTCATGCCATTTGCCCTCAATGATTTCTCGGCAGGCCTGAGCGATGGCACCCGAGATCTCATCGTTGATCACGCCCAAGGAATGATTGGTCTCAATGGCAGCCAGCTTCACGAAAGCGATAGCGATAATGAAGTCAGGGTTGTCGACCATAGTCTTGCGAGAGATGTGGTAGTTGTTGATGCCACGCTGTGTCTGCACACCATAAAGAGCTTCTGCAGGAACCTTGAGTTCACCCAGAAGGTCGGACTCTACTCTGTATTTCTTTTCTTCAACCATAATACTATTATATTAAGCGTTAATATTTTTATTTCTTTTTCTCGCTGCAAAAGTACTGCTTTCTTTCCACATCGTCTTTATAAAAAGAGAACGATTATTTGTAAAAAACAAACAATCGTGTAGTTGGGGAGTTAAAAGAGGAGTTTTCAGGAGTTAAGGAGTTAATGGAACTAAGGAGTTAAGACAACAGCCTTAAAGGTCGAAGAATCAATATATTAGAGGCGGTAAGGAGTAAAAGGAAACAAGCACTTTGCTCCACATAGCATTCGGAGATAATTTCGTGGCGTTCGGTGTGAGATTTCTCAAAGCGAGCGTGAGAAACATGGCATTCGGTGTGAGAATTCTCGGAGCGAGCGTGAGAAACGCTGCATTCGGTGTGAGAGGAGATTATGCCAACATGCGCTTCATATAGCCCCGCACTTCCTTCCGTGCTGCACCCAGCCGGTTTTCCACACACTTGTAGTTGAGCCCGAGTTCACGGCTAATCTCTCCCACCTTCATGCCATCGCACACGTTAAGACGGTACACCTTGCGCTGCTTCTCGCTAAGACGGGCAATGCCACGCTCCATGAGTTCGGTAATCTCCACAGCCGAATAAACCATCTCGACCGACTCGCAACAACCTGCCGTACCCATGCTGCCCTGTATGAAATGCTCATGCTCTTCTACCCGCTTCCTGTGCCGCCAAAAATCACATATCAGATGGCGAGCCATGGTGTAGACCAGACAGGGAAGCGTAATGGGAGTAATCATCCTGTCGGTTTGCAGTAGGCGCAGGAAGACATTCTGGACAATGTCCTCAGCCTCATCAGAATAAATATGAAGGCGAGATGCCACGAAGGCAAGAAGCTCCTCGTAGTGAAAAGTATAGTAATCAGCAATAATAGCTTGTTTTGTTATTGTATAGTCCATGATGGTCAAAATTCAGTGGGATAAGTCGAAGACTCATCCACTTCTTGAAAGATGGTTGCAAAGGTAAGAAAAATAGTTGCTACGGCCAAACAAAAGAGAACAAAAAGCTAAAAATAAATCAAGACATGACTGATGCCCCTCCTTTTTGGCACACATTTTGCGAGGACATGGTCAATCGAATGAATCGAACAATAATAAAAACAACTAAATAAACATATCAATATTATGGCACAAAAAGGTAATATCGGAGTAACGACAGAGAACATATTCCCTGTCATCAAGAAATTCTTATATTCAGACCACGACATCTTCCTGCGCGAGATGGTATCCAACGCCGTAGACGCCACACAGAAGCTCAAGACTCTGGCTGCCCAGGGCGACTTCAAGGGCGAGATAGGCGACACCACCGTGCGCGTCACCCTCGACAAGGAGGCCGGAACCCTGACCATCAGCGACCACGGCATCGGAATGACCGAGGAGGAGATAGACAAATATATCAACCAGATAGCTTTCTCGGGAGTGACCGACTTCCTCGACAAATACAAGGAGAACGCCAATGCCATCATCGGACACTTCGGACTCGGCTTCTACTCTTCATTCATGGTAGCAAGCAAGGTGGAGATCATCACCAAGAGCTATCGCGAGGGAAGCAAGGCCGTGAAATGGAGTTGCGACGGATCACCAGCCTTCGAGATAGAGGACGCCGACAAGGCGGAGCGTGGTAGCGACATCGTGCTCCACATAGCTGACGACTGCAAGGAGTTCCTCGAGAAGAACAAGATAGAGGAACTGCTCAACAAGTACTGCAAGTTCATGGCTGTGCCCGTGGCTTTCGGTAAGAAGACAGAATGGAAGGACGGCAAGAACGTAGAGACCGATGAGGACAACATCATCAACGGCGTAGAGCCCCTCTGGACCAAGACGCCAAGCACACTCAAGGACGAGGACTACAAGAACTTCTACCGCACCCTCTACCCCATGCAGGACGAGCCCCTCTTCTGGATTCACCTCAACGTGGACTTCCCATTCAATCTGACAGGTATCCTCTACTTCCCACGCATCAAGAACAACATCGACATGCAGCGCAACAAGATACAGCTCTACTGCAACCAGGTGTTCGTTACCGACCAGGTGGAAGGCATCGTGCCTGAGTTCCTCACCCTGCTGCATGGCGTCATCGACTCGCCAGACATCCCGCTCAACGTGAGCCGAAGCTATCTGCAGAGCGACAGCAACGTGAGGAAAATCGCCACCTACATCACCAAGAAAGTGGCCGACCGACTCAGCTCCATCTTCAAGGAGAACCGCAAGGAGTACGAGGAAAAATGGGACGACCTGAAGATCTTCATCAACTACGGAATGCTCTCGCAGGAAGACTTCTACGACCGCGCCAAGGACTTCGCCCTCTTCAAGGACGTAGACGGCAAGTACTTCACCTTCGAGGAATACAAGACCCTCATCAAGGACAACCAGACCGACAAGGACGGCAACCTGGTATACCTCTACGCCAACAACAAGGAGGAACAATACTCCTACATCGAGGCTGCCAAGAACAAGGGCTACTCGGTACTCATGATGGACGGACAGCTCGACACTCCAATGGTCAACATGCTGGAGCAGAAGCTCGAGAAATCGCGCTTCACACGTGTGGATGCCGACATCATCGACCGACTCATCGTCAAGGAGGATGCCAAGAAGACAGACCTGACTGACGAGCAGACTGCCAATCTGTCACAGGTATTCCGCTCACAGATGCCTAAGCTCGACAAGACTGAGTTCTTCGTAGAGATACAGGCCTTGGGCGAAGCCAACCAGCCCGTACTCATCACTCAGAACGAGTATATGCGACGCATGAAGGCCATGAGCCAGTTCCAGGCAGGCATGAACTTCTACGGACAGATGCCCAACAGCTACAACATCGTGCTCAACAGCGACCACGAGCTCGTGAAGAAGGTTCTCGCCGATGCCGAGCAGCATACAGCCGAGGCACTGAAACCTGTACTGGCAGAGCTGAAGGGACAGGAAGCCCGACTGGCTGTTCTGCACCAGTCGCAGGACAAGAAGAAGCCAGAGGAGATTACCCAGGAAGAGAAGGACGACCTGCAGAACACCCAGAAGGCCGTGAACGACGAGAAGCAGAAGCGCGACAACATCATAGCCGATTACGCTAAGGACAACAATATCGTACATCAGCTCATCGACCTCGCCCTGCTACAGAACGGCATGCTCAAGGGTGCTGCCCTCGACGCCTTCCTCAAGAGAAGCGTCAGCATGATCAAGTAAAGCGCTGATATGCAGAGAGTAATATGACTCTACTTTCTCAAATACGTAAGTTGAAACTTCCATAACTTCCGTACATAAGAAAGTTCTATAAAGAAAAAATAAATCACTTCATAATAAGACCCGACACCAAACTAAATTTAAATTTAGCGAGATGTCGGGTCATTTTTTGTTTATAGTATTTGCACCGTTGAATAAAATGTTGTAATTTCGCAATCGATATTCAACCTCAGACATACAAGTAACTTAACTATCGTATGTATATAGCAGTGCTTGCCACAAAGCAAACCTGCAAGAGTTATCAGAAAGCTCAGATAAATAATACTATAGAATGGATCAGATAGTAGTAGAACTCTTCCTGTTGAGCATCGGAGCCAGTTTTGTACAACGCACCACTGGCTTCGGTTTTGGCATCTTCATCATGACGATGCTCCCCTCTATCATGCCTTCCTTCGGTGAGGCAACAACCCTCTCGGGCATTCTGGCGATGACCACCTCCCTGATCATCGTTATTCAGAAATACAAGTACATCACCTGGAGGCGGCTGCTGCCCATTCTGTTCACCTTCATCATCATCTCCATCGGAGCCATCTTCGTGCTCCGGCGGATGGAATATCATATTCTGAACATATTATTAGGCATTACACTGATCATTGTGAGCATCTACTTCGCCTTCTTCAGCAAGCGCATCAAGGTAAAGACAACGCTGCCTGTGCAGGTTACGGCAGGAACATTGAGCGGACTGATGGGAGGATTCTTCGGAATGCAGGGTCCCCCAGCCGTACTCTATTTCGTCAGTTCTGAGCCAGACAAGGATCGCTATCTGGCGATGACGCAGACCTATTTCCTGGCAGGCAATCTGATGATGACACTGGCAAGAGCCTACAATGGTTTCTTCACCACCACGGTCTCCATAGGTTATGTGTATGGAATAGCCGGAGTCTTCATCGGCAACCTGATAGGCTCCTGGGTGTTCAGGCACCTCAGCGGCTCCCTGCTCAAATACATCATCTATGTCTATATCGGAATTAGCGGATTAACCTTCCTGCTGGAAGCGTAGCGTATATGCCTGTACCATTATCAGCAATCTACTGAACATTGAATTGTTTGGCAAGGCTTTATCTTACCAACTTCATTTTCTGCGTCATTGGCGCCATAGCGGTATTGTGGATTTGGAATTAGTATTCTTTTTATTGGTTAAAACATCGGCTGGCTCATCGCCCATCATCATACTTATCTAAATGTTACCAGCCTCGACCACCGCGTCCTGCTTGAAGTAGATTTCCTGGTCAATTCCTTCGAAGACCACCTTGCCCCTGAAGCCATCATTACCTTCCGCAATCATGTCTTCCGCTCAGAGTCTGCTATCAGTATGCTGAATGATATGTGGGGACTGGAATAAATTGGAGATAGCATAAAGAGGAATGATGTCTATCTTCTTGCCATCGGGACTCTCAAATGTGCCAAAGTTTTCGAGAGAACAGCGGATACCCATTTCTATATGCTTCTGCGGATGGCGCATCAGCGAATACATACTGCTCATAGAACCCTTCACGCCCGATTTTACCTCTATAGGAACGATGCTGCCACTGCGAGCTATCACATAATCCACCTCGGCACAAGTACCTTTGTTCATATTTTGCCAATAGTACAACTGATGCCGCTTCTGCGGAGAGGAATATTTGATAAGTTCCAAGCCTGCCATCATCTCTGCTACATGACCCTTGTCAACAAGATCGATGGAATCTGCCACCATCATTTCCTTGATGCTGTCATCGATGTCGTCATCTATTCCCAGAATACCAAGCAGCACACCTGTATCATGGATCAAATATTTTACAACCCGCTCGTTGATTTCAGCCCCAAGCGGCACCCCATTGGCATCAGTATGATAAGTCGGGATGATAAGACCGGCATCCTTCAGCATCTCTAAAGCCACCTTTACTTCTGCCGAACGATATTGTCCTTCTACCCTACTGTAAACGAACTTGGCTCCTGCCTGATGTGCTACACTAATAAGGGTCTGGCGCAAAAGCAGAGGATTTGCCTTGGCTCCGTACTTGGCAAAATCATCCTGATAACCCTGGATGATTTCGTTTACAATGTCACTGCTATAGCGATAAGACCCTGTCTCCGTGTAGGTTGCCACGGCTTCTGGCATTCCGCCAACCAGCATATAACTTCGGAAGGCTTCCACCAATTTTGCATAAAAAGCCTCTGGAAGTGGATTCAAAGGGCTGCAATTTCGCTTGGTTCTAAGAAGCCCCTCTTGCCCCGTTGCCATCAAAAATTCATCAAAAGACATCGGATAAACAAACAGTGAACTCACTCTGCCTACACCGAAAGATGATAAATCTTTCAGCGCAAACTCCAGGAGCGAGCCAGCCGCTACGACATGAAGTTCGGGATAATCTTCCTTAAAGAACCAAAGGCTGTGAATGACATCTTCGCTCTTTTGTATCTCATCGAGGAAAAGAAGGGTTTCACCAGGAACTACAGGCACATTAAAGAAATCAGAGAGTTTGGCAGCAATGCTCTTCACATCACGACTTCCTTTAAAGAATTCCATCACCTCGGGATTTCTTTCCACATTAACTTCCAAAAAATATTTGAAGCTCTTGCCCAAATGCCGAATGGTGCTCGACTTGCCTACCTGTCGGGCACCCCTCACCAAAAGAGGTTTTCTACGAGGATTATCCTTCCATTCCTGCAAAGCCTGATCAATGCTTCTTGCCAAGTATTTATCCATATCTTTATGCCTTTATGATTATACGATTGCAAAAATACTGATTATTAACGTAATATGCAATTATTTAAAGTTAACTTTGCTAAAAAACAGAGTTATAAATGCGTATTTTATGACAAAAGATAGAGTTACGAATAAGTATTTTATGATAAAAGATAGATTTATCAGACTCATACAAGCCATTATAATCAAGATTATCAGTGTTAAAATTCATAAGAACACCTCATTTCCCATTATTTTTTATTAAATTTGCCATCAAATAACAATTTAAAACAAAGGATATGAGCACATCAACTAATGTCATTACTCCCGACTTGCAGGATAAGATTGACAAGGTGAGAGAGGAAATTCATTGTGGTCAATATACCACATTGAAATTGCATGATGATATAGACAATTACTTTGCGAGTTTATGATTTACACAGTCATTACATCCAAGAGTGCAGAAGATGTCATCAAAAAATGGAAGAAATCCAATCCAAAGCTATTCAAAAAATATTAAAAAGATATATCACGAACTCATGGATCACCCAAGAACAGGTATCGGTCATCCTGAGGCTTTGGTGGGAGGAAACTCTATTTTTTATCACTGCCCATGACAGAATCATCTATGAGATTCATGATGAAGTCATAACTGTCCTTGTATTAGATGTAGAAGGACATTACAATGACAAATAACTGAGCCCATATTCCCCGTAAAGCATCTGTAAAATCATCTTACTTTCCTATAAAGAACAAGAAATTTGCCTTTGTTGAAAAGTGGTCAAGGCAAGGCAATAAATTGCCCTAACCATGCATTGTATTTATCATCAAAAGTTTGTGATAAAATGAACAGAAAACAAAATTAACAATTACGATTATGAATATAGGAGATAAAATACCTGAGATTCTTGGCATAGACCAGGACGGACGTGAGATCAAGGCAAGCGACTTTCGGGGTCGCAAGATAGTACTCTACAGTTATCCGAAAGCCAACACCAGCGGTTGTACTGCTGAGGCTTGTTCTTTGCAGGCTCACAAAGAGGAGTTGGCAGCTGCAGGTTATGAGATTATCGGCGTGAGCAAGGACAAGCAGGCGCTGCAGAAGAAGTTTGCAGAAACCAAGGGTCTGCAGTTCCCGCTTATTGCCGATACAGAGACCACCCTTTTGCAGGAACTCGGCTGCTGGGGCGAGAAGACAACCTGCGGCAGAAAGACCATCGGAATCCTCCGCACCACTTATCTCGTCAACGAAGAAGGCATTATTGAGAAAATCTTCACTCCTAAGGAAATCAAGACCAAGATTCACGCAGAGCAGATTCTGGATTACATCCATCAATAAAGAACAAAACGAACGAAGTGGGAAAAAGAGTATGTTAGAACACATTGCAGATTTCACAGCGTGGCCAATCCTTACGGGAATTTTCATTGGCTATATTGCCAACCGCATCATGAGCGGCGAAGGCAAAGGATGTTGTATGAACCTATTCATAGGTATTGTGGGCAGTTATGCCGGCGCCATCATCAGCAATCTGCTGAACATAGAACTGTTTGGCAAGGGTTATCTTACCAACTTCGTCTTCTGCGTCATCGGCGCCATAGCGGTATTGTGGATTTGGAAGAAGCTCTTCGATTAGTATTCTTTTTATTGGTTAAAACATAAAATGATGACAAACAAGGAATTGACACTCGCCCAACTGATGAGGGCGATGATAAAATACGATGGTGGCGATGCGCCACGCATCCAGCATTTCGTGAAGGTACACGACTTTGCCCGTATGATTGCGATAGCAGAGGGAATGAACCAGGAAGACCTCTTCGTGCTCGAGGCAGCTGCCATTCTTCACGATGTGGGCATTCACGTTTCAGAAGCCAAATACGGCAACTGCGATGGCAAGCATCAGGAAGAATTAGGTCCTGATGAGGCAAGAAAAGTACTGTCAGAAGTTGATGGATTCACAACCGCGCAGACAGATAGAATCTGCTGGCTCATTGCCCACCATCATACTTATAAGGATGTAACCAGCCTCGACCATCGTATTCTGCTCGAAGCAGATTTCCTGGTGAATTCCTTCGAAGCCCACCTTGCTCCCGAAGGCATCATCACCTTCCGCGACCATGTTTTCCGCTCGGAGTCAGCAATCAGTATGCTGAATGATATGTGGGGGCTGGAATAAGGAGAATACTTTTGTCTAAAAAAATAATAATTTAAAATCATGGGAAAAACAATAAATGATATGGGAAATAGACAGCCGGATAGCAATGCCGGCAGCAGTAAGCAAAAAGGAGTGAAGAATAAGCAAACCCGGCAGTTGGCACTATGGATTGGCGCTTTGATAGTAGGCGCAGTCTTAGGTATGTTCGGCATCAGCTGGCTGGATGGACTGATGAATTTCATCGCCACGGTCTATACCCGCTTATTCCAACTTCTAGCAGTACCAACCATAGCCTTGGCAGTCATCACAACCCTGGCATCTTTGGGCAACCAGGCAGATACCGGTAAGATATTCCGCCACGCCATCACCTACACCCTACTCACGACGATAGCAGCTGCAGCAGTGGGACTGGTGCTCTACAACATCGTTTCTCCAGGCAATTTACCTACAGCCTTGGTGCAGAGCGGTATGGCAGATGTTCCCCAAAAGCTGGGAGAAACCAGCTATTATGACCATATTCTTGGAGTAATACCCAACAACATCATCAAGCCGTTTGCCGAAGGAAATGTACTCTCCATCCTGATTTTGGCGGCAGCTGCTGGTATTGCTTTAACCAAAATGCCATCAAGCGATAAGAAAGAAGTCGTGATGAAGGGATTGTTTGGATTACAGGATCTGCTTTTCATGCTGATTCATGGATTAATCTGGGCTTTGCCCCTGGGTATCGTTGCCTTTGCAGCACAACTCTCAGCCCAGTTCTCTGCGGGTATCGTGATGGCTTCTCTAGGAAAGTACGTAGCTGTTATCCTGGGAGGTAATGTCATTCAATTCTTCATCATCCTCCCGCTCTTCCTCTTGGCAAGAGGCTTGAACCCTGTGCGTACACTGGGCAAGATGATGCCGGCAGT
>CDZB01039178.1_pt1 | contig 16185 bp, 15 predicted proteins | sample 554961 | NCBI WGS metagenome assembly CDZB01 (sample SAMEA3182106, study PRJEB8094) | gut metagenome | biome: human; feature: gut; material: Stool; isolation source: human stools | place: Canada | collected 2013-02-26
CGGCGTACGCGCTCAAACACCACTTCGACGAGATCAACTACATCGACATTCTCGACTGCAACGGCGGCGACCACGGCTATCCCTTCGCCACCAACTTCAACCCCGAGATCAACATACGCGAAGTTTCGGCAAACGGCTCGTATTGGGAGAACGGGCATTGGGTGGAAACAAAGCCCATGGAGATCAAGCGGGAATACGACTTTGACGGCGTGGGCAAAAAGGACATGTACCTTCTGCACCATGAAGAGATCGAGTCGCTCGCGCTCAACGTGCCCGGCATCAAGCGCATCCGCTTTTTCATGACCTTCGGGCAAAGCTATCTCACCCACCTCAAATGCCTGGAAAACGTGGGCATGACCTCGATCAAGCCCATCCTTTTTGAGGGAAAGGAGATCGTGCCCCTGCAATTTCTGAAAGCGGTGCTGCCCGATCCCGCGTCGCTCGGCCCGCGTACGGTGGGAAAGACGAACATCGGCTGCATCTTCCGCGGCAAAAAGGACGGCAAAGACAAGACCTATTACCTCTACAACGTATGCGACCATCAGGAATGCTATAAAGAAGTCGGTTCGCAGGCGATCTCCTACACGACGGGCGTACCCGCGATGATCGGCGCGATGCTCGTGATGAACGGCACCTGGACGAAACCCGGCGTTTACAACATCGAAGAGTTCGACCCCGATCCCTTCATGGACGCGCTGAATAAGTGGGGCCTCCCCTGGAAAGAGGACTTTGACCCCGTGTTGGTAGACTGATGCGCACCCCCTATTTTCTCATCGACGAAAAAAAACTCGTACAAAACCTCGAAATACTGCACGGCGTTGCCGAGCGCGCGGGCTGTAAAATACTGCTCGCGCAGAAGGCATACTCGGTATGGCAGACCTATCCGCTCATCGCGCGCTACCTTGCGGGAACGGAGGCGAGCGGGCTGTTCGAGGCAAAGCTCGGGCGGGAAGAATTCGGCAAAGAGGTGCACGTTTTTGCCCCCGCCTACCGCGAAGAGGACATCAGACAGCTCGTAAAGATCGCCGACCACATCGTGTTCAACACGCCCGCGCAGGTGCGGCGCTTTGCCCCGCTCTGCATGGAAAAGGGCGTTTCGGCGGGGCTGCGCGTCAACCCCGAATGCTCCACGCAGGAAGGGCACGAGATCTACGACCCGTGCGCGCCTTTTTCCCGCCTCGGCACGACGCTTGCAAACTTTGACGAAGAGATACTGCCCCTGCTCGACGGGCTGCACTTTCACACCCTGTGCGAGCAGAACGCGGACGCGCTGGCTGCGACCGTTTCGGCGTTCATGCAAAAATTCGGCAAATACGCGAAGGGCATGCAATGGCTCAACCTCGGCGGCGGGCACCACATCACGCGCGATGATTACGACAGGGAACTGCTGATACGGACGGTAAAAGAACTGCGCGAAGAGACGGGCGCGCAAATTTACCTCGAACCGGGCGAGGCGGTGGTGCTGAACGCGGGCACGCTGCACGCGCGCGTTCTGGAAGTGATGAAAAACGGCATGGACATCGCGGTTTTAGACGTTTCCGCCGCCTGCCACATGCCCGACGTATTGGAAATGCCCTACCGCCCGCCCCTTTTCGGGAGCGGAAAAGCGGGCGAAAAGGCGCATACCTACCGTCTCGGCGGGCCGACCTGCCTCGCGGGGGACGTGATCGGAGACTATTCTTTCGACGAACCGCTTACCGAGGGGGACGAACTCGTATTCGGCGACATGGCGCTGTATACGATGGTCAAAACGAACACTTTCAACGGGATGCCCCTGCCCGGCATTTACCTGAAAAAGCCGGACGGCAAAATCGTTCCCTTAAAAAAATTCGGATATAAAGATTTCAAAGGGCGGCTGTAAACGGCCGCCCGAAATTTATGCGCGCAATTTTAAATTTTTGCAAGACAAACGCAAAAAGGTATGTTATAATTGTTTCAGTTATGCGCGCAAGGCGCGCAAAAAGGATAAGGAGACTTGGAACATGTTTGACTTTACACATTTGCCGCAGGAACTCCTCCCCGGTGCGGAGGAACTCGCGAAACATTTCGGCGTGCCTGCGGGGAGCGGCGCGCGCGTTTTCGCAGAAAAAGCGGAAAGGCTCACCGTGCGTAAAGAGGGCGGAAACGTCATAATCGGATATTCCGAAAAGCACGAATTTTTCCGCGGGCTCGCAAAGGCGTTTGCGGGAAAACAATGCAGCGAAACGTCTGCGTTTTCACACCTGACGCTCATGGCGGATTGTTCGCGCAACGCCGTGATGAACGTCGGAACGGTAAAAAAATTATTGCGCGTGCTCGCCGCCGGCGGTTACGACAGGCTGATGCTTTATATTGAAGATACGTACAAAGTCGAAGGACAGCCGATGTTCGGGTATCTGCGCGGCGCATACACCGAAGGAGAACTCAAAGAGCTCGACGCGTATGCGGACAGTCTCGGCATTCTGCTCGTGCCCTGCATGCAGACGCTCGCGCATCTCAACGCAATTTTCCGCTGGGACGACTATGCTTCCGTACGCGACTGCAACGATATCCTCCTTTGCGGGGAAGAAAAGACGTACGCGCTCATAGAGGATATGTTCCGCCAGCTTTCGCGCTCTCTCAATTCGCGCGAAATACACATCGGCATGGACGAAGCGTGGATGGTCGGGCTCGGGAAATACCTCGACAAGCACGGATACGAAAACCGTTTCGACATCATCAACCGCCACCTCGCGCGCGTGCTTGAGATCGCGGAAAAATACGGTTACCATTGCTGTATGTGGGGAGATATGTTCTATCACCTCGCCTTTCACGGAGATTATTACCGTTTCGATGCGGAGATACCCGAAGAGGTCAGAAAACAAGTTCCCAAAAACGTCGATCTCGTATACTGGGACTACTACCATCTCGACAAAAAAGTGTACGACGGCATGCTGACGGGATTCCAAAAATTCGGCAACCCCGTCATCTTTGCGGGCGGGGCATGGCGTTGGACAGGGTTTGCCCCGCAAAACCGTTTTTCCCTTCAGGTAAGCGAACAGGCGATCGACAGCTGCATCGAACACGGCGTAAAGAACATCATATGCACCGCATGGGGCGACAACGGCGGAGAGGCTTCCATATTCTCGGTTCTTCCGAGCGTCCTCTATTACGGCGCAAGACGTTACGGCGCCGACGTGAAAGCGGATTTTGCGGACGCGACCGGCTGCCGCTTTGACGATTTTATGACATTGGAACTGCCCGACGAAGTGAACCGGACTCCGCATAAAGATTACCTCGCCAATTACAGCAAAGTTTTCCTTTACAACGATCTGTTCCTCGGCATTTTCGACTCGGCCGCAAACCCCGCATACAGAGACGTTTTCCGTACATCCCTCGCAAAAATGAAGGCGGCGGAAAAGCGCGCGGGAGATTATCGGTATGTGTTCTCCTCCCTGTGTGCCCTGCTTGACGCGGTTTCGGAAAAATACGACCTCGGCGTGCGCATCCGCGCGGCATACCTCGCCGGCGACAGAGCGGCGGCAAAGGAACTGTGCGCCAAAATCGGGCTCGTTATCCGCAAGGTCAAAAAATTCTACGCGCTGTTCTCCGCGCAATGGCATACGGACAACAAACCCAACGGTTTTGAGGTGCAGGACGCCCGCCTCGGCGGACTCATCGCAAGGCTTTCCGCCTGCCGAAAGCGGCTTTCCGATTGGGCGGACGGGAAGGGAGACCTGCCCGAACTCAAAGAAGAACGCGTTTATGCCGCTCCGGAAAAGAACGGAGAACATGACGGTCTCCTCTACAACTGCTGGACGGCGACCATCAGCGCCTGCCCCGTATAAAACGCATAAAAAATGCCAAGTGCCTCGCCTTCCGTACGAAGGCGAGGCACTTGTTTTTCATTTTCGCTTATACTCCCAGACGGGCGCGGATGTTTTCGCGGCTGATCTTCAGCGATTCGAAAGGATCTCTCCCGTAGCATTCGTCCTGCTCGACGGCCGCATACTTTACGCCCGCGCGCTCCGCGGCCGCGTAAACGGAAACGTAATCCATATTACCCTCGAATATTTCGGCATAGCGCTGCGCGCCGTCCTCTTTGGCGATGCGCATATCCTTCAAATGGATGACGCCGATGCGGTCTTTGTTTTCGACGAGGAAGCGCTCGGGATTTATCCCCGAAACCTGCAGCCAATAGCAGTCGGGGAGAAGCCCGAATATCTCCGGCGAGGTGTGTTCCAGAAAATATTCCATGACGGTCTGACCGTTTTCGAGCCGCACGAATTCCCAATGATGGTTGTGGTAGACGAATTTCAGCCCGCTGTCCGCGATCTTTTCAGCAGCGGGCAAAAGTTCTTTCAGAAAAGTTTCCGTTTCGGCAAGACTGCCGAGGCGTCGGTATCCCAGCCCGATATACGGAATTCCAAGTATTTTATGCTCGGCGATGACTTTTTCCGTTTCCCCCACGATACGCTCGTAAGGGGTATGCGTGGCGCATGCCGTAAGAGCGTTCTCCGCCAGCGCGTCGCGCAAAAATTCGGTGCGGTAAGGGCCGAAAGCGGACACCTGCACGCTGTCATAGCCGATCTCTTTTATCTTTTTCAGCGTCTTTGCGATATCCTCTTCCGTCTTGGTAAATTCGCGGACGGTATAGAGCTGAGCCGCGATCTCCGGCTTTTTATTCATGATTTTCTCCTCCCGTTCAGAACAAAAAACAATATCCGAACGCCTTTTTTATAATTTTCTCTTGCAAAAAATGCTCTTTTATGTTAAGCTATCGGTGTATGGGACTTTCACTGCAATTCCCGCATCTCTCCTATTCGCACATACAAGATACGGCCGTAAGCAAAAAAGATTTTGCGCCGCACAACCATACCTGGTTCGAGATCTTGTACGTGTTCCGGGGGACGGGGACATTCCTCATTGAAAACAAAAAATACAATTTTTCGGATCATGCGCTGTTTCTCGTGCCGCCGAACAAGTATCACGTATTGCAGACCCCGCCCGCCGCGGAATACGAGCGCTGCGTGATCAGCTTTTCCGAAGAGATCCTGCCGCCCGCCCTGCCCCGCAACGCGGCGTGCTTCTTGCAGGTGGACGAGAACATCGTTTCCCTCTTCGGCAAATTCGAAGGGTATGCCGCAAGGTTCAAGGGAGATTATCTTCGCCTGCTCTTTTCCAATTTCCTGACCGAGCTGATCATCCTCGTCACGGAAGATTCGCAAAACGGAGGAGATTACGACGAAGTGCCCGAGTCCGTGCGGCAGGCGCTCGACTACATCCGCGACCATGTCTACGAGCCGCTCAGCGCAAAAGAAATCGCCGAACACGTTTACCTTTCGGAATCGTATCTGAGCCACGCCTTTTCGCGCGCGATGCACACGAGCATGATGACTTACGCGCGGCGCAAAAAGATGTTCGAGGCGTACAGCCTTCTGCTGAAAGGCACGCACCCGACCCGCATTTCGCAAATGCTGGGCTACAAAAACTACTCCACCTTCCTGCGCTGCTACAAAAAAGAATTCGGGAAGCTCCCTTCCTCTCTGACCTGACCCGTCGGGGCGCGGCAAACGCCGTGCCCCGGCGTTTTTATCTGCTGACTTTCGCGTTCCCTTCGTTTTCGGCGAGAGATCTCGCCTCTTCCAAAGAGCACAGGCACACGTCCCCGGGGATCGAATGTTTCAGGCAACTGACCGCCTCGGCGAAACCGGCGGCTTTCTGCAACCCGTATTTGTGCCCGAGCGCGTAGATGAGCCCCGCCGCGAACGCGTCACCGCCGCCGATGCGGTCGATCATTTCCATCGAATACACGGGGCTCTGCACGCTTTGACCGCCCATAAAAAGCTCGCTCCAGATTTTGTTGTGCAGCGCGTCGATCGTCCTTCTGTACGTCAATGCGACGCACGCAAACCCGAATTTTTCCGCCATGTACGCCGCCGTTCCCTCTTCGGGCGCGCCGAAAAGCTCCTGCGCCTGATTTTCGTTGACGATGCACACGTCCGCATAGCCGAGAAGCTTTTCCAGCGTCTTAGCCGCATGTTCCTTATCCCACAGTTTGCTGCGGTAGTTTACGTCGCAGGATACGGTCACTCCCCGCGCCTTCGCCGCTTTGCAGGCGGAAAGCGCCACCTCTTCCGCGTTTTTCCCGAGCGCGGGCGTTATGCCCGTGATGTGAAACCAGTCCGCCCCGGCAAATATTTTGTCCCAATCGTACTCTTCCGCGCGGGAGAGGGCAAATGCGGAATTCGCCCTGTCATAAATGACCTTGCTCGCGCGCCTGTCGGCGCCGCGTTCCGCATAATAAATGCCGAGCCGCTCCCCGCCGCGCAGGACGCCTCGCGTATCCACGCCGACGGCGCGAAGGGCATCTACCGCCGCCTGCCCGATCTCATGATCGGGCACTTTGCTCACGAAAAGAGCGTCTTCGCCCCAGTTTGCAAGCGCCGCCGCGACGTTCGCCTCCGCCCCGCCGTAATGCGCCTCGAAAGACGCCGTCTGCACGAACCTGTCATAGCCCGAGGGTGTAAGGCGGAGCATGATCTCGCCGAGAGTTACGATCTTCATTTTTTCATCTCCTTGTCTGTGTTTCGCAAAAATATCGTCCGCAAACGGGTCACACCCCGCTGTATGCGGAAAAGCCCCCGTCTACGGGGATGACCGTCCCCGTCACGAATCCGCTCGCGTCGTCGTCCGCAAGCCACAACAGCGCGCCCAACAGGTCGGAGATCTCCCCGAACTTCTTCATCGGCGTCGCCGCCAATATCTTTGCCGTCCTCGCCGTCGGCTGCCCTTTTTCGTCGAAGAGCAACGCGCGGTTCTGGTTGGTCACGAAAAACCCCGGGGCGATCGCGTTCACGCGGATGTTGCAGGGCGCAAAATGCACCGCAAGCCATTGCGTGAAGTTGGAAATGCCCGCCTTCGCCGCAGAGTATGCGGGGATCTTTGTGAGCGGACGGTATGCGTTCATGCTCGATATGTTGATGATGTTCCCGCCCGTTTTGACCATGTCCTCCGCAAAAACCTGCGTGACGAGGAACGCCGTCGTTATATTTAAATCAAAGACAAACTTTATCCCGCTCTCTTCCAGCTTGAAAAAGTTTTTGATCTCCGCGTCCGTTTCGGGCGACATCGTTTCGTTGTCGCACGTCGCCCTCGGATTGTTGCCGCCCGCTCCGTTGATGAGGAAGTTTACCTTGCCGAACGCTTCCTCTATATTTTCTTTCGCCGCGATAATGCTGTCTTTGTTCAAACAGTCACAGCGCACGGCGATGGCGCTGTCGCCGATCTCGTCGGCGATCTTCTTCGCCGCGTCGAAATTGATGTCCAACAGCGCGACCTTTGCGCCGCAAGCGGCGAGCGCTCGTGCAAATTCTCCGCAGATAACGCCGCCCGCGCCCGTGATCGCGCAGATTTTATTTTTTAAATCTACTTTGAAAGGCAGTTCCATCCCTTATTCTCCTTTCGCCGCGGCGACCGCCGCGCGCGTTTTCTCTTCTATTTCCTCTGCCGTCCCCTTCATCATCCACGAGCCGCCGCAGGCGAAGATTTTGGGGAAGGAAAGATATTCGTTCATGTTTTCGAGGCTCACCCCGCCCGTGGGCATGAACCGCACCTGCGGGAACGCCGCGCTCAAAGCCTTTATGGTGTTCAGCCCGCCGAAATTTCCCGCAGGGAAGAATTTGAGGCGCGTGAGCCCCAGGGAAAGCGCCTTCATGATCTCCGTGGGCGTCACGATGCCGGGAAGGTACGGAACATCCTTTTCTTTGCAAACTTCGGCGACCTCTTCGGAAAGCCCGGGAGACACGATGAACTTTGCCCCCGCTTCGATCGCCCGACCGCATTGTTCCCCGTTTATCACCGTGCCCGCGCCGACGAGCATGTCGGGATACTTCTTCACGGCGAGCTTTATCGCCTCTTCCGCGCAGTCGGTGCGGAAACAGATCTCCGCCACGGGCAGGCCGCCTTTGACCAACCCTCCCAGAACCTCTTCCGCGTCCTCGATCTTTTGTATCGTGACCACGGGTACAAGTTTACATTGTTCGATTTTCTGCAAAACGTCATTCATGTTTTTGTTCTCCTTCCAAATTCAGCCAGGCACATTCCTTTTCGGTCAAGGAAACCGAATACGCCGCTATGTTTACGCGCATGCGCGCGGCATTCGACGTACCGACGACCGCAAACGCGTTCAAACCCGAATGAAACATCCATGCCAGCGCGATCTGCGCCGCCGTCACGCCCTTTGCCCTTGCGAGCTTCTCCGCCCTGCGGACGCGTTCGAGATTGTCTGCGTTCACATATCCGCGAAGGGTATAGGCATCCAATTCCCGCCGCGCGCTTTCCGCGTCTTTTACCCTGCCCGAAAACAGCCCGCGGCACAGGCTCGAATAAGCGACGAGCGGCATCTGCGTATTCAGATACCATGCGCGCGCGTCGGCGTTGGCGCTCCCAGTGACGGTGACGCAGCCGCCGCCCCAGATATCCGTGAGCTGTTCGGCCAAAGAGAAATGGGGGCTGGAAAGGGTCATCGGCACAAGGCCGTGCGCCGCGGCGTATTCGTTCGCCGCCCGTATGCGGGCGTGCGTCCAGTTCGAACCGCCGTAAGCGAGTATTTTACCCTCGCGTATGAGCGCGTTGCATATTTCCGCGACCTCCCCGGCGGGAACGGCCGTATCGTCTCTGTGCAGAAGGAGCGCGTCTATATAGTCCGTCCGCAATGCCGAAAGCGAACTTTCGACGTCTTTGCGGATTTCCTTTTCGCAGACGCGTTTCGTTCCGTCCTCGCCCGGGTGCGCGCATTTTGTAAGGATATACACTCTTTCGCGGTTTTTCCGCGAGGATATCCACTTCCCCAAACATTCCTCGGAACGCCCGTACTGCCGCGCCGTGTCGAACGCGGTAATTCCGGCGGAAAACATTTCGTCCAGCAGCCGTCCCCGGTCTTCCCCCGCGGCATACGGGGAACCGGCAGTCCCCAAAAATATGCGCGAAACGCGCTTTCGGCCGACGTTTGCATAGAAATCCATATGTTTTCCTCCGCACATACCGTGCGGCGCGCCTACTTCCCGTCCTTTTCGATCGCTTCGAACAGGCCGTTGAGATATGCCGCGCCGAGCGCCCTGTCATACAAACCGTAACCGGGTTTTCCGTCCTCGCCCCAGATGTTTCGGCCGTGGTCGGGACGGACGTAGCCGTCGAAACCGTTCGACGTAAGCGCTTTCACGATGTTGTAAATATCAAGGTCGCCCGCTTTCGTCAGGTGACCGGCCTCCGCAAAGTCCTTTTCGCCCTCGTATTTTAACTGACGGATATGCGCGAAACAGATCCTGCCGGCATACTTTGCCGCCATTTTCGGCAGATCGTTGAACCTGCCCGCGCCCAGGCTCCCCGTGCAGAAAGTGATGCCGTTATGCCTGTTCGGCACGGCGGCGAAAAGCCTGTCGTAACTCTCTTCGCACGTGATGATACGCGGAAGCCCGAACATATCCCAGGGCGGGTCGTCGGGGTGGATCGCCATGTTTATCCCCGTTTCGTCGCACGCGGGCATGATGCCGTTCAAAAAGTACACGAGGTTTTCGAACAACTGCCCGTGCGATACGGCTTTGTATTCTTCCAACAGCCCGTTGAGCTGTTCGGGGGTGTAACTTTCGTCCCAGCCCGGCAGGTGCAGATTTTTCGCATCGAGCGACAGGAGCGTTTCGTGTTTGTAGCAAAGGCAGGTACTGCCGTCCGCGTTTTTGCGCTTCAAGTCGGTGCGCAGCCAGTCGAACACGGGCATGAAATTGTAGCAGATGCACTTTACCCCGAATTTTCCGAGGTTGCGTATCGTCTTCGCGTAGTTTGCGATGAGTTTATCGCGGGAAGGTTTTCCGAGTTTGATATCCTCGTGCACGGGCACGGATTCGATGACTTCCATTTCAAGCCCGGCTTTGTCGCAAAGGCTTTTCAGGCGCGCGATCTTCTCTTCTTCCCACACCTCGCCCACGGGGGTATCGTACACCGCCGTGACCACGCCCGACATGTTCGGGATCTGCTTTATGTACTCCAACGGGATAGAATCTTTTTCCCCGTACCAGCGAAAGGTCATTTTCATAACCCGAGCGCTCCTTTTATATTATTATAGCACACATTTTCCGCCGTGGCAACCGCCGCGGCGATGTCATATTCGCCTTTCTCGACCAATCCGCCCAAATAATCGGACAAAATGCGGCGGAAAAAGTCAAACCGGGCGTAGCTGGAAAAACTGCGGCTGTCCGTGAGCATCCCGAAATTCGTGCCAAGCGCCGAATATTCCGCGATGACGGATAGGTTTTTGCGTATCCCCTGCACCGTGTCGTTGAACCACCACGCCGCGCCGAGTTTTACGTTCCCGAAAGCGCCCGTGAGCGCCGCCAATGCGGGAAGGTTGCCGTCGTTGAGGGTGTACAGCACCGTTTCGGGGCGTTCCCCGTCGGGGATGCGCGCAAAAAAAGCGATGACGTCCTCGGGCTCTTGCGCGTCGGCGATCACGTCGAAACCCGCGTCCGCCCCGCATTTTGCATACATCCGCGGATTCACGTTGCGGGTGACAGCGAAATGCAGCTGCATGATCATGCCGTATTTTTTGTACAGTTTCGCAAGTTCGAGCAGGAGAAAACCGAACAGTTTTTCGCGTTCTTCTTCGGAGAGCTGCCCGCGGCGCGCAAAGAGCTTTTCCGCTTCCGCCCCGTCCGCATACGCTTTCGGGAAGCGCTTGAACCCGTGATCGGAAATTTTGCAGCCGCGGGCAACGAAGTATTGCAGGCGCGTTTCCGCCGCCCGCAGCAGGTCTGAACAGGACGAGACCGCATACCCGACCGTCTCCCCGAGCTTTTTCAGGTATTCCCCGTCCAAAGCCAGCAGTTTATCGGGGCGGAAGGTGGGCGCGACGAGCGTATCCCCGTACTTCCCGTGCGCGGACAGGTCGTCGCAGGGGTCGTCCGTCGTCGCCGCGTATTCCACTTTATACTGCTTCAAAAGACTCAAAACCGATATGTCTTTGAGCTTTTCGTTCGCCGCGGCATAGACGCGCCCCGCGCTTTTTGCGTTGAGCGGCTCTTTTATGCCGAATACCTGACGGAGTTCGAGGTGCGTCCAATAATATAAAGGATTGCCCGCAAGCCGCGGTACGATCTCCGCATATCTGAAAAATTTCTCGCGATAGTCCGCGTCTCCCGTTATGTATTTTTCGTCCACGCCGCAAAGCCGCATGGCGCGCCATTTATAATGGTCTCCCGAAAGCCAAAGTTCGCCTATGTCCGAAAATTTCGCGTCCTGCCTGATCTTGTTCTGATCGAGATGGCAATGATAGTCGATGATCGGAAGGTCTTTGACCGCGCGATAGATCTCTTTTGCGCTCTCCGAAGAAAGGAGAACGTTTTTGCCGTAAAATGTTTTCATGCTTTTCTCGCGCCGCCTTATTTCGTGCCGCCGAAGGACATGGAATTGTCGATGAGGATGTCGCCCGTATTCTTATCCCGAGACTGCGCGATGTGCTTTTGCAGTTCGCCGTAATAACGGTCGTCGTCGATCGGGAGCGCGACTTCCCTGTTTTCCCATGCGGAAAGGAGCATCGAGTCCATAAGTTCGACGCAGTGCAGCCCCTCCTTGCCGTCCACATACAGCGGTTCGAGTCCCAGAACGGCGTTGGCGAAATTGTTGAGGATACCCACGTGCTGAGGATTTTCGCCGCCCTGCGGGATGACCTCTTCCTTATACTTCGGCTGCGAGAACCCTTCCTTCGCCGTCATGAGGAATTCCTGCAGATCGCAATCGAGGCGGCTGACGGTGAGCGTGTCCTTTTCGCAGACGAGTTTGCCGCGGGAACCCAGCACTTCGAAGCGGTTCGTGCCGGGCGAGTCCGCCGTGGTGGTGATGAACGCGCCCGTCGCCCCGTTGGGGAATTCAAGGTATGCGGTCACGTCGTCCTCCGTTTCGATGTTGTGCCATTTGCCGAAATGGCAGAAAGCCCGCACTTTGTTCGGCATGCCGCAGATCCACTGCAAAAGATCGAGCTGGTGCGGGCACTGATTGAGAAGGACGCCGCCGCCCTCCCCTTTCCAGGTCGCGCGCCACGAACCCGAATCGTAATAGAACTGCGTGCGGAACCAGTTGGTGATGATCCAGTTGACGCGGCGGATCTCGCCGATCCCGCCGCTTTTGACGATCTCGTGCATTTTGATGTAGAGCGGGTTGGTGCGCTGGTTGTACATCATCGTGAACAGCCCCTTGCTCTTTTCGGCGACGGCGTTCATTTCTTTGACCTGCTTGGTATACACGCCCGCGGGCTTTTCGCAGATGACGTTCAGTCCCTTTTCGAGCGCGCGGATCGAAAGCCTCGGATGGTCGTAATGCGGCACGGCGACAATGACCGCGTCCACGTCCGCCTTGTCGATGAGCTCGTCGCCCGAACGATAGCATTCGTAATCCCCCGGCGTTTTTTTCCGCGCCGATTCCAGTTTCTTTTCGTCGAGGTCGGCGATCGCCGTGACCACGCCGTTTTTCACCTTGCCCGACTGAAAGAAGCCGAGATGCCCGCTGCCCATGTTGCCTACGCCGATGATGCCGAATTTTACTTTATCCATTTTCCGTTTTCCTCCAGAAATGAATTTTCTTCCAAAATTTTACGGAGCGCTTTTGCCGCCGCCCCGAATGCGGCGCGCGGAGAATCGAATACGTATTTGTTTTTCAACTCCGTGCGGTCGATCGCGGCGTACCCTTCGAACACCGCAAGGTGCGGCTCGAGCGTGAGAACGGTATCGCCACGTATCCCCGCGACCATGCGGGATAAATACCCGTCTCCTTCCCCCGCGGGCACGACCGTGCCGTCCGCGAGCGCGTCTTTAACGTGGTAATAGCCGACCCTGCTTTCCAAAAGCCCGAGCGCCGCTTCCACATTCTCGCCGCACTGAACGAAGTTTGCGGGGTCGAACACGCAGCGAAGCCCCTGCACCGCGTCCAGAAGTTTTACGCAACGCTTCGCGGTATCGCCGTAGATCTCTTTTTCGTTCTCGTGATACAGCACCGCGCCGCAATCCTCCGCCAGGGCGACGAGCCGCCGCATGCGCGAAAACACTTCCGTTTCGTCTTTTTCGGGCTCGCCGGTATAAAAAGAGAATACGCGCACCTTCTGCGTGCCGAAGATCCCGGCGAGGCGGAATATGTGTTCCGCCTTTTTCAGATGCTCCGCAAAATCGTCGCGAACGCCGATTTTGCCCAAAGGCGAACCGACCGACCAAACGGAGATGCCGCCTTCGTCCAGCATCTCTTTATAGCGCTTTGCCTCGTCGAATGTGATCTCGGATACGTTTTTGCCGTCCAATCCGCGCAGCTCGATATACGGGATGCGCTCTTCTTTGAGCGCCGCGATCTGCCCGGAAAAATCCTGCGCCGCCTCGTCGGCAAACGCGCTCAGACATACTTTCATGCTCATTCCTCCCGCCGCAGGGCGGCATCCGCCCCGCAGCCATTGTCTATGCTCTTATTATACTTCCGCTTTTTCTTTTTGCAATATTTTTTTTTGCTCAATGATGTTGCTTTTTCTGCTTTCCATGTCTTTCGAGGCCCGCGCGCGCACCGCGAATGAGTTGACGGAACGGCAAAAAAAGTATACAATATTCGGGAAAACGGAGAAAACCATGTACATCGACACGCACGCACATCTGAACTATCAAGACAAATACGGCGACACGGGCGCGCTCGTTGCGGAGATCGCCGCCTCGGGCGTAAAAAAGGTGATCGGCGTCGGATGGGATCTCGCCTCGTCCGCGCTCGCCGCTCAGCAGGCGGAAATATACCCATCGCTGTACTTTGCCGCGGGATTCCACCCTTCCGACGTCGCGGGATATAAAGAGGGAGACCTCGAAAGGCTCGCCGCGCTCCTTTCTTCCCCCAAGGGCGTCGCCGTCGGGGAGATCGGGCTGGATTACCATTACGAAGGGACGGACGAGGCGGCGCAGAAAAAGATGTTCGCCGCCCAGCTCGAACTTGCCGACGCGCTGTGCCTGCCCTTTTGCGTACACAGCCGCGACGCCGCCGCCGACACGCTGAAGATCCTGAAAGACAACCGCGGAAAAATCAAATGCGGCGGGGTGATGCACTGCTTTTCGGGCAGCCCCGAAACGGCGAAAGAGTATTTAAAACTCGGGCTGTACATCTCCTTCGCGGGGCCCGTTACCTTCAAAAACGCGCGGCGGCTGGACGAAGTCGCAAAGATCGTGCCGAAAGAGCGCATCCTTGCGGAGACGGATTCCCCCTACCTTGCGCCCGAACCTTACCGCGGCACCCTGAACACGCCGAAAAACGTCGTAAAGGTATACGAAAAGCTCGCAAACCTTCGCGGAGAACCCCTGGAAGAGCTTGCCGAAAATATTTGGAACAACGCGCACGAGCTGTTCCCGAAACTCAGATTCATCCCCGACACACAGAGGCATTGATATGGAAAAATACGAAAATTTCACTTACGAACTGGACGGCAATTTATACGTCAACCTGACGAGCAAATGCACGAACGACTGTACTTTTTGCGTGCGCAACGAAAAGGCGGATTACTTCGGGCACAAGCTGTGGCTCTCGCGCGAACCTTCCGCAGAGGAAGTGATCGCCCGCCTTCCCGAAAACATCGCCCGCTACAAGGAGTACGTTTTTTGCGGATTCGGCGAGCCGACGATCAAACTGCCCGTGCTTTTGGAAACGGCAAGGGAGATCAAACGCCGCGGCGGCACGACGCGCGTCAATACCAACGGGCAGGCAAACATGATCTGGAAACGCGACGTTACGGGCGAACTTGCCGCCGTAATAGACAAAATCAACGTCAGCCTGAACGAGGCGAACGCGCAGGACTATGTAAAGCTGTGCAAACCCGCCTTCGGCGAAGCGGCTTTCGCGGGCTTGCAGGACTTCGCGAAAAAATGCGCCGAAAAGGGCATAAACACCTGGTTTTCCGTCGTGGACGTCATCGGGGAAGAAAAAATACGGCAATGCCGCGAGATCGCAAAAAACTGCGGCGTCACGTTGCGGGTACGGCCCTTCATCGAATGACGCGGCTTGCGGGCGCACGGCCCGCTCCCGAACGGCGACCCGCCTTATCCGCGCGGCGCGCTGTTTTTCGGCAAAAAAGAAAGCCGTCTTTTACGATGCGGCGTTTCAAAACAAAACGAAACTCATAAATTACGACTTTCCCTATCATTTGTAAGGATATAAAAATACCCTGTTCAACCAATTCCGTCCGTCCCGGCATAACTTTCGTTTCGTAAAAAACTTCCGTTCGTTCGGACATGAAAAGGTTTACGCTGACAGTATGCCCGCAGGCGAGCGGTTTATACTTTCACCCCCGGAGACAAATTATGGAAGACATGCGCCTGATCCTGTCCCGCCACGGCTTTTCCTTCAAAAAGCAGTTCGGGCAGAACTTTATATCGGACACCAACCTGCTCAAAAGCATCGTGGCCCTTGCGGGCGTGGATAAAGATACGGCGGTTCTGGAGATCGGCTGCGGCGCGGGCACGCTCACGCGCGAGCTTTCGCGCGCGGCAAAATCGGTCGTCGGATACGAGATCGACAAAAACCTGCAGCCCGTGCTTGCGGAAACCCTTTCAGGCTGCGAAAACACCGAGGTGGTGTTCCGCGACTTTTTAAAAGAAGACATGAAGGCATTGGAAAGGGAGACGCCGCCCTATACGGTCGTTGCGAACCTGCCCTATTACATCACTTCTCCCCTCGTGATGAAGTTCGTGGAAGAGAGCGAAAAGGCGGAAAAACTCGTCATCATGGTGCAGGACGACGTCGCAAAGCGCTTTTGCGCGAAGGCGGGCACGCCCGAATACGGGGCGATCACCGCGGCGATCGCACGGCGGGCGGACGCGGAGATCGTAAAATATGTGCCGCGAAAGATGTTTTACCCCGTGCCCAACGTAGACAGCGCGATCGTAAAGCTCACTTTTTGCGAAGGTCGCATACCCGTAAAGAGCGCCAAGACCTACCGCGACACGGTGCGCGCAGCGTTTTTATCGCGCAGGAAGACTTTGGAAAACAACCTGATGAACGCCTTTTCCCTGCCGCGCGGGGCGGCCGCCGAACTTCTCCGCGGGGCGGGCATACCCGACAAGGCGCGCGGCGAAACGCTTTCCCCCGAGCAGCTCGCCGAACTCTCCGACAAAATTTACGAACTGAAAAATTAAAAACGTCCGCCCGCCGCAATACTGCGGCGGG
>CDZB01009851.1_pt1 | contig 16073 bp, 18 predicted proteins | sample 554961 | NCBI WGS metagenome assembly CDZB01 (sample SAMEA3182106, study PRJEB8094) | gut metagenome | biome: human; feature: gut; material: Stool; isolation source: human stools | place: Canada | collected 2013-02-26
TTCTTTCGCCGCTGCGGCGGCGAAACTCTACGAGGTTCTTTGGCAAACTCAGCGGCCGCTTTTGCCTATGCGGAGCATGGACGAAAGCAAATGCTCCCATTCAAGGCGGGCGTCCTTATTCCCAGTAGCCGGAGATGCCGTCCGGCGCGTGCGCCTTGCTTTTGGGTGCGGTGTCGGGTTTTGACGTATGCTCGGATTCGCTGCGTTCGCGCTTTCCGGCGCGGTGATCGTGCCCGGTCTGCACCGGTGCGCTCTTGCGCCCGCCGTTTTTGTGATCGTTCATGTTATCCTCCTTGTCAGTGGATGCCGCATACGGTGAGGATCAGCCCATAGACCACGCTTGCGCCGATGCCGTAGACGATCACCGGCCCTGCGATCGTGAAGATCTTCACCGCCGTGCCCGTGACGAGCCCTTCGGTCTTGAATTCCAGCGCCGGCGATACGACGGCGTTGGCAAAGCCCGTGATCGGCACCAGCGACCCAGCTCCGGCAAAGCGCGCCAGATCGTCGTAAACGCCGAGCCCCGTCAGCAGCGCGCCGAGAAACACCAGCGTGATCGAGCACCAGGCTGCCGCCGTTTCCGCCGCTGCGCCGCAGGCTGTGTACAGGTCTGTCAGCGCCTGCCCGAGCGTGCAGATCACGCCGCCGACCAGCCCCGCGCGCAGCAGATCGCCCCAGATGGGCGAGCGCGGCGAGAGCGAGTTGACAAAGGCCGCATATTCGTCGCTGCTCATGCGCATTGTCCTCATCTCCTGCGCACAGTATGACCGCACACGCGAAAACTATGCGCTATGAAAAAACAACGCGGCCGCCGGAAAAATCCGGCGGCCGCGTTTTCGATCGGTTATTCGATCGGTTGTTTATTTTAAATGTGTGATCCCTTCCAGCGCCAGAAGGCGGCGCTTTGTCTCCAGCCCGCCGGCATAGCCCGTGAGCGAGCCGTCCGCGCCGATGACGCGGTGGCAGGGGATAAGGATCGGCAGCGGGTTGCGGTGGTTTGCCATGCCGACGGCGCGCGCTGCCTGCGGGCTGCCGATGGCGGCGGCGATCGCGCCGTAGCTGCGTGTCTCGCCGTAGGGGATCGTGCGCAGCGCCGCCCACACGCGCAGCTCGAACGCCGTGCCGCGCGGATCGAGCGGCAGGTCAAACGTGCGCCGCGTGCGCGCGAAGTATTCGTGCAGCTGCGCCTCGGCCGCGTCAAGCAGCGCCGAAGCGTCCCGCGCGCCCTCAGCGCCGAAGCGGACGGCCGTGACAGCGTCCGCCGACGCGGTGAGCGTCAGTGCGCCGATGGGCGTCTCGATTGTGCGCGTGCTCACGCCTCGATCACCAGATTTTCCACGCCGGACTTTTCAAACTCATCCATATATTCATCCATGCGCGCGTTGAGCTCGGTCAGATCGGCGGGCTCGCCGTCGAGACAGCCGAGATCGCGCCGCGCGAGCTCCTCGGCCAGAATGTCGAAAAACACGGCGTCCTCATAGTCGGCGATGGCCTCGTGGATGCCGCCGTTTTCGTAAGCCTGCGAGGGGAAGATATGCCCCTGCCAGCGGGAGATGAGCGCGCTCATGCCGTTTCTGGCGCACAGCGCAAAGAGCTTCTCCTGCAAAATATCATAGTCCTCAAACCGGTCTTTCTCGCGCGTGGAGTTAAGGATCCAGTTGCCGATATAGACGAGATCCAGCAGCCGCCGGAACTCCTTGTCGGTGAGCTCAATGTTCATCCGGTCATCCCTCCCGACGGGAGCAGCGCCCCCGAAAAAATGGCTGGCATCCGCAGCGGTCGGCGGCGGATGCGCTTGTGCTACCATTATAGCAAACGGTGACGGGAAATTCTACACCATTTTTCTGTTGCGAAGTTGGACAAAACAGTATATAGTAATAGAATCGCACAATTATGCAAAGGAGGCGGCGTATGCGGGTCGTTATCACGATCGAGGGCGCTCAGGCGGATGTTCTGGAGCAGGAGCCGGATGAACTGGTGCAGTTTTCGACCGACGGGGAATATACCTGCGTCGACGGCTGCGGCATGCTCACCTATCCCGAGAGCGAGCTGACCGGCATGGCCGGTACCCTCACCACCATCACCTTTACGCCGTCAAACGCCGTGCTCAAGCGCACCGGAACCGTCACGAGCCGGATGGTCTTTGCCCCCGGCACGCGCAACACGTTTTTGTACCAGACGCCGTACGGCACGAGCACGGTCGGACTGGAGACGCAGCGCTACCGCTCCACGCTCGGTGAGCGCGGCGGCGTGCTGGAGCTGCTGTACGTTGTGGATTTTGACCACGCCTGCGCCAACCGCAACCGGCTCAGGATCACCGTCAGAGAACAATAAAGATTATAGAATAGAGGGTAACTGATTATGGCCAATCGAATCGAACAGGCACGCGCCGCTGTGGATGCGTGCATCCGGGAAGCATATCTGCGTGCCGTCGCCGCGGGCGAACTGCCCGAGGGCGCGGAGATCCGCGGCAGCGTTGAGCAGCCGAAGGACACCGCCAACGGCGACTTTGCCGCAAACCATGCCATGGCATCGGCCAAGACCATGCACATGGCGCCGCGCAAGATCGCCGAGGCGCTCATCGCGCACATGGAGCTCGGCGGCTCATGGTTTTCCGGCGTTGAGGCGGCAGGCCCGGGCTTTTTGAACTTCCGCCTGTCCGACAAGTGGTATCAGGACGTGCTGTCCGCCGTCGAGGACTCCGGCGCGGACTACGGCCGCGTGGACGACGGTCACGGGGAGAAGGTCATGGTGGAGTTCGTGTCCGCCAACCCCACCGGCCCCATGACGATCGGCAACGCGCGCGGCGGCGTGCTCGGCGACGCGCTCGCGTCCGTGCTCGAGCGCGCGGGCTACAATGTCTGGCGTGAGTTCTATGTCAATGACGCCGGCAATCAGGTCGACCTGTTCGGCAAGTCCATCGAGGCGCGCTACCTCCAGCTCATCGAGGGTGAGGACGCGGTCGAATTCCCGGACAACGGCTACCACGGCGACGACATCAAGGCGCTCGCCAAGCTCATCTACGAGCGCGACGGCGACAAGTACCTCACCGTGCCGAGCGCCGAGCGCTGCGCGGCGTTCGTGGCCTTCGGTCTGCCGTACAACATCGCGCGCATGCAGCGCGACCTTGAGCGCTACCGCATCCACTTTGACCAGTGGTTCCTCGAGAGCAGCCTGCATAGCTCCGGCTACGTGGCCGAGACTGTGCAGCTGCTCACGGATGCCGGCCTGACGTATGAAAAGGACGGCGCGCTCTGGCTGCGCAACACCGACCTCGGCGCCGATAAGGACGAGGTCCTGCGCCGCTCGAACGGCTTTTATACCTACTACGCGGTCGACATCGCCTATCACCGCAATAAGTTTATCGAGCGCGGCTTTGACCGCGTCATCGATGTCTGGGGCGCTGACCATCACGGCCACGCCATCCGCTTCGCTGCGACCATGCGCGCGCCCGCGCTCGGCCTTGAGGGACGCAAGCTCGATTTCCTCATCATGCAGATGGTGCGCCTCATGCGCGGCGACGAGATCGTCAAGGTCTCCAAGCGCACGGGCAAGGCGCTCTCGCTCGCCGACCTCATGGACGAGATCGGCGTGGACGCCTGCCGCTTCTTCTTCAACGCCAAGCCGGACACGCACCTCGAGTTCGACCTCGACCTCGCCGTGCGGCAGGACAGCGAAAACCCCGTCTACTACGTCCAGTATGCGCACGCGCGCATCTGCACGCTGCTGGCTGCCATGGCGGACAACGGCTGCACCGTGCCTGCCGCTGCGGATGTCGACGCAGCGCTGCTCTCGACGCCGCAGGAGCGCGAGCTCATCAAGCAGCTCGCCATGCTCCCGGAAGAGATCCACCTCGCTGCGCGCGATTACGATCCCAGCCGCATCAACCGCTATGTGACGGAGCTGGCCGCGCGTTTCCACCGCTTCTACAATGTCTGCCGCATCAAGGACGCAGAGCCCCTCGTGCGCGACGCCCGCCTGAAGCTGGCCGACGCGACGCGCTGCGTGCTCGAGATCGGTCTGGGCATCATCGGCGTGACCGCACCGGAAAAAATGTGATTTGTACAAACACAAGCTGCCCTCTCCCGCGTATGCGGGGGAGGGCAGCTTGTTCGTATAGGCCCGAAAACGGCAACAACGTGCCGCCGGAGAGTGGCGACACGTTGCTGTCGAGAGAGCAAAAATAAGAAGAGAAAAGAAAAGAAATCGGAAGAACGTTGAGTTAATTTATTAACTAACGTGATTATTTTATAACACATTCCGTCGGCGTTGTAAAGCAAAAAGTGCGAATTTTTGCAAAATAGGCGTTTTGTCAAGAAAATATCAACCTCGCCGTCTGCTTTTGTGCACTTTGTCGTCCGCCTATGTACCCCAGAGACAGCGCACCAGCGCCGCTGCCGTGACAAAGCCGGTCACATCTGCGACGATGGCGGCGGGGATCGCCCAGCGGCTGTGCCGGATGCCGCATGCGCCGAAATAGACCGCCAGCACGTAGAACGTCGTCTCGGTGGAACCGAGCATGACGGCGGCGGTGCGCCCGATGCGGGAATCTGCGCCGTAGGTCTGGATGATGTCGCTTGCGGCGGCCAGCGCACCGCTGCCGCTGATCGGCCGCACGAGCAACAGCATCGCTGTCTCGGGCGGGATGCCGAGCCAAGCCAGCACGGGCGCGCACAGCCGCGTGAGCGCCTCGAGCGCGCCGGATGCGCGCAGCATGCTCACGGCGGTCAGCAGCGCTACAAGCGCAGGGAAGATGCGCATGACGGTTTTCAGCCCGTCGCGCGCGCCGTCAGTCAGCGCAGAGAACACATCCGTCCCGGTCAGCATGCCGCAGAGCCCGACTCCCGCCAGCAGCAGCGGCACGGTCAGCGTCAGCACCTCGCTCACGGCCATATGCGCGCGAGCACCTTTCCGGTCAGCAGCCCCGCCGTGACCGAGCAGAGCGAGCTCACCCACACGGCGGGCAGAATGTCGAACGGCACGGCAGCGCCCGCTGCCTCGCGCACGGCGGCGATCGTGACCGGCAGCAGCTGGATCGAGGCCGTGTTGAGCACCACCAGCAGGCACAGCTCGTCGCTGGCGGCGTCGCCGCGCAGCTCGCGCGCCATTGCCTGGGCCGCGCGCACACCGGCCGGTGTCGCTGCGTTGCCGAGCCCGAGCAGATTCGCGCTCACGTTCATGCTCAGCGCATCGAGCGCCTGCACATCGCGCGCGGCGTGCGGGAACAGCCGCCGCAGCACAGGCCGCAGCAGCCGCGACAGTCCGCCTGCGATGCCGCAGCGCCGCATGAGCTCCATCACGCCCGACCACAGGCAGATCATACCGCCCACCGTCAGGCAAAAATCCACAGCCTGCTGCACGCCCTGCGCCGCCGCAGCACCGAGCTGCGCACCGCGTCCGGAGGCCGCGCCGAAGGCCAGCGCGACGCATATCATGCTGACCCATATCCGGGACAGTGCCATCGTGGTCGCTCCTTTCTATAAAAAATTTTAAGTTTTCGGTGATTATTCACAAAAACATATTATGCGCAAGGGAACCAAAATATGCAAATGGTAGAAAAACGTAAATTAGCTGTGAACGTTTGTCGAATCCGTTGACATTTTGACAACCTTTGGTATAATGCAGTTGTTGAAATGAATGATTTTTGAGTCATCCTTTCCCTTATCCCATACGTATTGGAGGACACATTTATGAAATCTACCGGTATTGTTAGAAAAGTAGACGAGCTCGGCCGCATCGTGCTTCCCATCGAGCTGAGAAGAACGCTCGGCATCGAGGAGAAGGACCGCATCGAGATCTTTGTGGATGGTGAGTCCATCATCCTGCGCAAGTATCAGCCGGCCTGCATCTTCTGCGACAACGCGAAGGACATCATCAACTACAAGGGCAAGAACATCTGCCCCGACTGCATCCGCGCCATGAACGAAAAGCTCTGAGCGGAGCTGAAAAAAGTCCCCTGACCGCTGGTCAGGGGACTTTTTTGCGCCAAAAATCAAAATATTATTTTGATAGAAGATCCTGCCATCTACGCTCAGGCGTTGAGCGCCATCTGGTACAGCTCGTTTTTGCCGAAGCCGGTGTCGGCTGCGGCGAGCTTGCACGCCTCCTTGAGCGCGCGGCCCTCGCTGCGGTAGCGCGCCACGATCTCAAGCGCCTGCTCGGCCGTGACCTCGGGCTCCGAGCGCTCGGGTGCGCCGCGCAGCACGAGCACGAATTCGCCCTTCGGCGCGTTTTCGGTGAAGTGCGCCACGGCGCCGTCGAGCGTCGTGCGCAGCGTCTGCTCGTGCAGCTTTGTCAGCTCGCGCGCAAGCGTGATCTCCCGCTCACCGCCGAACGTATCGCGCAGGTCGCTGAGCGTGCGCAGCAGCTTGTGCGGCGCTTCGTAGAAGATCATGGTGCGCGTCTCGCCCTGCAGCCGCTGTAGATGCTCGCGGCGGGTCTTGCCGCTCACGGCGAGAAAGCCCTCGAAGCAAAACTGCTGCGTCGGCAAGCCGGACACGGCCAGCGCGGCGATGGCGGCGCAGGGGCCGGGGATGACCTGCACGTCGATGCCCTGCTCGGCGCACTGGCGCACGATGTCCTCGCCGGGGTCGGAGATGGCGGGCATACCGGCGTCGGTCACGAGCGCGCACGTCTCGCCCGCGAGCAGCCGCGCGACGATCTTCTCGCCGCTGGCGTACTTGTTGTGCTCGTAGTAGCTCACGCACGGCTTTCTGATCTCAAAGTGGTTGAGCAGCTTTGCGGTCACGCGCGTGTCCTCGGCGGCGATGAAGTCGGCGCGGCGCAGCGTCTCGAGTGCGCGCACGGACAGGTCGCCGAGGTTGCCGATCGGCGTGCCGACCAGATACAGTGTTCCGCTCATGGTTGCGTCCTCCTGTGATAAATTCTGCGGATCTCGTCCGAGTCCGCGCCGTCGGGCGTGCACAGCGCCAGCGGCGGTGAAACGGTGAGTCCCGGCTTTCCGCCGCGGCGCGCCTCGACCAGTACGAGGTTGGGCGCGGCGTCGGCCTTGTATGCCACGGTGCGCAGGCGCTTGGGCTCGAGCCCTGCGGCCGTGAGCGTGCACAGCAGCTCGCTTAGCCGCTCCGGCCGGTGTACGAGCGCGGCCGAGCCGCCCCAGCGCGTGAGATAGGCCATGGCGGTGCAGATGTCCTGCATGGTGCAGGTGCGCTCGTCGCGCGCGTGCGCCCGCATGGGGTCGGGCGAGGTGTAGCCGCTGCCGGCGGCGAAATACGGCGGGTTTGCAACGACAAGGTCAAAGCTCCCGGCGGGGAGCAGCGTGCGGTGCGCGCGCAGGTCGGCGCAGAGGATCTGCGCCCGGCCGCTCAGACCGTTTGCTCTGATGTTGTCGCGCGTGAGCTGTGCCGCATCCGGCTGCAGCTCGATGCCGACGGCGGTCGCCTGCTCCAGCGCGCGCAGCAGCAGCACCGTCAGCACGCCCGCGCCGCAGCCGAGGTCAGCAATGCGCCGTGCGCGGCGCTGCGCCGCAAAATCGGCCAGCAGCACGCTGTCCGTGCCGAGGGCAAACCCCGCGCCGGAGCGCACAAAGCGCGGTCCGCCGGGCCACAGGTCGTCATATTCCGGTTGGGTCATGGCGCACGCTCCTTCCGTTGCCGTCATATAGACAGAGGCGATATGCAGCTTGCATATCGCCTCATTCGTTTGCGTTGTTCTCCGAGCGGAACTTAGTCGACGGAGATCGCACCCACCGGGCAGTTCGCAGCGCAGGTGCCGCACTCCATGCAGCTGTCCGCGTTGATGACGTACTTGCCGTTGCCCTCGGAAATTGCCTCAGCCGGGCAGTTGGCGGCGCAGGTGCCGCACATGACGCAATCATCGCTGATAACAAAAGCCATTGTCGTTACCTCCTATGTTTTTCACCGGGTATCGCTACCACTGGTATGAGAGTCATTGTAGCACAAAAATCTGAAAAATCAACCGCGTTTTTCGAAATTCGAAAATGTGTGCTGATTAAAACCCGGGAAGACGTGGAAATAATACAAATCAGTTTCCCGGATTCGGCACATTCCTTGCGCCGGCCGGAGGATAATAGAGGCGTATGACCGGCGAAGGAGGCAAACGATCTATGCGCGGCAGTGAAAGGTTTACACAGCGGGCATCCACGGCGATCCGCAAGGCACACGATGCGGCGGCGGGAATGGGGCACAGTTATGTGGGCACGGAGCATATCCTGCTCGGAATCATCCGGGAGGGAGAGGGGCTCGGCGCGCGCATTCTGGCGGACAACGCGCTTACCGATTCCGTGCTCACGCGCATGGTCACGGAGACGGTCGGGCGCGGCGTGCCCGGCACGCCCGAGCAGGGACTCAGCCCCCGCGCGCGGCACGTCATCGAGCTGGCCGCCGAGGATTCCAACCGCCTCGGTCACTGCTATGTCGGCACGGAGCACCTGCTCATGGGCATCCTCCGCGAGGCGGACAGCGCCGGGGCGCGTATCCTTGTGGCGGCGGGCGGCGACCTCAACAAGATCTATACGGACATCATGGACGTCTTTGGCCGCCCGGAGTATAAGCCCCGGCCACAGCAGGGCGCGCCGCGCACACAGCCGCGCCGCGCTGCCGAGACGAAAACGCTCGACCAGTACGGCCGCGACCTCACGGAGCTTGCCGCAGCCGGACGTATGGATCCGGTCATCGGCCGCGACCGCGAGATCGAGCGCGCCATCCAGATCCTCTCGCGCCGCAGCAAGAATAATCCCGTGCTCATCGGCGAGCCCGGCGTCGGCAAGACGGCGGTGGCCGAGGGGCTCGCGCAGCGCATCGCCGACGGCAGTGTGCCCGAGGACCTGAAGTGCAAGCGCATCGTGAGCGTGGATCTGACGGCCATGCTTGCAGGCACAAAGTACCGCGGCGATTTTGAGGAGCGCGTCAAATGCGTCCTGCAGGAGGTGCAGCGCTCAGGCAGCGTCATCCTCTTCATCGACGAGCTGCACACGATCGTCGGCGCGGGCTCTGCCGAGGGCGCGATCGACGCGGCGAACATCCTCAAGCCCGCGCTCGGGCGCGGCGAGCTGCAGATCATCGGCGCGACGACGCTTGAGGAGTACCGCAAGTATATTGAAAAGGACGCGGCGCTCGAGCGGCGCTTTCAGCCCGTGCGTATTGCAGAGCCAACGCCCGAGCAGAGCCTGCAGATCCTGCGCGGCCTGCGCGCGCGGCTCGAGGCGCACCACCGCCTGAAGATCACGGACGAGGCGCTCGACAAAGCGGTCGCACTCTCGGTGCGCTATATCGGCGACCGCTGGCTGCCGGACAAAGCCATTGACCTCGTTGACGAGGCGGCCTCACGTGTGCGGATGCAGGCGCTGGTACAGCCCGAGCGGGTGCACACGCTCGAGACGCAGCTCGCCGCCGCTGCGGCGGAGATGGAACACGCCGTGCGTGCGCAGGACTTTGCGCGTGCGGCCGCCCTGCGGGAACGTGAACAGAAGCTGCGTGCGGAGCTGCGCATGCAGCGCAGCCGCTGGGAGCAGGCCAATTCCGGCTCTGCGCGCGCCGTGACGGGCGAGGACGTGGCCGAGATCGTCTCGCTCTGGACGGGCATCCCGGTCGCGGGCATCACGTCGAGCGAGAGTCAGCAGCTGCTGCAGATGGAGGCGTCGCTGCGCCGCCGCGTCGTCGGGCAGGAGGAGGCGGTGTGCGCGGTCTCGAACGCCATCCGCCGCAGCCGCGTCGGGCTCGGCGATCCGAACCGGCCGATCGGCAGCTTTCTCTTCCTCGGACCGACCGGCGTCGGCAAGACAGAGCTCTGCCGCGCGCTTGCCGAGGCGCTCTTCGGCGATGAGCAGGCGCTCATCCGCGTGGATATGTCGGAATATATGGAGCGGCACAGCGTGTCGCGGCTCATCGGCTCGCCGCCGGGGTATGTCGGACACGAGGAGGGCGGCCAGCTCACGGAAAAGGTGCGGCGCAAGCCCTATGCCGTCGTGCTCTTCGACGAGATCGAAAAGGCGCACGAGGACGTCTTCAATCTCCTGCTGCAGGTGATGGAGGACGGGCAGCTCACGGACTCGCTCGGGCGCAAGGTGAACTTCCGCAACGCGGTCGTGGTCATGACCTCGAACGTCGGGGCGAAGGCCATCACCGACAGCCGCCGCAGTCTCGGCTTTGCACAGCAGACGGGCGCGGATGCGGGGCGCACGGATGCCGAGATCCGCAGCATGGTCATGTCCGATCTGAAAAAGACGTTCCGGCCGGAGTTTCTCAACCGCGTCGATGAGATCATCGTCTTTCACAAGCTTACGCGCGCCGATACCCGCCGGATCGCGCAAAAGCTCCTCGGCACGGTCAACCGGCGCATGGAGCGCGCGGGCGTGGAGCTGCGCGTGCCGGATGCGGCGCTCGATGCGCTCTCGGCGACGGGCTACGACCCCGTGTACGGGGCGCGGCCGCTGCGCCGGGCGATCCAGAGCACGATCGCCGATCAGGCGGCGGGGATGCTGCTCGACGGCTCGCTCCGGCGCGGCGATGTGGTCACGGCGCAGGTGCGGGAAGGAAAAATTGTTTTGACGAAAACGTGCGAACGTGGTATGATAACGCCCTGAATGTAATCTGGACGGAGGCGTACCCCAATATGGCACAGAATATGCAGACGGAAAACAAGGCGGTCTATCTCGACCCGTTTCGTTATAATGAGTTCGAGGGCTTCAATTCCCACAACCACATCGTCGTCACCGAGGTCGGCGACGGCACCAGCGTTGTCGAGGTCAAGCTCGCGCCGGAGAGTCTCAACCCGCTCGGCATGGCGCACGGCGGGCTGATCTTCACGCTCTGCGACGTGGCGACCGGTGTCGCTGCGCGCACCGGCGGACGCATCACCGTGACGCTCGACAGCAACATCCACTTCCTGCGCCGCGCCAAGGACACGGAAAAGCTCGTCGCGCGCGGCCGTGTGGTCAAGGCAGGCCGCACGACCGGCCTTGTCACGGCGGAGGTGTTCGACGATACGGACAAGCTCATCGCGACCGCAGACATGACAGTTTACTATGTGGACGAGAACACATACACGGACCCCGCGGTGCAAAAGTGAGCATAAAATAAGAAAAAGAGACGTCTCCGGACGTCTCTTTTTCACGCTTCGTTCAGCCCCCGGCGCGGATGAGCGCCGTGCCGGGGTAGTAGTGCGCGAGAATGTCGGCGTAGCCGCTGCCGTGCGCTGCCATGACGTTCGCGCCGTACTGGCTCATGCCGACGCCGTGACCGCTGCCGGTGACGGTGAAGGTGAATATCCCGCCGTCGTATGCGACGGAAAACGCCGCCGAGCGCAGGGAAAAGAGCGCGCGCACCTGCGCGCCCGTGAGCGTCTCCGAGCCGACGGGGATGCTCGCCACGCGGCCGCTGTCATCGAGTACCGGCGTGCCGAACCACGCGCTCGGATCGTCGCCGAGCACACAGTCCGGATAACGGTCCAGCACGGCATCCTGCACGGCGTCGGCTGCGATCTCGGCTGTGGAGACGTAGTTTGGCACGTCCTGCGCCGTCTCCGGGGAGGACACGCTCACAAGATACGGCGCATCACCGCCCCAGAGTGCGGCGCTGCACTCGGTCGACCCGGCGGACGCGGCGTGAAACACCGCGCGGATGAGCTGCCCGTCGTAGACGAGATACTGCCCGTCCGTGTCAGCAACGGCCTGCCGGATGCGCGCCATGTTGTGCGCATAATCCTTGCCCCACTGCGCGCGCAGCGCCGCATTGTCCTTGTGCGCGCAGCAGCAGGTGTACCGGTCGCAGATACCGGCCTCCGGATGGTTTGCGCCGCCGCCGCGCACGCGCCGGAGAATGTAGGTGCGCGCGGCGACGGCCTGTGCCCGCAGCGCCTCGGGCGCGAAGGAGGCGGGCATCTCGGCGGCTACCACGCCGGGCAGCCAGTCGGCCATGGTCGTTTCGATGAGCGCATCACCGCACAGTGCCGTGATGGGCGTTGCGCCGTCAGGCGCGACGTTGTCCGACACCGGTACGGACGGGGCGGGCGGTGAAGCCTCCTCTCCGGCCGGGGCGAGCGTGACCGCAAGCCACGGGATCAGCAGCGACAGCGCCACGAGCAGCAGCGACAGCAGAAAAACCCTGCGCATCCGCACCGCCTCCTTTCTGCTGCGCGGGGCGTTTTGTGCCTTGACGCAGCGGGGGAATCAGTATAAAATAGATCTATTAATATGTATTGGGACAGGTAGTTTGTTATGCGCAAAAATGCTTGGGTGATCTGCTGCTGTACAGCTGTACTGTCGGCATTCGGGATCTTTTTTCGCTGGCTGCAGGATCAGGCCTGCTTTGAGGCCGAGACCGGCCTTGCCGTACACGGAAGCATCTGGCCGTACGTCGTCGCGCTGATGATCGCCGTTGCCGCGGCGGTGCTGGCCGTCATGTGCTTCCGGGTAAAGAATCAGCCGCACACCAGCTTTCCGGACTCGCTTCCCGCGGCGTTCGCGGCGTCAAAGCGTGCGCGCGCGGTCGGCGGTGTTCTGCTCGGTGCGATGCTCGCGCTCGGCGGCCTTTGGCTGCTGCTGAGCAGCGGCGCGCTCTCCGAGCCCGGCCTGCAGCGTGTGCTTGCCGTGCTCGCGGTCGTGACGGGTGTGGTGTTCGCGCGCCAGATGCTCGCCCCCGGTGAACGGGAGAATGACGCCGGCGCGCTCGTGTGTGCGTCCATGCCGATGGTGCTGCTCGTGTTCTGGCTGATCGTGAGCTACAAGGTCAACATCATCAACCCCACCATCTCTGCCTACGCGGTCGAGATCCTGGCGCTGTGCGCCGCGCTGATCGCGTTTTATGAGCTTGCGGGCTTTGCCTATGGCCGCCCGAAAGCCGTCAAGAGCATTTTTTGGAGCCAGTTTGCGGCGTTCCTGTGCATCACCGCCCTGCCGGATGACCGCGCCGGCGCGCAGCAGCTCATGCTGGTCGCCATTGCGGGCATGCTGCTGTTTCAGTCTTACCTGACCGCGTCCAACATCCGCCCGGCTGTATCCGGGCCGGCCGGCGGCGCGCAATAAGCTGTGAAAAAAGCCTGCACGGTGTATGCCATGCGGGCCTTTTCATATACGGATACCGGCCGTTACCGGGGAGGAGAACATTTATGAACAACATCTTAGCCCAGCTCAACAGCGCACCTATGTACGCGATCTGCGGCGGCATCATCGCGTTCGTCGCGGCGGTGTGCGTCGTGTTCCTTGTGCGCTCGTACCGCGCGCGTCTGGCCATCGGCATGGACCCCGCACGCATGAAGCGCGCCATCACGTCGAGCGCCACGTTCTCGGTCCTGCCGAGCGTCGGCATCCTGCTCGGCGTCATCGCCCTGTCCGGCAGCCTCGGCACGCCGTGGCCGTGGCTGCGCCTGTCCGTCATCGGCGCGCTGCATTATGAGACGCAGGTCGCGCAGGCTGCCGCCGAGCAGGTCGGCATGCACGCGCTGTCTGCCGCCGAGATGACGCCGCAGGCCTTCACGACGATCGCCCTGCTGATGAGCTTCTGTATCATCTGGGGCATGCTCCTGTCCATCTTCTTCAACAAGCGCTACCTCAGGCGCCTCGGCAACGACGGGGCGAAATCCGCCTCCGGCGTCGGCTTCGGCGACAGCGCCATGACGGCCATGTTCATCGGCCTCGTCTGCGCGTACATCGGCAGCTACATCGGTGCGTTCGTGTCCGGCGAGGGGCTGTTCACCTGCGTCGGCGACTGGACGCCGCTGGTGGTCGTGGCCGTGTCGGCGGCGGCGATGGCGCTGTTCGTGTATCTGGCCGAGAAGAAGAATATGGCATGGCTCGAGAGCTTTTCCATCGCCGGCAGTATGCTCATCGGCATGGCGGCGGCCGTGCTCGTGCGCCTGTAAGGAGGGGGATATCATGAACGAAACCGAACGCAAAGTTTATCTGGAACAGTTTAACCGCCGCACGCACGTGCTCGGCCGCGCCGTGTGCGTGATCACGCTGTTGCTGCTCGTCGGCGCACCGTTTCTCATCGGCACGTTTCTCGGCGCGATGCCCGACATGGGCGCTGTCGGCAAGGGCTTTTTGTCCGTCGGCATCGTGTGGGCGGTCGCAAGCGTGGCGGAGTTTCTCATCTACACGCCCATGCTCGGCGCGGGCGGCGGCTACCTTGCCTTCATCACCGGCAACCTCATCAACATGAAGATCCCGTGCGCGGTCAATGCGCGCGACATTGCCGGCACCAAGACCGGCACTGCGGAAAACGAGATCATCTCGACGCTCTCGATCGCGACAAGCTCGCTCGTGACCATCGTCGTGCTCGCGCTCGGCGTGGCGCTGCTCGTGCCGCTGCAGCCCGTGCTGCAGAGCCCCGTGCTCCAGCCGGCGTTTGCAAACGTCGTTCCCGCGCTCTTCGGCGCGATGGCGTATCAGTATTTCCGCAAGAACATCCGCGTTGCCATTGCACCGCTGGTCATGATGAGCGTGCTGTTCATGCTCGTCCCGTCGCTGACGGGCTCGACCAGCTTCATGATCGTTCCGAGCGGCGCGCTGGCCATCGGCATCGCCTACGCGCTCTACCGCAAACAGAATCAGGAGGGTGAAACAAAATGAAATTCCGTCCCGGATATCTCGCACTCGCACCGCTGGCCCCGCTGGGGGCGGCAGTGGCGCACGCCGTGCTCATGCCGAAGAAAAAATCCGCCTATCAGCCGCAGCCGGACGCAGACCGCGCCATGGCTTACGCTGAAAAGCTCGCCGCCATGATCCGCTGCGACACCACGTCGTATGCCAACGTCTACGAGCCGGAGCGCTTCGAGCGCTTCCACGTGCAGCTTGCGCAGCTGTTCCCGCTTGTGCACGAAAAGCTCGAGCGCACGGTCATCGACGGCAACCTGCTCTTCTGCTGGAAGGGCAAGGCGAATGACCGCCCGATCGTGCTCATGAGCCATCAGGACGTCGTGCCCGCCGAGGGCACGTGGTCGCACGCGCCGTTTTCCGGCGACATTGCCGACGGCAAGGTCTGGGGACGCGGGGCGTCGGACACCAAGGCCTCGCTCATGGCGTTTTTCCAGGCGGTCGAGGAGCTGCTTGCCGCCGGGTATGAGCCTGCCAACGACGTCTATCTCTCCTCGTCCTGCACGGAGGAGTGGGCGGGCGACGGCGCGCCGAAGCTCGTCGCCGAGCTCAAGCGCCGCGGTGTGCGCCCGTTTCTCGTCTGCGACGAGGGCGGCGGCATCATCACCGAGCCGATCGGCGGCATCCCCGGCAACTTTGCCATGGTGGGCGTGTTTGAAAAGGGCAAGGCGGACGTGAAACTCACCGCCCGCAGCAACGGCGGCCACGCCAGTGCGCCGATGGCGAACAGTCCCATCGCGCGCCTGTCCGCGTTCGTGACGGACGTGGAAAAGCACGATCCGTTCCGCAGAAAGTTCCTGCCGGAGGTCTCGGCCATGTTCGCGCGCCTTGCACCCTATGCGCCGTTCGGCCTGCGGCTCGTGATGGGCAACCTCTGGCTGTTCCAGCCGCTGATGAAGATCGTGCTGCCGCGCGTGTCGGCGCAGGCAGGCGCGATGCTGCACACGACGATCGCCTTCACGATGCAGTCCGGTGCCGATGCGTATAACGTCCTGCCGCAGGAGGCAACGCTGGGTGCGAACATGCGCTTCATCCCGCATCAGGGTGAGCAGGAGAGCCTTGCCATCATCCGCCGCCTTGCCGAAAAGCATGGGCTGGAGATGGAGGTCATCCACGCCAATGACTACTCCGAGACCGCCGACATCCACGGCGAAGCCTTCCGGCAGGTGGAGCAGGTCATCGGCGAGACGTTCCCGGGCCTGCCCGTGAGCCCCTATGTCATGACCGGCGCGACTGATGCGCAGTTCTATCAGGAGATCTGCAGCAACTGCCTGCGCTTTGCGCCCGTGATCTACGGCCCGGAGCAGATGAAGGGCATGCATGGCATCGACGAGAATATCGAATACAACTGCCTGCCCGGCGCGGTCGATTTCTACAAGAACCTGATCCGCGCGCAGGAGCAATAAAACCGAACACAAAGAGCAAACCGCCCCGGTGAAAACCGGGGCGGTTTGCTCAGCTTGTCATAGAACCTCGTAGAGTTTGCGCCCGCAGGCGCAAA
>CDZB01083208.1_pt1 | contig 15957 bp, 15 predicted proteins | sample 554961 | NCBI WGS metagenome assembly CDZB01 (sample SAMEA3182106, study PRJEB8094) | gut metagenome | biome: human; feature: gut; material: Stool; isolation source: human stools | place: Canada | collected 2013-02-26
AAAAGAAACTGATGAATGTTTTTTTGTTGATGACACATATATGTATAAAATCTCGCGAATTATTAAAAATTTACAATATATGTCAGGCATTAACGTAATACGAATTTGGAACGAAGATTTAGTAAAGTTGATTACCGGTGAGAATGGAAAAGAACTAATAAGTCAGTTTTTGACGCAAGAAGAATTAGACCTGCTTAATAGTAAAAAAATTGAGAGGCAACAATTTATTCATTAAAAAATAATGCCCGCAGAAAAATCCGCGGGCATTATTTCGTGCTAATAATTATAAGAACGTTTATACGAACACCGTCCTGCCGCCGCGGGAGGGGGTGCGGGTGACGAAGGCGTACACATCTTCCGCGAACAGGTCGACGTCGTAACATTCGCGGGCGCGGGGAGAAAGGTTTCTCTCGTCGCTGCGGCGCAAAAGGGCGGGGAAATCGGAATGCGCGAACACGGGCAGAAGTTCTTCCGCGCGCGATTTGTTCACCGCCAACACGTTCAGGTACAGTTTGTTTTTCAGACTCCTGCGCACAAGTTCTTCGTCTATCCCCAAGACCGCCGCCGCAAGGATGCGGCGCACGCGCGAAGAGATGTAGCGCTTTGTCGTGACTTTTGCGATGAGTTCGTCGTACCCCGAAACGCCGCGCGCGATCGCCTTGATCCTGTTTTCGAGCCCTTCGGTGCAGTCGAGGATCTTTTTCATCTCTTCCGCGGGGCGGGAGAGGGCGGCGTACACGGCGATGTCTTTATACGCGTCCGAAGGGGGCGCGCTTTTCAAGTCCTCGAACACGAAAGAGGGAACGTTTTTCTTGACCGCGCGCAGTTTCCCTTCCCGCACGCCTGCGCGGATCGCCGTGGCGGAAGAATAATTTTTTGCAAGTTCCGAATCCGCATGGCTGCCGCCCGTCCGCAATACGGGCAAAATTTCGGCGTTTTCCGCGCAGCAGAAGAGCGCTTTTTGGTATTCCACGCCCAAAACGTTGTTGGGGGAGGAAAGAAGGGGCGCGGACAGTTTGTCCGTTTCGGCGGCGGCCTCTGCGCGCGCGCGGATCAGGCTCAGGCCCTTTTTCAGCTTTTCGCGGATGGAGGACTTCATCTCCGCGCTCTCGTCGGAAAGCGCACGGGCCGCGCGGCGGAAACTTTCGGCGTCTCCGCTCTCGCATCCGAAGGCGAGCGAGGAAAAACCGGGAAGGGCGGCGAGCGTCTTTACCGCGCCTTTTGCGAAAATTTCTGCGGGAGCGCAGGCGAAAACTGCGGGCAGTTCGATCACCGCGTCCGCGCCCGCGAGCACGGCATGCCGCGCGCGGGTATATTTGCCGAGGAAAGCGGGTTCCCCGCGCTGGGTGAAATTCCCGCTCATCACGCAGACGAGCGCGTCGCAACCGCTCTCCTTTTTTGCCCGTTCCAAGAGGTAAGCGTGCCCGTTGTGGAAGGGGTTGTATTCACAGATGATGCCGCAAATTTTCATTTTTTTCCGTCAAAACCTTTTACTTTTCCGATCGAATATTATATAATGATAAGTGGAAGCGCCGCGTTTGCGCGTTACGGGCGGAAGATCCGCGCCGGATCTCGGCAAAGGCGAATATTCCCTTTCATTATACACCAAAAGCGGCGAAAAATAAAGCGATACGAGGTTGGATTTCTATGGCAGGTTTTTTCGATAAGGTCAAAGAAAAGATTTCTTCACTCATGGACGAGAGCGGCGACAGCGCGTTCATTGCAGACGTCAAAAAGAGGGCTGCCGCGCTGAATAAACACATCGTTCTGCCCGAGGGCGAGGACGCGAGGGCGGTGCGCGCGGCGTCGGAAGCGGCGAAACAGAAAATAGCGCGCGTTACCCTTCTCGGCAACAGGGAGGAGATCGAAAAGGCGAATCCCGACGTCGACCTGACGGGCGTGACGATCGTCGATCCCGCAAAGAGCGAAAAGCGGGCGGAATACGCGGCGCTTTTGTACGCGCTCCGCAAGGCGAAGGGCATGACGGAGGAAGAGGCGGACAAGCTCTCTTACGACAACACTTACTTCGGCGTGCTCATGGTCAAAGCGGGCGACGCGGACGGGCTTGTTTCGGGCGCGTGCCACTCCACGGCGAATACGCTCCGCCCCGGGCTTCAGATCGTCAAAGCGGCTCCCGGCGTGCCGCTCGTTTCCAGCTGCTTCCTCATGGTCGCCCCCGAAGAGGGCAATCAGTATTGCAAGGACGGCGTTTTCGTATATTCCGACTGCGGGCTGAACGAGAACCCGACGAGCGAGCAGCTTTCCGACATTGCCATCATCTCCGCAAAGACGGCGGAAAAGATCGCAGGGCTCGAGCCGAAAGTGGCGATGCTTTCCTTCTCGACGAAGGGCAGCGCAAAGCATGCTGACGTGGACAAGGTCACCGCGGCGCTCGCGCTGGCGAAAGAAAAAGCGCCCGATCTGGACATCGACGGAGAAATGCAGCTCGACGCGGCGATCGTCCCTTCCGTGGCGAAATCCAAAGCGCCCGGCTCGAAGGTCGCGGGGCACGCGAACGTACTCATTTTCCCCGACCTCGACGCGGGCAACATCGGGTACAAACTCACCGAGCGTTTGGGCGGGTTCCAGGCCGTCGGCCCGATCTGCCAGGGGTTTGCGAAGCCGATCAACGACCTTTCCCGCGGGTGCAAATGGCAGGACATCGTGGCGACCGTCGCGATCACCGCTTTGCAGGCGCAGATGTAAACGGATAAAGACAGCATAAATCAAAAACAAAAAGGGGTACAACAATGAAGATTCTGGTCGTAAACGCGGGGAGTTCTTCCCTCAAATATCAACTGTTCGATATGGACACCGAAAAGGTCATCGTCAAGGGCGGGTGCGAGCGCATCGGCATACGCGGCTCGAAGCTGACGCACAAGACGGACAAGGGCGAGAAAGAGATCGAACAGGATATGCCCAACCATAAAGTCGCCATGCAGCTCGTTTTGCAGGCGCTCGTGCATCCGGAATACGGCGTGATCAAGTCCATGTCCGAGATCGACGCGGTCGGGCACAGGGTGCTCCACAGCGGCGGCGACTTCGACCGCTCCGTCCTTCTGACGGACGAGGTGCTCGAGATCTGCAAAAAGAATGCGGAACTCGGCCCTCTGCACATGCCCGCGAATATTCTCGGCATCGAAGCGTGCAGGGAAGTGATGCCGGATACGCCGATGGGGCTCGTGTTCGATACGGCGTTCCACGCGACCATGCCGCCGCACGCCTATATGTACGCGATCGACTACGACGATTATAAAAATTACAAGATCCGCAAATACGGGTTCCACGGCACGAGCCACAAATATGTGTCGCAGGAAGCGATCAAATACCTCGGCGGCAAGGCGGAGGGGACGAAGATCGTTACCTGCCACCTCGGCGGCGGTTCGTCGATCAGCGCCGTAAAAGACGGAAAATGCGTGGATACGAGCATGGGCTTCACGCCGCTTGCGGGCGTGCCGATGGGTACGCGTTCGGGCGACATCGACCCCGCCGTTCTCGAATTTTTGGCGGCAAAGAAGAACTATTCCGTGCTCGATTGCGTCAATTATCTGAATAAGCAGTGCGGCGTGGCGGGCGTTTCGGGCGTTTCCAGCGACTTCCGCGACCTCACGAAAGCGGCGGCGGAAGGGAACGACCGCGCAAAACTCGCGCTCGACCTGTTCGCTTACGGCGTGAAAAAGTACATCGGTTCGTACGTCGCGGCGATGAACGGGCTGGACTGCCTGGTGTTCACCGCGGGCATCGGCGAGAATACCTGGCAGGTCAGAAAGGCGATCTGCGAGGATATGGACTTTTTCGGCATAAAGATCGACGACAAGCTCAATGAAACGAAAAACGACGGGTCGATCCGCGAGATCACCGCGAAAGGCTCGAAAGTGCGCGTGCTCGTGATTCCGACGAACGAAGAACTGGTCATCGCGCGCGAAACGAAGGAGCTCGTCGGCTGATGAAAAGGGCGGACGGCTACGCGTATCTTTCCGCCGAATTTGCGGGGCGGGTCAGGAAAAAAGCGGTCGTGTGCTTTTTGTGCCTGCTGACCGTGCCTGCGGCGCTCGTTGCTCTCATGTTCATTGCTACGGGGTTTTGGGAAGTTTTTCTCATCATCGCGATCGTTGCGCTCGCGGCGGACAGTCTGTTTGTTTTGGCAAACGGGCTGTGCCATGCTTCCCGTTACGGATATGCGGTGACGGGCTCCGTTCTGCGCGTGCGGCGTGGGGTTTGTTGCCGCAAACTCTCCGTTTTCCGCTTTTCGGACGTGAACCGCGTGCGCGTCAGGCGGTACTTCCGCAAGAAAAAAGTGAAAAACGACGTGCGCGAATATGACGGAACGGGCAGATCCGCGCTCCGTTTTGTTTCCGAAACGGAGGCGGTTTACGACGTGCGGCTGTTCTGCGGGTCGGGTAAATACGATCTGAAATATCTTTCGCAGCAGGCCGCCGCGGCCGTGCTTTCCTATTTTGAGGACAGAGATGACGAACGGGCTTTCTCAAAATCAAACTAAAGTATTTTATTTGAGTCGGCATCGGGTGGTGTTCTACACGCTGGGCGTTTTCCTGCTGTCCGCGTTCGTCGCTTTTTGGGCGGTCAACATGATGGTCGGCCGCATCTGGGTGATCTCCGGCGAAGAGGTCGCCGCGGTGTTCTGCGTGGCCGTCGGGGCTTCCGTTTTGTTTTTTATTGCGTTCAGGCTTTGGGAGGTGAAGCCGCTCGTCGCGGTCGGCGAGGACGGGCTTGCCTTCAAAAAAGGGAAAAAGATCGGGCATATCCGATATGCTGACATCGCGGGCGTGCGTGAACACGAGAGCGTACTCGGAAGGCTGGTCAAAACGAGCAAGGTCGTGATCGAAACGCATCTGGGCTCTTTTTCGGTTTATCTTTCCAAGGGAGACGTGCAGCCGTTTTTCGATTGTCTGCCCGATGCCGAAAAACGGAGCGAACGGAAAGAAAGGGGAGCCGTGTGCCCGAAAGGGGAAAAGAACGTGTGTTTCCTTTCCTGCTTTGCCATGCTTACGGCGGGGCTCGTCCTGTTTTGCGCGGCGACCTTCCCCGCGGTCTGGGCTATGCTCGGAAAGTTTTCTTCCGTGCTCTATTATCTCTACGCGATTCTGGCGATTTACGGGTTGGCTTTGGCCGTTTCGTTCGGCAGGTATGTCTATATCCTCGCGCGGTATCCCGAATATTCGGTGCGCGTGGAGGAGGACAGGTTTCTGATCTCTTACGGGAAAGTGGCTAAGACGGAACACAGCCTGTTTTTCGACAGCGTTCTCGCGTTCAGGCTGAAACAGAACTTTGTCGAACGGGCGTTCGGGCTGTGCCGCATTTCCGCGGAGACCAAGCAGAAAGCCCGCGGTATTTCCGACGACGTGTATTTCCCGTTTTTGATGAAGCGTGAGGATGCGGAAGCGCTCGTTGCGGCGGTCATGCCGGACGGGGTGCGGAAAGCGGAAAAATCGGGCGTGCGCGCTCTCGTGCCGTATCTCGAGTATGCGCTGTGGTTCGCTGCGGCAATCGTTATCCTTTCCGTGTTCCTTACGCCATGGTTTTTGCTCCTCTTGCTTTTGCCAGCCGCGGCGGTCGCGATGATCGGCGCGCACGGAGGTTATGCGCTGGGAGAGGATACGGCGGTTTTCGAATACGGGATTTTCGACCATACCCGTCTCGTCGTTCGCTACGACGATATGAAGAGCGTCACGGCGTCCGTCAATATCGCCTCTTCGCGGCTGAAACTCAACGGGCTGGACGTCACGGTCGGGCAATATACGCGCGTTTTTTCGGTAGGATATATAAAACAGGCCGATTTTTCGGAATTGACGGAAAAGCTCGAAAAAAAAGTTGACAAAGATAGTTAAATATTATATAATTTGTAAGTCGATTTAAGCAAATTGTAAATTTCGCAAGAGAGGTGTAGATAAAATGGCGGTACCCAAGGGAAAACAATCCAAACAGAGGACGAATACGAGGTATGCGAACTTCAAGGCGTCGGCTCCCACGCTGGTGGAGTGCCCGCACTGCCACGAGCTGAAAGAGTCTCATAAAGTCTGCAAAAACTGCGGCTATTATGACGGCAGGGAAGTCGTAAACACCGAAGAAAAGAAGTAATTTCTGATCGAAAAATCGGGTAAAAAAGCCCGCGGAATCTTCCGCGGGCTTTTTGGCGTATAAAAAAGTTTTGCGGCGAAGGCTTACCGCGCAAAACGCGTGCAATGAAAATGGCATCATTTTTCGTCCGCATCGCCTTCGAGCAGATAGCCGAGTATCTTTTTCGGGTTTTCGAGAAAGCGCCGCGTGGTCGTGTAATGCTGCGTTTTGTCATACGGAACGGAAGATATGCCGTCTGCCGTGATCTCATATACTTCGGAATCGGGGAAGGCGATCAGCATGGGCGAATTTTCCATAAACCTTTTACCATTCGTTGGGGAAGGGCGGGCGCTCTTCGTTCCACCAATCTTCGTAAAATTTTACATATTGCGAGCAATTTTCGCTCACGTCGTCGGTCAGGGGCAGTTTGCTCTGTTCCCAAAACGCCTTTACGAATTTTTCGCAGTTTTCCTCGTTGATGTCTTTCAGGAACGCCGCGCCGAGCGAGAGGATGTTTTCGGGGCGCTTTCGGCACTTTTTCACCGTCTCTTCCAGCCGCCTGTTGCAGGGGAAAAGTTCCCTGTTTTCGGCAAGGATCAGGCGGTATACGCTGTATACGATCTCCTGCGCGAGGTGCGCGCGCATATAGGCGTTTTCTTCGGGTACGCAATGCAGAAAATAGCCGCGGTTGAGCTGCAGGTTCGCGTTGAAACACCTGATCTTCGCGTCAAGTTCGTGTTCGGGGTACGCCGCTATCTTTTCGACGAGCGGCGCAATGTCGGGATCTGCCGAATACAGCACGCGCGCCTTTACATACGCGTTTCGCGTAGGCTCGCTCGCGTGCAGGGCGGATGCCTGCAAAATTGCTTTGGTCTTGTATTTTACGTCGAAGTATCCGCCCTCGTAGGTGCAATGCCCCGCGATGACTTCCGCGAGCCTGTTTTCGGAAGCGAGTTTCCGATATTTTTCTTCGGTGACGACGATGAGGGCGTCGATGTCGGAGTTGGGCCGCTCATTGCCCTTAACGATCGAGCCGTCCAGGACGATCGCGATCATGCCTTCCATGGGCAGAAAGTATTCTTTGAGTTTTTCGACGGATTCGGTGTGGTGGCGGTACATTTCTCTTTCCTTTTTTTCTTTTCATTATACCCGATGCGGCGCGGAAAGGCAAGCGTATTGCAAAAAATGCGGCGGACTGTCGGGAGAGCTTGCCGGCATGGTTCGTCGGGAGGGCTTGTCGGGATCGGGTTGTCGGGAGAGCTTGTCGGGATCGGGTTGTCGGGAGGGCTTGTCGTGAACGGCGGAAAACCGATACAAAAACCGTTCCCGTTTTATGGAAAGAATCGTTGACATTCCGCTTATAACTATATTATAATAATTGCAACCATGTAAGTAGTGATTATAGGGCGGTCTATGGAGCAGAAGTTCAAAATTACTGGAATGACGTGTGCGGCGTGTTCGGCGGGCATACAAAAGACGGTCAACAAAATGGAAGGCGTAAAGCATGCGGACGTGAGTCTGATGGGCGAGTGCATGACGGTGGATTTCGACGAGAGCGCCGTCTCTTCGGAAGAGATCGCCGAAGCGGTCGTGAAACTCGGCTACGGCGCGAGCGTTGCGGACGGCGCTGCGGATGCCGCCGCGGAAACCGCGCCCGCGCGGGAAAAGAAGGCGAATTCTTTCGGGGAAGAGGCGAAAAAGCTCAAACTGCGCTTTTTTATTTCCATCGGCTTTTTGGTGCCGCTGATGTATCTTACGATGCTGCATCACATGGCGGGCGCGCCTCTCCCGTTTTTTTGGGATATGCATAAAAGTCCCGAAAATTTTGCGCTGCTGCAGCTTTTGCTGACCACGCCGATCCTGTTTATCAATTTCGCGTTCTTCAAAAGCGGGGGCAGGGCGCTCATAAAGAGGGTGCCGAACATGGATACGCTCGTGAGCCTCGGGTCGGCGGTGTCGTATCTGTACAGCGTCGTCGTCATGTTCGTCATGCCCTTTGCCGACGCGCACGAACTTGCCGCGAACAATCTGTTTTTCGAGTCGGCGGCGATGGTGCTTACCCTCGTGACCCTCGGCAAATGGCTGGAAGCGCGTTCCAAGAGCAAGACGGGCGAAGAAGTGGAAAAACTTTTGAAACTCGCGCCCGATTCGGTAACGGTGGAGCGCGGCGGCGAGCAGAAAACGGTGCGCCTTGCGGAGGTCGCCGTCGGCGATACCGTCGTCGTGAAGCAGGGCGACAGCATCCCCGTGGACGGCGTTATCCTTTCGGGCGACTCGTTTGTCGACAAATCCGCCGTTACGGGCGAGAGCCTGCCCGTAGAGGTGCGCGCGGGCGACTTCGTTACGAGCGCCTCCGTGAACAAGGGCAACGTCATCAAAGTCCGCGCGGAAAAGGTCGGGGAGGACACCGTTCTTTCCAAAATCATCAAAATGGTGCGGGAGGCGGGCGCTTCGAAGGCGCCCATCGAAAAGACGGTGGATAAGATCGCGGGGATCTTCGTACCCGCCGTGCTCGGCATTGCGGCGCTCACCTTTGCGGTCTGGATGATCTTGTGGGGCACGGGCGCGGTCGGCGTTACCGTTCCCGAGATCCTGAGCATGTCCATCAGCGTGCTCGTCATTTCCTGCCCCTGCGCGCTTGGGCTCGCGACCCCCGTCGCGGTCATGGCGGCGACGGGCAGAGGGGCGTCCATGGGCATCCTGTTCAAGGACGCGGAGGCGCTGCAAAAGGCGAAGGACATCCGCACCGTTCTTCTCGACAAGACGGCGACCATTACCGAAGGAAAGCCGCGCGTCACGGATATCCTGACGTATAACGGCTTTATCCGTGAGGAAGTACTTGCCGCGGCGGGCGCGGCGGAACTCAATTCCAATCATCCGCTGGCGGCGTGCATCGTGGAAAAGGCGAGGGAAGAGGGCGTGCGCTTTTCCGCCGCGGAAGAATTTACCTATACGCCCGGAAAGGGCGCGCGGGCGGCGGTGCGCGGAGAGGAGTGCCTGATCGGCAACAGGCGGCTCATCGCCGAAGGCGGCGTTTGGGCGGAGGAAGCCGAAGCGGACGCGGAGCGGCTGTCCTCGGAAGGGAAAACCGTCCTGTATTTTGCGGCAGGCGGCAAACTCGCGGCGCTGTTTGCAGTTGCCGATACCATAAAAGAAGGGAGCGCGGAAGCGGTGGAAGGGCTGAAAGCGCGCGGCATTTTGCCCGTCATGCTGACGGGCGACGCGGAAGGCGCGGCGCGTGCGATCGCAAAACAGGCGGGTATTGAAAAAGTCATCGCCGAGGTACTGCCGGAAGATAAACTCGGCGCCGTCGTCGAGAGCAAAAAGAGCGCCGTCACCGCTATGGCGGGGGACGGCATCAACGATTCTCCCGCGCTCAAAGAGGCGGACGTGGGCATCGCCATGGGCAACGGCACGGACGTCGCGATCGACTCTGCCGACGTGGTTCTGGTCGGGGGAGATCTGCGCGCGGTGAACTCCGCGGTCGATCTGAGCAAAGCGACCGTGCGCAACATCAAAGAGAATCTGTTCTGGGCGTTTTTCTATAATCTGCTGTGCATCCCGCTCGCCGCGGGGGTGCTGTATGCCGCGGGGGTCATGCTGACGCCGATGTACGGCGCGCTCGCCATGAGCCTGAGTTCGGTATTCGTGGTTGCGAACGCTCTGCGGCTGATGCGGTTCAGACCCAAAAACAAAAAAGAAAATGCCGTAAACGGCGAAGGAGAAAACAACATGGAAAAGACACTGTTCATCGAAGGCATGAGCTGTTCGCATTGCAGCGCGCGCGTGGAAAACGCGCTCAACGCGATCGAAGGCGTCGAAGCGCACGTCGACCTCAAAAAGAAGAGGGCGTCCGTCGTGACGGACGTGCCCGACGACGTGCTGGTGAAAGCGGTCGAGGACGCGGGCTACAAGGTCAAAAAGATCAAATGACCCGAAGCCGTTGCCGTGAGCAGGAAGCGCGCCCCGCAATTTTGCGGGGCGCGCTTCGCTTGAGGATCAGTTGTTGCAGCAGGAATTCGAACAACAGCCGTTGTTATTGTTCGAAAGGTCGGATAGCAGGTTGTTGAAGCATCCGCTGTCCAGCGCGAGCAACCCCAGCAGACACCAGAACTGCGCGTTGTCGATACACCCGCACTTTTTGGCGAGGTATAAAAGTATAAGTAAAAATACCGTTTGGTTCATGAATACCTCCTTTTCGACTTTTTTCGGTATAACTTCCCTCCGCGCGGCAAATGCAGACATGCGCAGGTATTGACTGCAAGGCGCTTTTCGTTTAAAATGAAAGTATAAAACGTTCGCGCGTCAGCGCGGAAAGGAGGGCAAAATGGAAGATACGCTGCTTTTGGACAGGCGCACGCAGTCGCTTGTGGAAGAGTACGTGCCCGAAGGTGAGATCCTCGAGGGGCTCGTCGGGTTCTTTTCAATTTTCGCCGACGCGACGCGCGTGCGCATTCTGTCGGCGCTCGCCATCACGGAAATGTGCGTGACGGACATCTCGCGCGTGCTGGACATCAATCAGACGACGGTGTCGCATCAGCTCCGATACCTGAAAAACGTGGGCATCGTAAAGGCGTCGCGACTCGGCAAGGTCATCTTTTACAGCCTGAAAAACGATACGGTGAACGACGTTCTGCTCAAAGGCGTCGAATTCCTGGGATATTAAAAGAAGAAGGGCGGCGATCGGGTCGCTCTTTTTTATTGCAAATTCCGCGCGGTTATTGTATAATAAATAAGGGCGGAACATTTCTGCCATTATCATTGTATGAACGAAATTCGGGAAAAGTTAAAACTTCTGCCGGACGACCCCGGCGTATATATCATGCTCGACGCGGATAAGAACGTCATCTACGTCGGAAAAGCGCGCAACCTCAAAAACCGCGTGCGGCAGTATTTCCATTCCTCCGTCAAGACGGAAAAAGTCATGGCGATGGTCTCCAACATCGCGGACTTTTATTACGTCATCACAAAGTCGGAGATAGACGCGCTCGCGCTCGAAAACAATCTCATAAAAAAGTATAAGCCGAAATATAATATCCTCCTGAAGGACGACAAGACGTACCCTTACATCCGCGTGAACGTTTCGGAAAAGTATCCCGCGTTTTCGGTTTCGCGCAAACTGAAAAAGGGAAGCAAGTACTTCGGCCCTTATATGGGCGGCGTGCGGGTGAAAGACGTGCTGGAGATCGTGAACATGGCGTTCGGCGTGCGCACCTGCGCGGTGTCGGTCACGGAAAAGCCGAAAAAGCCGTGCCTGGAATACCATATCGGCAGATGCCCCGCGCCCTGTGCGCATATGTGCACGGCGGAGGAATACGGCGAACGGGTCAAAAGGGCGATGCGCTTCCTCGACGGCGACGAAGGGGAAGTGGAAAAACTTCTCAAAGAGAAGATGACGGCGTTTGCCGACGCGGAAGAGTTCGAACTCGCCCTCGACTGCAAAAACAAGCTCGACATGCTCGATAAAATAAAGCTGAAGCGCATCACCTCGCTCAACCGCGACATGAATGCGGACGTCGTGGCGTATGTGAGCAACAACATGTACGCCGCTGTCAACATTCTCATCATACGCCGCGGCATCATGCAGGGGGCGAGCACCTTCCCCGCCGAAAACGCGTCGACGGACGGCGAAGCGGTTTCCACCTTCCTCACCCAGTATTATGCCAATCATCAGATCCCGGACGAGATCGTCGCGCAGGATTTTGCGGAAGATAAATTGCTCGAAGACTATTTCCGCGGCAAGTATTCCAAGAGCGTTGCCGTTACCCTGCCGAAACAGGGGATACGCCGCCAGCTCGTGGAGATGGCGGAAAGCAACGCGCGCGAGTACCTCGAAAAGGCGGTGGACAAAATACGCCATAAAGAGGATATGACGGTGAACGCCTGCAAGCGTTTGCAGGAGGTTCTGGGGCTTTCGCGCTATCCGCGCAGAATGGAATGCTACGATATTTCCAATATCAGCGGCGTGGATAAGGTCGGCTCGATGGTCGTGTTCATCGACGGCGAGGCGGATCGCCAAAGTTACAGGCGCTTCCGCATAAAGACGGTGGAGGGCGCGAACGACTTTGCGAGTTTGCAGGAGGTGCTCAAAAGGCGGCTCGCCAAGCTCGGTACGGACGAGGAAGAGCGGTTCGAAAAGCCCGACCTCATCATCATAGACGGCGGTAAGGGGCAGCTTTCCGCGGTCAAGGAAATATTCGACGCGGAGGGTGTGGCGGATATCGACCTGATCTCTTTGGCGAAGCGCGAGGAAGAAATTTTTACCCTGCATTCCAAGGAGAGCGTTCTGCTCGGCAGGCGCGATTACTGTTTGCAGATGTTGCAGAGGATACGCGACGAGGCGCACCGCTTCGCCATCACATACTTCCGCAACATACACAGCAAAAACGCCCTCTCTTCCGTTCTGACGGAAATAGAGGGGATCGGCAAGGCGAAAAGGCGCGCGCTCATGGACAGATTCGGCACGCTCGATCGGATCATGCGCGCGAGCGTTGACGAACTCGCGTCCGTCGGCGGCATCGGCATGAACCTTGCCCGTCAGATAAAAGATTATTTTGAGGAAAAACTTTGATCATGGCTCTCACATACGGACTTATCGTTTCGGATTTTGACGGCACGCTTCGCAGGACGGAGGGCGGTATTTCGGAGAGGAACGTCCGCGCGATCGGCAGATACGTGGACGCGGGCGGCGTCTTTGCGTTTTGCACGGGGCGTATGCTTTCCTCCATTATGCCTTACGCGAAGGAACTTGGGCTGAAGGGGCTGGTCGCCGCATATCAGGGCGCGACCATTGCGGATATCGAAAGCGGCGCGCTTTTGCGCGACGAGCGCATGGAAACGGAAGGTGCGGCGCAGGTCTGTGCCTTTTTGCAGTCGCTTGGCAGGCATATCCACGTTTACGACGGCGATACGGTTTATATGAACCGCGACGACGAATTCAAGCGCTATTACGAAGAGGTCTGCGGCGTTTCGGGCGTGCTGACGGGAGAGGATATCGCTTCGTTCGTGACGGAAAATAACATCCGCCCGCAGAAGGTGCTGGCGATGAACGACCCCGAAGATTCGCCCGCCGTATTTGAACGGGTCAGGGAACGGTTTGCGGAGCGTTTCGACGTCACTTCCAGTTCGGATTATCTGGTGGAAATCAATTCTTTCGGCTGCAATAAGGGCGGCGCTTTGGAATTTCTTTCCGGGTATTATAAAATTCCGCTTGACAAAACGGTCGCGATCGGCGACAATTATAACGACATACCGATGATCGAACGGGCGGGGCTGGGCGTCGCCATGGAGAACGGCGTGGAAAAACTGAAAAAAGCTGCCGACTTCGTGACCAAAACATGCGACGAGGACGGTGTGGCTTACGTGATCGAAAAATTCGGATTGGGGGGAAATATATGAGCGATCAGGAAGTGATCCTGCTTGAAAGTTTTTGCAGCGATCTCGGGCTGGAAATCGTGTTTGCGGGCAGGGGACGGGTCACCCTTTCGTCTTACAGCGTGACGCGCCCGGGCTTGCAGCTTGCGGGTTTTTTCAAATACTTCGATTCGACGAGGATACTCGTCCTCGGCAATACCGAATACGAATTTCTGCGTTCCCTGCCTGTGGAGGTCAGAAAGGAGCGTCTCGCGACGTTGCTGTCCTATCAGGATATCCCGTGCATCATTCTTTCCAGGGATCTGCCCGTTCTGCACGAACTGATCGAGGAAGCGCGGAAAACCGGCTGTCCGATCGTGCGTACGGACAAAGTCACGACGGCGATCATGAACGACCTGTTCTTTTACCTGAACAACAAACTTGCTCCGCAAACGAGCATGCACGGCGTGCTCATGGACGTTTCCGGCGTCGGTATTCTGCTGACGGGGCACAGCGGGATAGGTAAGAGCGAGACGGCGATGGAACTTATCAAGCGCGGGCACAGATTGGTGGCGGACGACAGCGTGATCATTAAGCGCGTTTCCGAAAAGCTGGTCGGCTCCGCGCCCGAAATGATCCGCTATTTTATGGAGCTGCGTGGCATCGGCATCATCAACATCAAAAACATGTACGGTTCGGGTTCCATTCTCAACGAAAAGGAGATCGAACTCGTCGTCGAGCTTGAAAATTGGGATGACGGCAAGGTCTATGACCGCCTCGGGGAGGGTGCGCAGTACGAAACGATCCTCGGGCAAAAAGTCCCGAAGCATACGATACCCGTAAAACCCGGGAGAAACCTTTCCATCATCATCGAAGTCGCGGCGCGCAATTTCCGTCTGAAGAGCATGGGGTACGACGCGGCGCAGGAACTGATCGGCAGGACGATCGGAAGATAAAATATACAATTATGTCGAAAAAGGGAGGCTTTTGCGGCCTCCCTTTTTCGCTTTCTGAAAAAATGCCGAGTACTATGCGAGGCATAAAACGCTTAAAATTGAAACAAAAATGCTGTTCATACCCTTTGCGCGTTCCGAATATAATACAACTGTATGCGTACAAAGAAAAAATGGATTACCGCGGCGCTGTCCTTACTGCTGGCGGCACTGGCGGCTTTTTGTTTTATATTCGCTTATCCCGCGCTGACCCGTTCCGACGCGGCGTTTCCCGTCGGATATAAAGGCGTTTTGCGGCTGTGGCACATCGACGGATTCGAGGGAGGAAAGGGCTCGCGCGCGTCTTTCCTGCAAAGAGCGGCGAAAACGTTCGAAAGGAAGAACGAGGGGCTTTTCGTGATGATCACGGCGCACACGCCCGAGAGCGCGGCGAACGCGCTGGCGGAAGGGAGGATGCCCGACATGATCTCCTTCGGCGGGGACTGCGGGTTTGTCGCGGATATCGCGCTGCCTTTGGAAAAATACGACTGTGCCGCAGCCTCGGCGGGCGGTGAAACGTACGCCGCGCCGTGGTGCAGGGGCGGGTATTTTCTCTTTTCGGCGGACGGCGGCTTTTCAGGCGTTACGGCTGAAAACACGGTCATCTCCGAGGGGAAAGGGGCGTTCGCCGCCGCCGCGGCGGCGTTGGAAGGGCTGCGCGGTGATTTTGCCGTTCTGCCTTCCGTACAGGCGTATACCGCGCTCATCGCGGGGAAATACAAATACATGCTCGGCACGCAGCGCGACTTGCAGAGATTCAGGGTGCGGGAGTTTTCCGTGCAGGCGAAGCCGCTGGAACGGTTCTGCGATCTTTGGCAGTATATATCGGTTTGCACGGAAGATGCGGGCAAATACAATGCGTGTCTCGATTTTATAGCCCTCCTTTTATCCGAAGAGGTGCAAAATGGTCTGGCTTCCGTCGGCATGCTGAGCCCGTATTTCCGGATTTACGGCGAAGAGGGCGGCGCGCTCGCTGCGCTGGAAGCGGTCATGCCCGCCCGCGCGTTTCCCGCGTTCGCGGACGAAAGCGCGCGTGAGGCGTTCCGCGATCTTGCGTTTTCCGTTTTAAACGGAGACGAAAACGGCGCAAAAAAATTGGAAAATTATCTCGTATAAGTTTGTAAAAATCGGGCGTTTGTAGTAAAATAGAAAGGAGAAAAATGAGGGGAGTTTTCGAACGGGTCGCGGAAGAGTCGAAGGGCTGTGTTTCCGAAGCTGATTTTTCTTTTGCGTCGCATACGACGGCCGGCATAGGCGGCGACGCGCCGCTGTGCCTGTATCCCGAAAGCGTGCCTGCCGCGGGACGCGCGCTCCGCGTTCTCAAAAAATACGGCGTTCCGTACGTCGTGCTCGGTTCCGGGGCGAACGTGCTCGCCGCCGACCGCGGGTTTGACGGCGCGGTCGTGTCTACGGATCGTATGCGTACGATCTCGCTTGGCGGAGAGACGGTGTATGCGGAAAGCGGCGTGCGCGCGGCGCGGCTTCTGCGCGCGCTTGCGGACGCAGGGCTGGGCGGGTTCGCTTTTATGGCGGG
>CDZB01025980.1_pt1 | contig 15777 bp, 18 predicted proteins | sample 554961 | NCBI WGS metagenome assembly CDZB01 (sample SAMEA3182106, study PRJEB8094) | gut metagenome | biome: human; feature: gut; material: Stool; isolation source: human stools | place: Canada | collected 2013-02-26
GGATTAGGGGTACTCACAAAGCTACAACTATTTTTCGCTTTCCAGCGCTGACCCATCTTATGAATCGTAGACATGGGAATACCATGTTCTTCGGAGAGTTGGCGAGCCGTCTTGACTCCGCTCAAATACTCCTGTAAAATCAGATGACGCAACTGACGCGGTAAATAATGACGTGATAAGTCTGAATTCGTTGTTTGCTGCATAAGATTTACTCTTTTCTGTAAACCTTTTTCAGGACGGGACATCTTGTAATTTTTGCCTTGGTGCGGACTGGAGCGGACAGGGGCGGACATCGGCACCGTTCGAGAACCGGTGCCTTTATCTTCGCGGCATGAACCTTTTGTTTCACTAAAAAACATTTTGCTTTATGTCCGAAGAAAATCAGAATCAACGACCGATTCCGGCACCCGAACAGGCCGATCCCAACTACAAGGAAACACTTCTTCTCTACAACGAGAAGAACGGTGCCGTAGAGGCGGTTTCCAAACTCGACGAACAAAACGGCCGTTATAAGGTCACTACGACACAGCCGCTCACGGCCAACAAGCCGGCCTTTTACGACCTGCGCGATTACAGTGCTGCCGCGGCTTTCGTCAAGGGTTTCAAGTCCGTGGAGAGCAATCAGTCGTTCCGGTTCCTCAAGGTCGCTGCCGACAAGGCCAGCGATCTTGCTCAGAAACTCATCAACCTCGTCAACAACCCGAAAGACCCGGAGGGGCTCAAGGCGCTGCACGAGCATACGGTTACCTCTTATCAACTCGAAAAGGTCAAGTTCAATCCTTCGGATCTTAAACTTCAGGAGTTGAAGGAGATGGGCATCATCGTCACGCCTAAGGAGCTGGAGGCGATGAAACACGGCCTTCCGTGTACGGAACTGCATGACGTGAACCTCAAGATCGGCAATATGCCCATTGTCGGACAGTTCGCCCTGCATCCCTATAAGGATCAGAACGGCGACGTGCAGGTCGGCCTGACGAGCGCTCTTCCGCGCCCGGAGTTCGAGCGCGAGGAGTACCGGATGATGTTCTCCACGAGCGAGAAGGAACAGTTGTTGGCCGGTAAGACTCCCGACCGCCTTTATGAACTTCCCAACCCGCATACGGGCGAGAAGGAGTGGTGCTTCGCCACCCTGAATCCCGCGACGAACCGCCTTGTCACCATCCCGAAACGCGATGTCCCCGAACTGCGCTACTTCAACGGCGTGCGCATGGATGAAACGCAGCAGAACGAACTGGCCCTGGGCGGCCGTGTCTTCGTCGAAGGCTGCGCCATGCGCAACAGCGACATCACCTATTCGGGAAAGGTAGGCTTCGACGTGCTTTCCAACGAATACAAGATGACCGACTACAAGTTCAGCCGCCCCTATATCTCTCCGCAGCTCGACAAGCAGCTCGATGACCGTCAGCGCACAGCCCTGTTGAGCCCCGAAGGTCTGGACTGCTCGAAGGAGAAGGAACATCCCATTCTGGGCAAGAACGGCAAGCCTCTGACCTGTATCCTGCGTATCGACCCCCGCTCGAACAGCGTGGTCTACGATTTCTCGCAGCAACGCCGTCAGGAGCAGGAAAAGCAGGAGTCGAAGCAGGAGCATAAAGCCGAGACAGCGCAGGAGCAGGCTCCGGATCAGGGTCAGGGCCGCGGCCGCAAACGCTAATCCGCCCGTGCGATGGAAACCCCCGATGAAAAATGGTTTCGGGAACGCCTGCGGCATTTCCTCGAAGTGCGCCATCCCCCGCGTCAGTTCCACCGGGCGATGATCGAACGACGCAGCCGTCTGGCCTTCGAAAGCTACGCACGAAGCATTGAGTTGGGAGCCACTACCTTGTCGGCAGTCCGTGCCGCCGACAAGGTGCTGTTCCGGGGCTTGCTCTTCTCGAAGTACGACACCGTCCACCTGATCCTTGCGACGGACTTTCCGGCCATCCCCGAGAACCAGCGGCAGGAGGGCGCACTGAAGCTCACCCGCATCTGCGCCCCGATCTTCCGGACATACGACCTGAAAGACGACTTCGCCGAGCGGCCGGAGTTCCGGCAGCTCAAAGAAGAGCTCCGCACCGACATCCGCCGATGGATCGACGAGAACGGCGTCCCCGGCTACCGCAGTCCGGCGCGCAAGGAGCCTTCGCCCGTCCCGTATTCCCGACAGCCGCAATACCGAAAACGCAACAAGCGTAAATAGTTCATTCATTTAATTCCTTAATCACCTCATGAAAAAGATTCTTTTTGCTGCGGCCGCCATGGCTGCCGCCCTGTTCGCCTCATGCGACAACGCCGACGAAACAACCGATCCCGTCATTCCCGAAGCTGCGAACGGCGCCCGGATCGCCATCACGCTCACCGGAGCTGACGATGCCGACACCCGCGCATTCTTCGACTCTTCGGCTAAAGCCGAGACATGGGAATCCTCGCTCTCTACGCTCTCGGTCTTCGCTTTCGATGACGCCGACAACCTTATCATCCGCCGGGATTTCACCTCGTCGGAGCTCGCGGCCAAATCCGCGACCTTCTCGCTTCCGAAATCCGCCGCCGGCACCGAATGCTCGTTCTACGCCGTAGCGAACTACGACGCCTCGGCGGCCAAGACCAAGTCGGCCCTTACGGCCCTCGTGGAGAAGTCGGCCGCGGATTATAACGGCACCTTCGCCGAAGTATCCTCGAAAGCCAAGCGTTCGGGGGGCTTCGTGATGTCGGGATCGACGACTAAAACCGTCGGGGCCGTGAACTCCACGACCAATGTCGGCATCACGCTCAAGCGTACTGTAGCGAAGATCGCTCTTCAGACGACCGTCGATGCGGCTTTCTCGGAGAAATACAGCGGTACGCTCTCGATCAATTCCGTCAAGCTCTCCAAAGCCGCCTCGCAGTCGCCCGTCATCGCAGGTACGCCGACGCCCGGTGCGATGACTTTCAGCCACACGCAGACTCCTGCTTCGGCTTCGGATAAGTATAACTCCTTGTTCTACATCTACGAAAATGGAACGCTTGCCGCCGGCAGCCGCGTACTGCTGGAGATCGAAGCGACGTATGACATGGACGGAGAGACCTCGACCACGGACGACCGTTCGGAGGTGACCTATTCGGTCGAGTTAACGGGTAAGGCCGCGGGCGAGATACTGCGCAACGGCTACTACCGCATCGCCGCCAATATCACGGGTCTCGTGGGGCAGGAGTGCGCCGTGTCGGTAACGGTCGCCGACTGGGAGACGCCCGTTACGCAGAGTGTCGAGCTGGGGGCATAGCCCTCTTGTTTTGACAGCTCCCGTCCTCCGGGACGGGGGCTGTTTTCAATTCCTTTTCAGATTTTTCCGACTATGAAAAAATATCTGTTGATATTTACTGCCGCCCTGTTTCTGTGGGGATGTATCGCCGAGGATCGGACAGCGTGTGCAAATCCCCGCGGAACCTTCGTCAGCCTGACGGTACGGCCCGAAAGGATGTTTTCCGTAACCCGTTCCGCGGATGAATACGCCATCCGCGACCTGAACTTCTACCTTTACGACGATAACGGCGAAGTCGTCCTACACCGTTACCAGACCTCTGCGACACTGCGTTTCGAATGTCTGCCGGGCAACTACCGAATGCGCATCGCCGCCAATCTGAACCGTGATTTGGGCGAAAGTCCGATATCGGAAGATTTTACCGTTACGCATAAAGACGCATACGACGCTCTGCCGATGGCGTGGGACGGCGACGTTACGATCCCGGCTTCGGGCGGTTCGCTGCCCACGGTCGAGGTACAGCGTGCCGTGGCGAAAATATCCTACGATATTACGGTTAAGCCCTCGGATATCGAGCTGCTTTCCGTGCAGCTGCTCTCCGTGCCGCGCACGGTGTCGATCTTTGATGTCGAGGCTGCACCTTCGGATGATCCCGACGATTATATGGACTGTCCCGAAACCCATCTTTCGGGGCGCTCGGCTGCGGGAACCTCGTATCTGCTGCCCAACATGCAGGGAACGGTACCCTCGATCACCGACCAGCGGGCTAAGAATGCAGACAATGCCCCCGAAAATGCCTCGTACCTGCTGATCCGGGCCAAACGCGGCGACAAGATACTGACCTACACGGTTTATCTGGGCGAGAACAACACCTCGGGTTTCAACGTCCGGGCCAACGTACATTACCGGTTCGACATCTCGATTTTGGGTGATAATGAAGTAGACACCCGTATATCGTCTTACACCCTTCGGGTATGGGACGATTTCGACGATTATAACTACGGCGGCTACTGCCTGTTGGACGGCACGCGCTATCTGCATGTCGAGGTGGAATGCAGCGACGGCACAGCCCCGAGCCGCGGACGTTTGGAACTGCTGTCCGGTGACCTGAGCGGGTTCACCTTCGATTACGGCAATAGCGGAGCGGTCCATGATTTCGATCTGTACGACATGATGGGCGACAACACCTATGAAATGGAGTATTACATGCCGGGGTACACGGAGGAAAACTCTTTACTGGCTTACCGTATCACGCTGACCGACGCCTATGGATTTTCGCAGACGTATGATTTCGAACACCGCATGGCCAATGCCGCAATTATTCACACCGAAGGCGGCGGGGATATTATCGTTGAAGGAGAACTTCACCACGAGCGGAAAGCGGAAGGCATGGGCGAACGCATTACGGTCCTTTGCATGGAAGCCTGCGCCCTGACCGCAGAACCCGCCGCAGGCTACACGTTCGACGGCTGGTATCAGGATGCGGGATATGACTACAAGATTACGGACGAACCATCTTACATGTTCATTCCCTCTGCTCCCTTACGGCATGTCTATGCACTTTTCCTGCCCGGTGAAATACAGCTCGACGCACGCAATACCGCCAACAGCTACATCGCCCCGCAGCTGCTCTGCGACTACTCGTTCGATGCGACGGTGCAGGGCAACGGCTGCGCGACACTGGGTATCACGCCGCAGCCCCTTTCGGGAGCCTATGCGCGCCTGATCTGGGAGAGCGGCACGCAGGCCAACAGCATCATCGCGTCGTTGAGCTACGACGGTCGCAGAATCAGCTTCCGCACCGGAAGCCGACAGGGAAACGCCCTTATCGGGCTGTTCGACGCCTGGGGCAACTGCATTTGGTCATGGCACATCTGGGTTGCGAGCTACAATCCCGACAGCTCCGCGCAGACCTACGCATCCGGAGCCGTATTCATGGACCGCAACCTCGGGGCTATCGGAACCGACTACACGCAGAGCGCAGCCTGCGGACTGTACTATCAGTGGGGGCGCAAAGACCCGTTCCCGTATCCGGCATCCTTCTCATCGAATCGTCCGGCGCCGTTCGTCTATCACGACTGCTTCAGGTACGAGGTAATCCACCCCGAAAACAGCGATCCGGCAGATGTTATGACGGTGGACTGGGCCGTGAAGAACCCCACCTCCTTCATTTATAAAGCCGACTACGACGTGGAAGAGCCTGAAGAGGACGTGCTCGACTGGCTCCTGCAACCCCATCACAACCTCTGGGGCAACACGACCCGACAGGGAACCGATATCAGCGAGGTCTGTCGAAAGACCATCTACGATCCCTGCCCTCCGGGATGGAGAGTTCCCGACGCCTGCGATTTCGAAGGCATAGAACCGGTACGCAAGCTGTTGCCCTACTATGTGGAGATCATCTACGACGATACGCGCACAGCCCGTTATCCGGCGGGAGGAACGCTCCGTGGTGACAATTACTCCGATGTCGGAGCATACGGACAGGTCTACACCAATACGCCGTATTTCTGGAATTTCGACAAAGGACCCGCCTTTTTCGACGGCGTATCCTGCACCTCGATCTACCTGATGACCGACATGCGGACGACGAAGGAGTTCCGATACCAGGCCAATGCCGTGCGCTGCATCCGGGAATAGAAATTCGATAGAATCAGAGCCATGAAAAAGATACTTTATATTGCTGTCTGTGCGTTGCTTTTTTGCTCTGCCTGTTCGGACTCGGACATCGAGCCTAATCCGTCAAGGCAGGCCAAGCGGCACATAACCCTGACGTTCAGCCCCGGCCAGGCCCGCACCCGCACGGCCGCAGACGAATCCCGCATCGACGACATCAACCTATACCTCTTTCCCGCCAGCGGCGGCCCGGCCCGGCATCTGTACCTCTCATCGCAGCGCAGCGTGGTGCTGGAGCTTCCCGAAGGCGACTACGCACTTTACGCTGTCGCCAACGCGGGAGCCGACATGGGCGAGCAGACGCGGGATTACATTCGGACGCTGCGCTTCGAACAAGCTCCCGATGCACTCGCCGATGGGCCGCTTCCCATGTCCGCGGAGCAGACCGTTTCCGTGCGCGGGGATATGCACATCGACGTTACGCTCGTACGTACCGTAGCGAAGATCGATTTCAGCTGCACCGTAGCCGCGGAGTTCGCCCCCAAGCTGCAAATTAAGTCCGTGCGGATATGCAACGCCCCGTGCAGCATGTCGCTCTTTGCTCCAAGCCATGCCACGACATCCGGCGATGTGGCCGACACGACTCCGGATACGGCTACCGGGCAGACTTTCAGCGCTTCGTATTACCTGCTGGAGAACCGGCAGGGAACGGTCGCGGGCATCGGGGCGCAGGAGGGCAAAAACCAGACCGTCGCCCCGGAGTTTGCAACCTATATCTATATCGAGGGCGAGGCCGACGGTGTGAAAGTCGCATACCGCATCTATCCGGGCGAGAACAACACCACGGACTTCAACATCGTCCGCAACCGTGTTTACAATATCGACGCCCGTATCCTCGGCATGAACACCGTGGACTGGCGCGTATCGACGGCCGAAGTCGTCGTTACGCCCCTTGCCGAGCGTTACGAACCGGGTGCATCCGCTGCCGCGACGCTGGAGCTCGTGTCCACGAACGACGCCGACAATGAGTTTTATCTTACTTACCTCCTCGACGCGGGACAGGGCACGGTCGCCATCGACGGCGAGCGCCGCACGGCAGGCACGCCTTATCCGCTGCTCTGCGGCAGCGGCACGGCAACGGCCGAGATCGCCTATACGCAGGACGTACCCGGCGACGTGCGCCTGCGGCTGGTCGTCACCGACCGATACGGATTCGGCATGGAGCGCGAGCTGACGACGGTTTACAAGAAACCCGAACTGAACGTAACCTTTACGCAGGAGGGCTATGAGCTGGCCGCAATGGATCGGGCTTATGTCACTTTCACTGTAACGCAGCCCGGATATACGGGCCGGTATAAGGCCCATTTGAGCAGCGAGGGCCTGACGTTCTTTCAGGGGCATTACAGCGCGGATATTCCGACGACCGAATTGACGCTCTACGAGGGTAACGGCACTTATGAACTTCGGCTCAAACCCGAGGCCGTAGGCGAAATTCCTTTTACCGTCACGATCACCGACGAGCAGGGAAACAGCACCTCTTTCGAGTCTTCGGTGAAAGGGATAAAAACCGTCGCGGATTTCACGCTCGATTTCACACGGTCGGCCGGAGCGCTCTATATCACGATGGAATCCTCCTATCCGGTCAGCGAGGACCTGACGCTGACGGTCACCGCCACCGTGAAGATCGTCTATTCGGGCGGTTATACGACCACGCGCGATTATACGTTCGATGTCTCTTTCGAAGCCGAGCGCTCACGAGGTACGGGCTATGTCTATCTCGACCTGCAAGGCCGTTACGATATTTCCATCGAGAAATACACGATGACATCCGACACTCCGGTCTCGCGGAACGGAATGGTCGAATATAAACTGCAATAACTCTCGAACAGAAAACACGATGATGAAAAAGCAACGGATATTTATCACGACGGTCTTGCTGTTCGCGGCACTGTGGGGCAGCCCCCGCGGTGCTGCGGCGCAGATCTTCGCCGTGAGGGCCGATGCCCTCGCGGCTCTTACCGGAACGCTCCACCTCGGAACGGAAATCTCGGTCGCGGACAAATGGTCGGTCGAAGCCTCCGGATACTGGAACCCCGTGAAAAGTTCGTCGCTCTCGATGAACTTCCACGCCGTACAGATCGGCGGCCGACACTGGTTTTACGAATCTTTCGTGGGGCATTTCGTCGGCGGGCAGCTTTCCTATGTGGGCTACGACCTTGGCAGCCGCACACGCCGTTACGATGGCCGGGCATATGGCATAGGTATCAGCTACGGCTATGCGTGGATGCTCTCGAAGCGCTGGTTCGTGACCCTCGAGGTCGGCATAGGATTGTTCCGCACGAAGGACCCCCGCCGCGACCCCACGGTTTCGGACTGGGACGACGAGTATATCTACCATTACCGCCGCTGGACGCTGGCGCCCTCGCGGCTGGAGGTGTCGTTCTCTTATCTCTTTTAGCCATGAAGCAATACAAGAAACTATTGCAGGCGGGCGTGCTGTCGATCATGCTCGGGTCGATGTTCGGATGCTCGGTAGCCGGGCGGCTTCAGCGGCGGCAGACGACAGCCTCGCTCTCGCAGCTGACCCGTGCCGATCGGCAGCAGAGACAGGCGGATTCCCGTCCGCAGGTCGTAAAGCTCCAAAGGGACAGCAATACGTTCTTTCTCGCGCCGGTCGATACGCTTGCGGACGGCGAGCGCGTGATGTCGCTGCAGATCGAACAGGTGACCGTTGTATCGCGGATGCGTTCCATTCCCGAACGCAACGGTCGTGTCACGATCGATTTCATCGTAACGCTTCCCAAACAGTTATTAGGCACAAGCCGCAGCGTCGTGATTACTCCCGTTCTGCATAAGCCCGACGAATCGGTACCGCTCGAAGATCTGGTAATCCGCGGCGGGCGTTTCTCGCTCTTGCAGGAGCGCGACTACTGGCAGTACGCGACTTATGTCGACCGCTTCCGGCCCGACACCGTAGGGCGCGAGGCGGCCTTCAACCGCTTCGTGAAGTTTCCCTATCCGAAGGATGCACGCCTCGACTCACTCGTCGAAAGCCGCAATGCCGTCACCTACTATTATTCGCAAGAGGTGAAGACCGACGAGACATCGAAGAAACTACTCATCACGCTTCAGGGGCAGGTCTTGGCCGTGGACGACAGCGCTTACCGTCTGCCGCCGTCCGATACGTTGAGTTACATCGTATCTTCGATGCTCTCCTTCGTCGATACCATGCCTCGATATCGGATCAAGGTGATCGACAAGTATGTGACCGTCTCCGACCGCAACTACATTCAGTTCTTCGTAGGTGACACGCGCGTGGTCGATACGCTGGGCGACAATCGGCAGCAGTTGGACAAGATCACCGGCCTGATGCGGCAGATCGTCGAACAGGAGGAGTGCTTTGTCGATACCATCACGCTGACGGCGGCATCGTCCCCGGAGGGCGGTTATACCTTCAACGACCGGCTTTCGCGGGGGCGTGCTGAGGCGCTGAAACAATACCTTGTGAAACGTTACGGACGTGGGATTGACACGCTGCTGACCGTGCGGTGGATTGCCGAGGACTGGCCGGAGCTGACGCAGCGCATCCGGGCGGACAAAAGCATTGAAAACCGCGAGGCGATTCTTGCGCTAATTGCATCAGAAAAGAATCCCGACCGGAGGGAACAAGCCATCCGGCAGCGCTTCCCGAAAGACTATGCCTATATCCGCTCGATGATCTATCCGCAGCTTCGGGCCGTGAATTTCCGCTACAACCTGCGCCGCAAAGGGATGATCAAGGACACGATCCATACCACGGAACTGGACACGGCCTATGCCCGCGGGGTGGAGATGTTGCAAAAACGCAAATACGCCAAAGCCTTGTACATTCTCAACGACTACAACGACCGCAACACGGTCGTGGCGCATCTGTCGCTGGATCACAACGAGCGGGCGTTGGAGCTATTGGTCTCGATGCCCAAGGATGCCGTCGCGGAGTATCTGAAAGCCATTGCCTGCTCGCGGTTGGGGCGCAAGGAAGAGGGACGGGAGCATTTTCTCGAAGCCTGTCGATTGGACGAACGCATGGAATATCGGGGTAATCTCGATCCGGAAATCGCAGAACTCTTAAAACAATAAGTTATTATGAAAAAACAGAAAATCAAATATGCGGTTCTGTATTGCATCCTTGCTTTGATTTGGGGCATACTCATAGCTTCGCTTTTCATGGGTTGCAATGTATATGAACACGAGGAAGTGGAGATAATCCGATGTCCTCAAATACAGGACACGGTGCAGCTTCCCGACTGGGAACCGGAGCCATAAGAATGAGCGTCTATCAAGCCTGATTTTAACATTTCCACCCCCGTCAGAACCTATTCTGACAGGGGTGGTTTTCGTTTTCGGGGCTTGTTAGGCACAACCTCGTCTATTCAACATCCTGCCGGAACGAGAGGCCGGCAATAGGATTTATTCACGACACGGTCCCGCATCAGGCGCATGTCGTTGAAGTTGCGCGAGATATTTTGGATAAGTTCGATATAGTTGTCGCTGCCGTCGTCCTTCTGATAGTAGAAAGGCTTGATCGAAACGCAATTCTTGTGCTCGAACAGCGTATTGAGCAGCGTGCGGTCCGAATTGCCGCACGAGTGGCCCATGATATAAATCTGGAACGGTGCGGAATCTATGAACGAGAGCAACCGGCGGTAGTTGTCCGTCTCCAGATAGCGGATGGATTTGATGTTCTTCAAATAGTCATTGTCATTCAACTTGGCAATCTCCTTGTAGTCGTCGTCCAGCTCATCCCCGTAGCCGAAGATAATCGGATTTTTATCGTTATCCAACTCCCCGTGGATATGGTTGATCTCGAAGTCCGAGCCTTTCGTAACGTACAGATCGGCCGTACTCGTGTAGTTGAAGTTCAGAAGCAGAATTTGATCCGGGAGCAGGAAACAGCCGGGAACATCGCCTTTATTGTCATTGACCTTTTTAATATGTTTCGAAAGATCCAATGCATCTTGTTTATTCTGGTCTCGGATGGAATCTTTGTACAGATCGATATCTGACCGCCAAGAAAGATGCGATTGACCGAACTGCTGCAAGAAACAGTCGATCTCAGCTTCATTTTCCGTGGTTAAATATTCGAATCTGGCCGTTAAAAACTCGTCGAACTCCTTTCTGTTCCCATAAGCAATGTCATTGATATGGAACGGTTCACAGATTGTTTGATATATGCATTCTTTTTTTAGTTCCGGCTGGAAATGTTTCTGCTGTACGATTTTCAAATAAGTAATTAAGTAGGCTTTAATCATCTCCAGATCTTTATCGAGCAGAACAGGGCTCGTATATTCACATTTATCTCGCTTATAAAGCTTTTTGAGCCATGAATAATACTCACTCTCTATATCTACCCAGTTTTTTGTTTCGATAGCCTTGTTTATCGCTTCAAAGAATTTACTCTCATATTTAGATATCTTATCGAAGAATCTATCATAGTTTTTTGTAAGAGTATTTTCTCCGCATCCTCGGGTAAATTTGAACATGCCGTCCTTCAAAAGCCAACGAAACTGTTGCATCGCTCGCAGATCCTCGGAATCGGATATTTCAGCAGAACATAGACCGTCATTCAGTTCGCTTTCCCCCTCCAGCAATTTTAGTTTCTGAATAATATAGTAGCCCCGAATAAAATCCGCATAACTCGTCGGCAGCCCATGTGCCAAGTCGAATCCGTTTCCGATCAATATGATTCTGTTCATCGTCTGTTCTGCATTTAGGAATGGTGCATAACAAAGATATGAATTTATCCTGCTGTGAACAAGTCTACCAAGATAATACGGGACTGTCCGCCCAGCCAGCAAGATAGCCACGGCAGGCGACACGCCAAGGCCCGAAGCCTTGTCTTTGTCGCCTGCCGTGACTATGTATCTCTTGCTGTCCGGGCGTTCCGGACAGTCTAAATATCATTTCCTATGAAATTGCTCACAAAAGAGATCATCTCGAAATTCGAGAGTCATCCCATCGGCTCGCAGGATGGGAAAGGATTGGAGGCCGAAGTCCTCGTCAAATATTTCAACCCCTGCGGTGCGGGAACATGGCTCATCACCGAAGCCGAACGCGAAGGCGACGACTGGCGGCTATTCGGTTATTGCTGCATATACGAATGGGAGTGGGGCTATCTGATGCTCTCCGAGCTGGCATCCCTTCGTCTGCCGTTCGGATTTACAATCGAACGCGACATTTATACGGCCAGGAAATACGTCCGGGACTTTCTGCCCCAGGATGAATGACGACAAAGTCTTCGGATTTTTACCCAACCCTTGCAGATAACAGAATCGTTACAAAATAGACTATTAAAATATGGCCACATTCGAAGAAAAAGCCGAACGGCTGAAGAAAGAGTTGGAAGAGGCTGCAAACAGCAACCAACGTCGAAATCTATCCCGCGAATACGAACTTACCTTGCGCCTGCTGCGCATCATCCGGGGAGAAGTATTTACGCTGGACGACATCAATAAATGCCGTCTGGAGATCATGCGGGAATATCCGGAATACGAACGGCCGATAACGGCACATTCGGGAATACTCCTTGCTGCAGAGGCCATTCGAAGATCATTCGGACACAAATATTATCTGCCGTTGTACAAATATCCGATCAGGATCGATTTCGGAATGCAGAACGGGCGGATATGCGTCGTGCATCCCAGCAATTTTATCGAATACGAAGGCAAGAACGGGCAGGAGGTATGACCTCCCGCCCGTTCGTCATCTGAGAGCTCTGACGTAGTGGCTCTCCAACAGTTTATAGATCGCTGACTGGGGATAAAGAATCTTGCCGCCGATGGAAGTATAAGGTATCTGGCAGTTATCGCGGTAATTCTGCAAGGAACGCTTGCTCAGACCGAAAAGACTGCAAACTTCCTCGCTGGTGAGGTAGACCTCATTTCCGATTGCCGGACGATGTGTATCGATCAAAATATCTACGGCTTGGATCGCACGGATGATATTGCGGCGCAGTTCTTTGAACTCGCTGCTGTCGCGGGTAATAATATCTTCGGACATGGTTCTATTCAGCTTTTATCAGGTTCTTTTCCAGAAGACGGCGGACATCCTCTTCCCGGAATACGACTTTGTTTCCGATGGCTGTGTAGGGTATGATACCGCAAGACCGATAATATTGCAACGCACGTTTGGTAATACTCAAAGCCTTGCAAACATCATCCGCAGTCAGCCAGCGGACCGTCGGGGATTTTTCCGTGAGAGCTTGCAAGGCGGATACTCGTTCCAACAACCGCTGGATATGCGCCTGAAGATCGGCATAGGCGCTCGTTTCAATCAGGATACAGTTCATAAAAAACAAATTTAAGTGTATTGAACATGAGTCCTGCAAGTTAATAGCACCCGAAACATTCCGCACCCGATGTCCGGTACTGACCGCTCCAGTCCGCAACAGACAGAAAGTCAACAAATAGTCATTTGATTATTTACAAAAAATTGCGTATATTTGTCGTAGAGTCTTTGACTTGATGAAGATTGAACGTAGAAATGAGGAACCTGCGTTACTAAATCATTACCTATAAATAATCATCGCCGTAACTTGTTAAGTTACAGCGATGATATTAAAATCCCCGGAACCCGACTGGATTCCGGGGCTTCTTTGCTTCGGGTAATTTAATCGACAATGCTGCGATGGCTTGGTAGATGTTATCGAGTTCCTTGCGCATATCCTCCGACAGATCGCTGACCGCTTCGGCATTGTCTGCATCAGCTCGTTCCAGTAATGCCAGTTTTGTCCGAATTTCGGCCAATTCTGCCGTGATTTGGGTTGTGGTGGTGATGTAGTTGCGCATCGCTACGAAAGCCCGCATAATGGCGATATTTACTTGCGCTGCGGTTTTACTGCGTAACACACCGGAAAGCATTGCGACTCCCTCCTCGGTAAATGCAAACATTTCCGAGGAACCGATGTTGTAGTCTTGGGGTATCACATTTTGTGATCTCCCTATGTCTATCAATCTGTTAGCCTCTTTGGCGGATAATCGTAGCATGAAATCCTCGGGGAATCTTTCGATATTGCGCCTTACTGCCTGCTTTAGTACTCGGTTTTCTACTTGGTAGAGTTCGGCCAGGTCGAAATCCAGCATTACCCGCTGGCCCCGGATTTCGTATATCTTGCTTTGAATGGGTTGCAGTTCCATAGTCGGTATTGTTGATATTTATGCTTTCACATAGTGGTAGCGCATAGACATTATTTGTACTTCTACGACCTCGCCCAATACTTTGTATATTATTCTATGTTCTGCGTTGATCCGGCGCGACCACATACCCGACAACTCATATTTAAGCGCTTCCGGTTTTCCGATCCCCGTATATGGGTGCGCGGCGATGTCTTCCAGGATTGCAGCTATTTTTTTTACTGTGTGAGCTTGTCCGCTCTTCACAAAATAGGCGTAATCCGTTTGCGCCTGTTCGGTTAATACTATTTTATACATTGGCGATACGGTTCAGAAAATCGGAAATACTTTCGCCGGGTTGCTGGGAGACAAAACGTCCTTCTTTTATATCGCGTTCGCCCTCGCGGATTGCTTCCATCATCGCGGGCGACGACATTATATATTCGGTCTCCTTTATGGCGTTATATTCGTCCAGTGATATAAGCACGGCGCCCGTACCGCCGTCCCGGTTTATTATAACCGTGTCGGAATCGTTTGTAACTGCGTCTAAATACTTTTTTAAGTTGTTCCGCAAGTCTGTAAAATTTGTTGTTCTCATGGCTTTGCTGGTTTGGTGTGTACAAATATAAGTACTTAAAGCAGTACCCGCAAATAAAACGCCGATTTTCTTACATTAGTATATGCTCGGAGACCGGGCATAATCTTTATTCCCCTTTCTCCACTTTGATAAGTTTGCCGCAATGCGGGCAGGTGATCGTGTTCGTCGGTTGAGGGGCGAAAAGTTCTGGAACCGATACACCGAGAGCGACGGCCATTCGGTCTAATAGGTCAAGGGAGGTGTTTCCCTTGCTTGCCCGGCTCAATGTCATTTCAGATACGCCTAATAATCCGGCTAACTCTTTTTGTGTTATGCCCTTTTCCCGGCATACGTCCTTAATTCGCAATTCCATATACGCAATACGTTATTGGTTCTACAACTGCAAAGATAATCAAAGCAACGTAAAATGTATAGTTGTGTGTAAAAATAAATATTTGGCGTCTATTTTTTCTGCTGAAATATTTGGAGTGCATAAACATTTGCTGTATATTTGCGCTGTAGAAATAAACATAAAAAGTATATAAGTAATGAAAGTAGCAACTTATAACCTGTCGAAGATCATGCGCAACGCCTGGTATCTGAAAAAGTCGCAGCCGTCGATGACCTTTTCGGCCTGCCTGCGCAAGGCTTGGCGCAACGAGAAACAAATGATAATGACGGCCCGGATCGAGGGCCGCACGTTGGCGACCGCGCCGACTTCGGAATATTGTCCGATACCAATGACCGCCGCCGCCAATTATTACGGCGCACAGGGGCAATATTGCGGAAATTGAAAAATAGCGAGATTCTCGCAAAACCTCGATAAAACAATGAATGAACAATTAACCCGGTCCGACATTCGGACAATGGCCCGCAAGGCGGCCGATTACATCACCTTCAACTGCGACGGCGTAAGCGAAGGTTTCGAAATTACCCACAAGGGGTACACGATATTCGTTGACTATTCGGCCCGGTTGTGCAACGACGAGCTGAGCGAATTTACAGAAGTCCCCGCCGTATGGGATCGGGCGGGCCGGGAGTGTCCGGAGATCGCCGAAGCCTTGCAATTAATGTTGAACTAACCGATTAAAACTATAAAATCATGACTATCGAAGATTTGAAAAACGTAAAATTAAGCCCGATGACCGCCGGATACCTGGCTATCTATATCAAATTATCGGACCTCTGCGGCGAGGCGGCGGAAGTTACCGAAATG
>CDZB01063417.1_pt1 | contig 15695 bp, 9 predicted proteins | sample 554961 | NCBI WGS metagenome assembly CDZB01 (sample SAMEA3182106, study PRJEB8094) | gut metagenome | biome: human; feature: gut; material: Stool; isolation source: human stools | place: Canada | collected 2013-02-26
GATATTCATTTTCATAAGCATTTTTCTATTACCAATATTTATTTTGAACCAGTTTCTCGTTATTATCCAGATAGTTCTGATAGATAGGCCACAAGTACATCTTCTTCAAGAAAACCCGTTTCTGTATCTCTGTCCGTTTGAAGTACTCTGTATTGGTCTTGCCATCGGTGTTCATGCCCGAAATCGGAGTTTCGAAAACTTTCTCCGCCTCTTTCCAGCGACGAATATCCATATAACGCATTCCGCCTTCAAAGGCAAACTCCACTCTGCGTTCGTGATGAATCGCATCGCGCATCGCATCCTGTGACAGTCCGGATTGCAAGGCAGGCAGTCCGGCACGCTCACGAATCAACTTCATGTATTTCTCGATATCCGCATTCCCCGGATCATACTCGTTCAATGCTTCCGCATAGCTCAGATACATCTCTGCCAGACGCACGATAATACCCGGCTTATACGGATAGGCAACTCCATGCCTGGTAGACGGATTAAGCGCTTTATTAATCTGATAACCCGCTATCGGACTATCATGAGAAGGTTTTCCGTCTTTTCCTTCGTTCAGGAAGTTATGTGTTCTCTTAGTGTCGTCGAACGAACAATATTCACCGTGAAAACGAATGTTCGCATAAAAGCGCGGTTCACGGTTGACGTACATATTATAGGTTCCTGCCGTGGTCACTAATCCAGCTTTTTTCTCCGAACTGCCATACAGGTATTTCGTATCATAATAAGTGTCCGCACCGGAGTAGCCACTTTCCACATAACCGGAACCCGGCGCGTCAATGCTCAACCCGTTCTTCATAAAGAAAGCATCCACTACATTCTGCGTAGCACTGATACATCCTGCCCAACCGGAACCGCGAGGTAGTAAATGGTACTCATAAAGCCCGTTTGTCTTTCCGGGATAAGCCAATATAATTTCTTTATTATTTGTGGGAGTGGTCAGAAACAGATTGATGCAGGACATCAGCGCATCAATGGAACCGTCGTCCAAATACTCTTTATATAGGTCATACTCAGGCATATCTATCACCAGTTTGGCAGCTTTTGCCGCTCTCTCCCATTTACTGTTATCCTTGCTTTGGCTGAAAAGCGGAGTGCCGTCTTTATTGACCACATCCCTGAAATCCTCATTGCCGTTAAACAATGGGCTGGCAGCAAACATCAACATACGGGCACGCAATGCCAGACACGCTCCGGAAGTGGGACGACCGACATTCACATCGTCATAAGAAGAAGGTAATACTTTGGAAAGTTCCATAAACTCATTGTCCAGATAATCGACAATCTCATCGTAAGGGGTACGTGCTTTCTGCAATACATCACCGGATTCAGTGACGTCTACCAACGAAGTGACCAGAGGAAACGGGCCGTAAACCTCCAACATCCTCGAATAATAATATGCCATCAGGAAACGTACTTCGTTCTTATAGCGTTCCACCAATTCGGCTGTCTGCCGCTGGTTCGGGATTTCTTTTACATTTTCCATAAAGATAAGCCCTGCACGTACTTTACGATAAGTCTCCAGCCAAAGGTTCTTCCCGGGAACAATCGTAGTGGGAGTCCAACTTCCCTTCTGTACATTCATCAGGTTACTCCACCCGAACTGGCTCAATGAAGAAGCCATTTGAGTTTCGTCGCTCATCATATAGTATCCGTATCCTTCATAAGTCATATATTCCCACAAAGGGTCGGGAACAAGATTGTAAACACCTGCCAACCATTGCTTTGTATAATCTGCATTGTCAAACACAGCGTCCAGTGTCAACATATCATCCGGTTCTTTATCCAGATAATCACACGACGAGAAAACCGGAGCAAGGGCAACCGCCAGCATCAAGGTTCGGATATACTGTTTCATATGTATCTTTTTCATTGTACGTAAGATTAAAATGTTACTTGAAAACCAAACGAATAAACCTTCATCAGAGGATATTTCATTCCGTCGCTGGAACCGATTTCCGGGTCCCACATATCGAATGCGGCCCATGTCAGCAGATTACTGCCCCGGAAGAAAATACGCGCATCACGCATCATTGCCGCCTTCTGCCATTTCTTGGGGAAGGTATAGCCCACCTCGACATTCTTCAAGCGCAGATAGGAAGCGTCTTTCAGCCACCAGGTAGAATATTGCATATTGTTGGAACTCTTGTTGGTGGACAAACGCGGCCAAAATACCTGTCTGTACGGGTCATTCGGATCCCAACGGTCATCACAATTGGCATAAATATTGCCCAATCCGCCGCCACCGCTACCGGGAATCAGCATATCTCCCTGAATCATATTGGAAACATTGGTGGAACCCTGGAAAAACGCACTGAAATCAAAGCTTTTCCAACGAGCGCTGAACCCGAACCCATACACAATTTCCGGAACAGAAGGACGACCGATAGGCTGATAATCATAAGTATCCACCTTGCCGTCGTGATTGGTATCTTCATAACGGATATCTCCCGGCTTCACCTGCTCGAACGTATGATTGGGGATTCCGTCAACCAATGTCCCGTCCGCCTTAAAGTCTTCCTCCTGGAACAGGCCGACCGCTTTCAATCCATAATACGTGTTCAGCGGATTTCCGGTACGCGCACGGGTGGTCTGTTTCATCGCCTCGGATTCGTCATACTCCAGTATCTTGTTACGGCTGAAAGTGAAGTTGCCCCGTAAGGACAGGAAGAAGTCTTTTCCAAAACTCTTGTTCATCTCTAGGCTAGCGTCGAATCCCTGGTTCTTCACGATACCGAAGTTGGCCCAGGGGTTCTTGTTGAATCCGGCAGTTTCGGGTATGGTCTTCCGTTGCATAAAGATATCCTCCCGTTTCTCGTGGAAATAGTCGGCTTGTATATTGATGCAATCCCAAAGCCCGATTTCAATGCCGATATCCGTTTTCTTCACGGTTTCCCAGGACAAATCTTCAATACCGAAGTCACCTTCGAATCTTCCGTTAATGGTCTGATTACCGCTGGTTCCATAAACATATCCGGTTCCGGAGGTGATAGTGGACAAGAAGGCAAAACGGCGCCCCGACAATTGATCGTTTCCCACTAACCCGTAAGAACCACGGATTTTCAATTTTGACAATACGGAAGTGGTGCTTTCCATAAACTTCTCGTTCGTAACAAGCCAACCACCGGCTACGGAAGGGAAGAATCCCCATTTATGTCCCTTGCTGAAGTTCTCCGAACCATTATAACCGAAGTTTCCCTCAATAAAATACCTGCCTTTATAACTGTAAGACAGACGGGCGGCAATTCCCTGTGTGCGGTGGGGAAGTGAATTGATAGCCGAAGTAGCGTCCGCATCCACGTAATCGCGCATATTGTACAGCAGCAAACCATCTATCTGATGTGCATCCGCCAGCAAACGGCTGTAAGACAACTGGCCTTCCATATACATAGTACGGTTACCACCCGCTTCTTTCGAATATTTCAAATAATCGTCCCCTTCATTGGTGACGCTCGTCAGCAGGTTGCCGTCCGCATCACGCCCGGTAGCCATATAAGTGGTCTGTTTCTTGGTTCTCAAGAATGAGTTCCAGGCATACGTGTCGAATGAGAAGGTAGCTTTCGCCTTCAAGCCTTTCAAGGGATGCCATAACTTACCAATATCCTGTGTAACGGCGAAAACGGACTGTAAACTGCTGATATAGCTGGAGATAAACCCCGAATGTGTAGCGGCAGCCCACGGGTTGGTCTGCGATGTATTTGCCGGAATTTGTCCGTTCGAGTAAATCACTGGGTGTACAATCGGGGTGTTTTTAAAAGCCAGTTTGATAATATCAGTAAAAGGAGTACGGGGGTTTTCATCACTGGATGTGGTGTATCCCGGCGTGCGCTGATTCAGGATATATCCTCCCAGACTTACATTAATTTCAGTAGAAGGAGTCAGGTTCATATCCAGATTGGTACGGATATTGTAACGGGACAATTTATTGGAAGCGTCATATTCTACGTCCGGGTCCGTAACCGTCATCCCTTTTTCACCATAGTAGGCAAGAATCAAGCTATAACGCAACCGCTCACTACCTCCATTGATATCCAGCGAAACACGTCCGCTCGGCACATAATCCTTTGTCACTGCCTTTAGCCAGTTTACGTTCGGATACAAGTCGGGGTCCGTACCGTTGCGGGTGGCATTGATAGCAGCTTGCGTATACATATCTTTCCCCGAAGAGAACTGGCTGGCGACATTCATCACTTCCATATATTTGGCACCATCGACAAATTCAGGCAACATAGTCGGAGCAGAGAAACCATAATCAGCCTTTATCTGGATACGGGGTTTACCAATCTGGCCACGCTTGGTCTGTATCAGGATAACTCCGTTGGCTCCCTTCACACCATAGACTGCCGTAGCGGTGGCGTCCTTCAAGACAGAGAAAGACTCGATCTCCTCCGGAGAAAGATTACTCAGACTACGTTCGATTCCGTCGACCAGCACCAGCGGAGTCGTTCCCGAACCGAAAGATGAAATACCGCGAATCCAGAAGTCGGAAGCGTCATTGCCCGGCTCCCCGCTTCTTTGTACGGCAATAATACCCGCTACCTGTCCTGCCAATGCATTGGTAACGGAACGGCTCTGATTAATCTGCAAGGCGGCAGGCTTCATAGTGGTAATAGCTCCAATGACGCTCTCTCTTTTTTGAGAGCCATATCCTACCACAACTACTTCTTCCAGACCTTTCACATCGGATTCGAGCTTTACCGACAGATTCGTCTGCTTTCCTACCACTACCCTCAACGGAATAAATCCGATATAGGTAAACTTCAGGACAGAAGAAGGACCGGATATATTATACATCGAGAAGTTTCCGTTCATATCGGTTACAACCACATTGTTGGTTCCTTCTTCCTGTATGTTTACCCCGATCAGGGGCTCTCCCTTTTCGTCGCTCACGTGTCCCGTCACCTTCAGAGAAGTTTTCTGGACGACTGCCTGACTTTTCTTACTCACCGTGACCTGCCTGTTGGTAATCTTATAAGTCAAACCTGTCGACTGTAAAACTTTATCCAATATTTTATCCAGCGTTTGCTTATTTACATGAATACTGACTTTTCCATTCAAGTCGGTAAGCAACTCGTCCGAAAAGATAAATACGTACTCCGTATTTTTCTCTATTATGTTAAATACTTCACGTATCGTCACATTATTCAGACTCAGCGAAAGCTGCGGTAACTGCATCGTAGTGGTCTCTGCCAACGAAGGAACGGTGAAAGACACACATAAAAAGAGCAAAACAATTCGAGGAATGTTCAACATCCTTTTATATAAATAAGTATTCGTTAATTTCAAATGAGCATTTTTTTTCCATACATTTGATTGTTGTTTAGAATTGCTTTTAATGTTTTATTAGTGAACTAAATTACACCGGATAATACGGCCATATTATCCGGTTTTTTATTCCGTTTATTTTACCATAGGCTATCTTGTTTTAAGGGTTCATACTAATGATTATTTCATTTTGATTGGTTTCATACCGCACACCAAATATTTCTTCTATAATCCGTAATGTCTTGTCTACATCGTCAAACAGAATCAGCTTTCCTGTACATGACTTCACAGCCGTCTTCTCATCACAATGTATATCTACTCCATAATAACGTGACAACCGGAGTGCAATGCTTTCCAGACTCTCGCTCGTAAATTGCCAGATTCCGTCCTTCCAGGTAATGTACTGAAGTGCGTTTACATGGGTAATCATAGGTCCCCGGTTCGTTGTATGATACATCTGATCGGGATGCAGGAAGATTTCTTTCGCCTCCTTCTCTTTTGTTTCTTCTTTGGAACAGACCGAAACACTGCCTTCTACCAACACAACCGACTTCTCCTTGTCCGCCTTATAGGAAGTTACATTAAACTTTGTACCGTACACCCGGACATCAAATCCCGAAGTATGTACATAGAAAGGACGTTCCTTATCTTTAGCCACCTCAATATAGATTTCTCCGTCGACATAAATGCTACGCTCTTTTCCTTCCATATTGACGGGAAATCTCACCTCTGTACCGGAGTTGATCCACACTTTTGTGCCATCCCGCAATGTCAGAAACGAACGCTTGCCATAGTACCAGCAAAGTGCTATATGTCACATCCGCATCTATCCGTGATTTATAAGTCGAGTTGGACGAACGTCCGTTTACCTCTATCTCATCTTCCTTCGTCCAACTAATATCCGCATCCTCCGCCATAGCTATCGTTTTCTTCTCGCCGATTATTAGTTGCACATCCTGAATCGTATCCAGTCGCACAGACTGTACGTCGGTCAGCATCACATTGACTTTCTCTCCCGTAAAGTCCCTCAGCGGAGAAACCAAAAGAAACAGCAGTATCAGGCTCGCCGCCACACTGGTGCTCCAATAAATAAAGCGGCGGACTCTATGCCTGCGATAACGGGCATATATATTTTGAAGCATTTTATCTTCTTCCCGACGGGAAAGTGAAACGTGATTGATCGTTACTGAATGCAAGGTCCGGACAGCGTCGGAAAGATTGGCTTCCTGGTGCGGATATTGTTGTAGTACTTGTTTCCAGAACTCATCCAGTGTTTCTGTCGGCGCCAGTTGCCATTGGAGAAACAAATCGTCTTCCAAGAAATCCTTGACAGAATAATTCTCGTATTTAATATCAATAGTCATAGCTTATTTATTCTTTAAATACAGGTTAACAATAAACAGTTTTAAGGCTTGTTTATAATAAAGACGACGGCCAGCTTTTTTTGCCATTAAAAAAAAGAACTTTTTTTGGTTCTTCTTCAAATTTGATGGTAATTTAGTAAGTCGGTGGCATCTCCATTCCCCTCCTTGCGGGAAGGAGAAGAGTACTGGACACTATTTCAAATTATTAGATTGATAGTGTAAGGGAGGATAATAAGAAGTTCAAGGTCTTCTTTACGTAAATGTTCAAGTGCCCGGGATACTAAGTTTCTCGCTGATTTGGAGTTGCTCATATTCAACAAATCCGCAATTTCATCATACTCCATATCATATATATATCGCAGGCAGACTGCCTCCCGTTGCCGGGGAGTCAGCAGGTTCAACAACGATTTAATTTTCCGGCTTAATTCAAGGCGTTCTTCTTCCTCAATCAGAGAATCCAGTACAGTGACGTCATTTATGGTGAAGTCAATCTGTTCGTAGGCAGCTGCCTCACCGGACTGGGACTGGCGCATCTCTGATTTGAGTATATCAATCAGTCTGTTTTTCAATGATTTAAAAAGGAAATACTTTAAGTTCTGCACATCCTTCAATGCGGCAGGGTTGGATAATAGTTTATAAAATACATCTTGAATCGCATCCTTCAACCGCTCATCATTGCCGGTCAGAGCTTTGCCATAAGAGAAAAGCTCCTGAATATGCTCTCTGTACAGCAGAGAGTAGGCTTCATGATCACCATGAAGAAAACGATTTATGATATTTAATTCTCTATTATCCACAATTTTTCCTCATTTCATATACTTTTATCAAGCAACGGGCAGGATTGCCATACAATCGAATGAGCAAAAATAATTTTTTTATATGAGTTTGAATACAGATATGAGTATATTTTTGCAAACTTCTTCTATTTTATCGGCTTCGTTCGAACATTTTCTTCTCCGGTCCCACTCCGGTAACCGTATGTCACATCTCATCCGAATAAAATATTACTCGACTTAAAACAAGATTGAGTAATGTCTTATTTTTTATGTCAGAATAATCGTTATCTTTGTACGAATCATCTGATATGCATCAACTTATGAACACATTGAAAACTGTCTACATAGCTACTATTATCACCGGATTATTCACCGGACTGTTCTTATCTTCTTCCGCATCCGCGCAAGATATCTCAGGAACTTGGCACGGAAAACTGACTGTTCCCACCGGGTCGCTGACTATCGTATTCCATATCAACCAAGCGGCTCAAGGAACTTATGTAACAACGCTCGACAGTCCCGACCAGGGAGCCAACGGCATAAAGACACAAGCTACCTCTTTCAGTGATTCCATATTAACTATTCAGATACCTGTTATTCATGCTTCCTACAAAGGAAAATTGAAAAGTGACAAAACGATAACCGGAACATTCACACAAGGAATGCCTATCCCATTGAACCTGGAAAAGGGAGAAGCAAGCCATCCCAAACGTCCGCAGGAACCTCAACCACCTTTCCCTTATAAAAGTGAAGAAGTTACAGTAAGAAACGAACAGGACGGAATTAACCTTGCGGGGACATTAACTCTTCCCGAAAAGGGAAATAAATTTCCGGCAGTAGTGTTGGTGACAGGAAGCGGTGCGCAGAACCGGGATGAGGAGATCATGGGACACAAGCCTTTCCTAGTCATCGCCGACTATCTGACGAGGAACGGAATCGCCGTATTACGCTGTGATGATCGTGGCACAGCCGCCTCACAAGGCAACCATGCAACAGCCACCAACGAAGATTTCGCAACAGACACGGAAGCTGCCATCAATTACCTGCGCGGCAGAAAAGAAATAAACACAAAGAAGATTGGCATTATCGGACATAGCGCAGGCGGAATCATAGCATTCATCGTAGCTGCCAAAGACCCTGCGATTGCGTTTATTGTTTCATTGGCAGGAGCCGGCGTAAGAGGTGACAGCCTGATGCTGAAACAAGTAGAGATGATTTCTAAATCCCAGGGAATGCCGGATGCGTTCTGGCAAGGAACGAAACCGTCGATACGAAACAGGTATGCCATACTGCAACAAGCAGACAAAACCACAGATGAACTTCAAAAAGAGTTATATGCAACTGTTACCAAAACCATGTCGTCCGAACAACTGAAAGACTTGAATACCGTACAGCAGATTTCCTCCCAGATAAGTTCCATGACCTCCCCCTGGTATCTTCATTTTATGAGATATGACCCGGCTAAAGCCATGAAAAAAATAAAATGTCCGGTACTTGCCTTAAACGGAGAAAAGGACATTCAAGTGGAGGCGGCTATGAACCTTACGGCTATCCAACAAAGAATCAGCGAGAACGGGAATAAGAATGTAACGGTAAAAGCCTACCCGAACTTAAATCATCTGTTTCAAACCTGTGAAAAAGGAACATTGGCGGAGTATGGGCAGCTAGAAGAAACCATTAGCCCGGAAGTTCTAAAAGATATAACAGACTGGATTCTTAAACATTCAGGAAAGAGCAATTGAAAAGGCAATCTCTATTAATAAAAAAAACCGCAATAATATTATTATAAACACAATTATTAAAATCCATAGTCTTACATACGCAGCATTGTATAAATTGACTTAAATCAAAATATTTCACACCGAACTCACTCTGCCCGATTTTGTTTTACCTTTGCACCCGCAAAAAAGAAAAAGGTAAAAAGTTACAGGTATCAGGTTAAGTTTGGTATGAAAAAGAGTCTTATCGCATTGGCGTTCGGCACCCTGGGATTAGGTATTGCCGAATTTGTAATGATGGGTATTTTGCCCGATGTGGCAAAAGATTTAGGGATCAGTATCCCTATGGCGGGACATTTCATTTCCGCTTATGCATTAGGCGTCTGTGTGGGTGCCCCCGTGTTGACATTAGCCCGCAAATATCCGTTGAAACATATTCTGCTGGTATTAGTTACCCTGATTATGATAGGTAATATCTGTGCTGCAACAGCTCCCAATTATTGGATATTGCTTGCTGCGCGCTTCATCTCCGGACTACCGCACGGAGCATATTTCGGCGTCGGCTCCATTGTTGCCGAAAGACTGGCTGATAAAGGGAAAGGTTCGGAAGCCGTTTCGATTATGATTGCCGGAATGACCATTGCCAACCTATTCGGTGTCCCATTGGGAACTTCTCTCAGCACTATGCTTTCCTGGCGTGCCACTTTCCTGTTGGTCGGCATCTGGGGAATCGTTATCCTGTATTACATCTGGCGCTGGGTACCTCACGTAGAAGGCTTGAAGGATACCGGCTTTAAAGGACAATTCCATTTCTTGAAGACTCCGGCTCCCTGGCTCATTCTCGGTGCTACGGCGTTAGGCAACGGTGGCGTATTCTGTTGGTACAGCTATATCAACCCTATGCTGACGAATATTTCCGGTTTCTCCACCGAAAGTATTACTCCGCTGATGATTCTTGCCGGATTCGGTATGGTCATGGGAAATCTTATCAGCGGGCGCCTCTCCGACCGCTATACACCCGGAAAAGTGGGAACTGCCGCACAAGCATTAATATGCCTTATGCTACTTCTCATTTTCTTCCTTTCTCCCTACAAATGGACGGCTGCTATACTGATGTGCCTTTGCACGGCAGGGTTGTTTGCCGTATCCAGCCCCGAACAAATACTGATTATCCGTGTGGCAAAAGGCGGCGAGATGTTGGGGGCTGCCTGCGTACAGGTCGCATTCAATCTGGGAAATGCCATTGGCGCTTATGCAGGGGGATTGACTGTTAGTGAAGGCTATCGTTACCCCGCCCTCACAGGTGTTCCTTTCGCACTGACCGGATTCATCCTGTTTCTGATTTTTTATAAGAAATATCAGGCCAGATACTAAAGGAGGTAACTAATTCAAAGTTAGCACATATTTACTCCTCATAGTTAATAAAGTCATGCATAACGAGTACTAATTAATAATATCCGAACAACTAAATCTTAGAGAGATTAAGATTAATTTATTTCGCTCGCGTCTTGTATCAACTCATACCATACATATTAGAATTTATCACAATTGTATTTTCTTCCCCTTTTACTTGAAAATCAATAATTTATTTTTATCTTTGTGAGAAGTGTGAGTCTTTCGTTTCTAATCACCTTCAAAAACGACGAATATGAAACAACAGTATCTGTTCGACTGCTTCTCGCAGCAAGCGTTGCAAACCCTGCATCGCTACCGTGCTGTTATGTTTAGTCCTACCCTCCGTACTATGTAAATTGCAATTTGAGATTCTTTTTTCACATTTTCTCCATTTACATAATTCAGATTCTTATGGACAAACAATATCAACCGACCCTTACCGAAGTACAGGATTGGGTACTTAAACTGTATAATACTTGTGAACAAACGATTACGAAAGCCGAACGCCTGGAACAGCATAAATATGCCGTCATGGTGCAGCGCCCGCAAGACAAGAAATTCCTCGTGAAGATGCTCGACGAATCCTCGCAAATCCGCGACCGGAAGATACTCGCCAAACGTATCAAGACTCTCCTTGACCAGTACGGTGTCCCCGAATTTCTGAACAAACGGGATGCTTTCTTATTCAAAATGTATCAGGCATTCGGACATCATTTCGACTTTATCGCTATCCCGATTATCAAAAAACGCCTGCGCATGGATACCTCGCAAGTTATTATCAATGAGGAACGCCCGCAACTCACGAAGCATCTGGCTACCCGCTTCAAAGAGAAAATCGGGCAGAACGTGAATCTTTTAGGCGAGGTGGTGCTTGGCAACGGAGAAGCCGATCACCGCTATCATCACTATCTGGAAGCTCTTGAATCACCCGACATTAATTACATCTCAGTGAAAATATCGGGAATCTACGCGCAGACACACGCTCTGAACTACGAAGAAAGTTTCCCGGAACTCGTTTCACGAATGTCCGCGCTTTATCAGAAAGCCATTGATTTTCCTTATACGGACGAAGACGGAATAAAACGCTCCAAGTTCATCAACCTGGATATGGAGGAATATAAAGACGCCCACTTCACATTGCGCCTCTTCAAAGCAGTACTCAACCTGCCGCAATTCAAGAACTATTCGGCAGGAATCGTCGTACAGGCTTATCTGCCGGATGCATACGACTTCCAAACCGAGTTGCTGGAATTTGCCAAAGCCCGCGTAGACGGAGGCGGAGCTCCTATCAAAATGCGTCTGGTGAAAGGCTGTAATCTGGAAATGGAAACGGTTATCTCCTCCCTGAAAGGCTGGCCGAACCCGATTCGTCCTTCCAAAACAGAAGTTGACGCCAATTATCTGTGCCTGTTGGAACGTGGACTGATGCCCGAAAATGCCCGGGTTTTACATCTCGGGGTTGCTTCTCATAATCTGTTCTCGATCGCTTATGCTTATCTGCTGGCTCAGAAGTACGGGACAACCGGATATATGACCTTCGAAATGCTCGAAGGAATGGCGAATCATCTTTGGAGAGCGCAGTCAATGCTCGGCAACCGGGTGATTCTATATACTCCGGTAGTGAAAAACGAACATTTCCTGAACGCCGTCTCTTATCTTGTCCGTCGCATGGACGAAAATACGGCACCCGACAATTTCCTGACTCACTCCTTCAATCTGAAACCGAATACAAAAGAGTGGGACTTCCTCGCAAAGCAGTTTGAAGAAGCCTATGCTATGAAAGATCACCTCACGCATGTGTCTCCACGCGTTCAGAACCGTAATCTTCCGTACACTCCCGTCGCCCCATCGGACACAATGCAGAATGAACCGGATACGGACTTCGACTTGTCACAAAATCAGGAATGGGTGCGCCGTATCTTTGCCAAATGGAAGAAAAGCGGAACGGAAGAACCGGAAATCATTCCTTTACAGATAGGTGCGGAAACAGTAGTATGCAAAAACCGCTACAAATACCTCGACCGTTGCCAGAATGACGAGGTCTGTATCTGTGAAATGTCACAGGCGGACAGTGCTCAAGTGGAAAAGATTATCGAAATTGCCGAGACAGATCCTGCCGGGTGGAGAAAAACCACACTGGAAGAACGCCACCGGATTATGTACGAAGCAGCCAACCGGCTCGCTGATATGAGGGGTGACCTGATATGCCGTAACCGGTAAAACTGTCATTGAAGGTGATGTAGAAGTATCGGAAGCGGTAGATTATGCCCGTTTCTACACGACAGCGATGAAGAAATTCGCCGCATTAGATGATATAGAGATAAAACCGAAAGGTACCATATTGGTCATTTCACCGTGGAACTTCCCGTGTGCCATTCCCGTAGGCGGTATAGTAGCCGGACTGGCGGGAGGAAACACCGTTATCCTGAAACCTGCCACCGTAGCGGCTCCGGTTGCCTGGATGTTCGCCAAAGCTTTTTGGGATGCAGGTGTACCGAAAGAGGCCTTACAAGTCATCATCACCAACCGGGAAGCGCTGAAAGTGCTGACTACCGCCCCTGCAATCAAGCATATCATTCTGACAGGAGGAACAGACACCGCCCAGAATATCGCAAGAGCCAATCCGGTAACTCCGCTATCAGCCGAAACGGGAGGCAAAAACGTCATTATCCTCACTGCATCGGGCGACCGTGACCATGCTATCATGAACATCGTCGCTTCCGCCTTCGGTAATGCCGGCCAGAAATGTTCCGCCTGTTCTCTGTTATTGGTCGAACGTTCGGTCTATGAAGACAAGAACTTCCAAAGCAAACTGAAAGATGCGGCAACGAGCCTGAAAGTAGGCAGTGTCTGGAATCCCGGAAATATTGTCGGTCCGATGATTACCAATAAGAACGACAAGTTGCTACAAGCCTTCAACCTCGAACCGGGAGAATCGTGGCTGGTTCCTCCCCGTTTCATCGATGAGAAAGAATATATGCTGGCTCCGACCGTGAAATGGGGAGTGAAACCGGAAAACTTCTCTTTCCGAACCGAGTTATTCGGCCCTCTGCTGAGTGTTGCCTGCATCGAGAACCTTGAAGAAGGAATTAAGTTAGTCAATAGCCTGGATTACGGGTTAACTTCGGGATTACAGAGTCTTGATGAAGAGGAACAAAAGCTGTGGAAAAACTCCGTAATAGCAGGCAACCTGTATATCAACCGGGGAATCACCGGAGCAATCGTCAACCGCCAGCCATTCGGTGGAATGAAACTGTCTGCTTTCGGAGGCGGTATCAAAGCGGGAGGTCCCAATTATTGTACCTGTTTTGTAGAAATCACAGACAAGCCGGACAGCCAGACTGATTACATAGACAGTTATTTCGACGCTTGTGAGGAAGAATTTATGGACCCGAGGGATGTTAATAAGCTATACGGAGAACAGAATGTCTTCCGTTACTTACCTTTGAAAAGCATGATTCTACGTCTTTTTCCGGAAGACACAGATAGAGAGGTCAATATGATCTCATACGCCTCGGAACTATGTAGAACACCTCTCACTATCAGCTTCGACCCCTCGGATGACCGTACTGCCGCACTTACCCAATATGGCTGGCCGCTTCGAAAGGAATCGCTGGAGGACTTCCTGAAAGTGATGCCGGACTATGAAAGAGTACGTACTTGTTCTCCGAATATCCCCAAATGTATGTATGAACGTGCCGCGGAAACCAATATGTATATTGTGGCAGCGCCTCCTATGAAACAGGGACGCATCGAACTTATTCGCTACTTCAAGGAACAAAGCATTTCTTTCGAATATCACCGGTATGGTAGTATTTCCGAAGTGCCGCCTTACGAATAATTAATACTAAAATCCCCTTATTCTGTGACTTTACTTTCCATACTAAAAGTAAGCCGGAATAAGGGGAAAAGACAGAAAGTATACCAAGTTTCCTTTATTAGCTCAAAAAATGATTATCTTTGCAGACTAAAAATGAACAACTTGGTAACAAACACTCTTTTTTATCCGGGTATTGCCTCCAAATCATTGTTCATATATATGTATCCTATTGATAATAATAGAAATAATAGATTAATATGGCATTGCAATGTGGTATTGTTGGACTACCGAACGTGGGTAAGTCGACACTTTTCAACTGTTTGTCGAATGCGAAAGCACAGGCGGCAAATTTCCCTTTCTGTACTATTGAACCCAATGTAGGTGTAATTACCGTTCCCGATGAACGTCTGAATGCGCTGGCAGAATTGGTACATCCCCAACGGATTGTTCCTACAACCGTAGAAATCGTAGATATCGCCGGACTGGTAAAAGGTGCAAGTAAAGGTGAAGGATTGGGAAACAAGTTCCTTGCCAATATCCGTGAGACAGACGCTATTATCCATGTACTCCGTTGCTTCGACGACGATAACGTGACACACGTAGACGGAAGTGTAAATCCTGTCCGCGACAAAGAAATCATCGACTATGAACTTCAGTTGAAAGACTTGGAAACGATCGAGAGTCGTATCCAAAAGGTACAGAAACAAGCACAAACGGGTGGCGACAAAGCTGCCAAACAGGCTTACGATGTACTGGTTCAATATAAAGAAGCGTTGGAACAAGGCAAATCGGCACGTACCGTGACTTTTGAAACAAAAGATGAACAGAAGATTGCACATGAACTGTTCCTGTTGACCAGCAAACCGGTAATGTATGTCTGCAACGTAGACGAAGCAAGTGCAGTAAACGGCAACAAATACGTAGATATGGTACGTGAAGCCGTAAAAGACGAGAATGCTGAAATACTGGTTGTTGCAGCCAAGACAGAAGCGGACATCGCCGAGCTGGAAACATACGAAGACCGTCAGATGTTCCTCGCCGAAGTAGGCTTGGAGGAATCGGGCGTAGCACGTCTTATCAAATCAGCCTATAAATTGCTGAATCTCGAAACTTACTTCACTGCCGGCGTACAGGAAGTGCGTGCCTGGACTTACGAGAAAGGTTGGAAAGCTCCGCAATGTGCCGGTGTGATCCATACCGATTTTGAAAAAGGATTCATCCGTGCGGAAGTGATAAAATACGATGATTATATCCGGTACGGTTCGGAAGCAGCAGTGAAAGAAGCTGGAAAACTGGGCGTAGAAGGCAAAGAATACGTCGTGCAGGACGGTGACATCATGCACTTCCGTTTCAA